>Ga0187827_10004955_pt1 | contig 16004 bp, 14 predicted proteins | sample ETNtaG_39_FD_167969 | JGI IMG/M metagenome (GOLD analysis project Ga0187827, IMG submission 167969) | Marine microbial and viral communities from oxygen minimum zone, Eastern Pacific Ocean - ETNP2014_SV_150_PacBio MetaG (Illumina Assembly) | ecosystem: Environmental > Aquatic > Marine > Hypoxic...
GTCTGGTCGTGGTGGCTCATGACAGACACCTGCTGCGACTGGTCACCAACGATCTATGGCTGATCGACGATGGCAGGCTTCGCCCATTTGATGGTGATCTTGATGATTATGTCAAATGGCTCCGCCAACGACAAAAAGGAACAGAGAATCCTAGTGAACCCCCATCAGATGCGAAGAACATAAACAAAAAGGACGTCGGCATCAAACCCAAGCAAAATATTCAAACGCCAAAACCTACTCGACAAGAAAAGGCTCAACATCGAGTAAAGATCAAACCACTGCGCGATCAACTCGATCGGATCGAAAAAGAAATGAACAAGGTGGCCGAGGTACAACAGGATCTTGACCAGCAACTCACTGATTCAGAGATCTACAGCGAAGCCAATCGAAGTCAGCTACGTGAATTACTCTTCGACCAGGCACGAAACGCGCAGCTTCAGCAGGAACTGGAGGGCCGCTGGCTCGCGGCCTCGGAATTACTGGAACAAGCCGATGTGCCTGCCTAGTTGCCCCAATCGTAATTTCTAACGTTAGATCGCAGGAACCCCTAACATCCTATCTTTGGTTAGCTTCTTTAGGGGCGCAAGGAGATACGCTAAATCACGCAGCGCGAGCGCTTACCCTTGCACCAGAGGTGGGCTTTCGTGTTCGTTTTTTCCTACGCCCACTGTGTTCCCACGGTTTAACATTGGATTTCCCCTTGGGTTTACGACCTGCCCCGTTGGCCCGTTGCTGCCTTGGCTCGGGACTGTTGGGTTCCAGCCCTTCGATGACCACACGTTTGAGCTTCTGCCCAGTCAAACGCTCAATTTTGCTGAGTTTCTCCCAGTCACCCGGCCCTACTAAGGAAATTGCATGACCCTTGTCGCCGGCGCGACCGGTTCGTCCGATTCGATGAATGTAATCCTCCGCAACCATGGGTAGATCAAAGTTAATCACATGACTGATGCCTCTGATATCTAGCCCGCGTGCCGCCACATCGGTTGCGACCAGTAATCTGAATTTTCCCGACCGCATATTCTCCACAGTCCGCTTCCTTTTGGGCTGGCTCATATCACCATGTAAGGCCTCACTCCTATGAGTCTGCGCCCTAAGACTTTTCGCCAGTTTATCCGCCCCGCGTTTAGTCGCCGTGAAAATCAGTGCTTGCGTTAGATCACCGTTCGACAAGTGATGATTAAGTAACTCGTGCTTGTGAGACACACTGTGCGCATGATGAACGTGTTGGCGAATTGATTCATGCCGTTCATGATTTGCGGCCAAGCTGATGCGTTCTGGGTTTTTTAACAGTTGTTTGGCTATCCGCAAGACGCCCCCTTCTAACGTGGCGGAAAACAACAAGGTCTGGGGAGTTCCCGGTATGGCGGCAGCGATCTCTTTCACCGGACCAATAAAACCCATGTCGAGCATTCGATCGGCCTCGTCCAGAATCAGGATCTCGAGACGTGAGAAATCGACCTTCCCCTGTTCCATGTGATCCAACAAACGCCCCGGCGTCGCTACCAGCAGATCTAAGGGCTTACGCAACATTCTAAGCTGGGGTGAGTAAGACATCCCGCCGACGACCGTTCCGGTTGAAAAGTTGGCAAACCGCGTAAACTGACGAATGTTGTCATTGATCTGCATAGCCAACTCACGTGTCGGCGTCAGTACCAGAACCCGTGGACCCCGCCCCCCTTTTCTGACCGGCTTCAATAACTGCTGCAGAGCGGGTAAAACAAAAGCCGCGGTTTTACCCTTGCCGGTCTGGGCTGACGCCATCAGGTCACGCCCGGAAAGCACGACCGGAATCGCTTGGCGCTGGATCTCGGTCGGCTCCGAAAAACCACTAGCCTCAACTGCTTTTAACAACCTCTCGTCTAGATTTAACTCTTTGAAAAGCACAATAACATCCCTTCCATCAGTCTGATGGATAATCTGATTGTTTAACTACCTGAACTCTGGCGGGTTGACTGATGCCATCACACAACCCGGCTCACTCAATTTGTGCCCCAGGCATTAGCCTTAAGTACACAAACAACGCTGCCAACCAGATTACAAGTGATAAGAAAACAAGTGGAAGGTCAGAAACGTACTACGCCTCTTTCAGAGGAGGCGCGACTATACACGGTGATCCTCAATAACGCCAATCAGACTCCAGTCGAAGCAGTGGTTCGAGTCAGCTAAACGTACAACTCGTCACGGTCGATGACGTTCGAAGGATTGCCTAAGGACGCTCGCATCGACTCCCAAGCGTCTTGCGGCGCGTTGGATATTAGGCGGAGGCGGTCCCACCGCACGGCGAAGCGCTGCATAACTCAACCCCAATTCGTCAGCCACCGCTCTCACCGGATCAACCCGGGAACCACTGCCTCCTGGTAGTGGCGAGTCACTGTGCTTCTGATGTCCAGACATCACATCTGATGACCTACTCTGATCAACCAAACGCAGCGGCACCCCCCGAAAGCATCCCACGGTATAGGGGTATTCAATGGTAGCGTGGTAGTGAAAACCCAATCCGTCATGTTCGTGACCGTGGCACTGATCGAGCGCTGCATTGGTCATCTCGATGCCACCAACACCGCGATACCCATACAAGGGAAATCCATCAATAATCCAACCGATCAAGCCAGAATGCCCATTTGCCAAGGGCTTTGCGTCAAGCCGCTCTGGAACAAAATGATAGTGATATTTATCACGTGCCGGGTGACCGCCAAACCGATCAGTAATTTCTCGCGCGACCGCGTCTTCCCCTCTGCCATCACTCGCGTTATACAAAACCACGCCATTTCTTGTAACCCCGATTGCGCCCATGGGGACACAGGTTGGTTTTGCGCCTATCGTTGGTTTAATCGGCAATGAAATTTTCAGGCGACCACCCATCGGAACCCCCGGGTTGCGGTCGATTCGCGTCAGTTCGGCATATTGGGTCATCGGCCAATCGCCAATCTTTCTATCCACCGGAAGATTATTGACCTGAATCTGGCGCCGACCCTGAGAGATCACCTCGCGGTAAGTCCCCGCATTAGGTTTGAACATTCCCGCGGGTAACCAGGGTTTCTCCAGGAAATTCCAATGCTGTTGATCAAAGTCGATCCAGGTAATTCGACTTTGGGTGCTGCCAGGGGCGTTTGGGTTAGCGGGTCGGCAAGCGTACAGATAGCCCTTTGCGTAATGCTGGGTCGAATAATAACGATCACCTAATCTTAGACTCTGGCAATTGGGTCCCTGGGAATCCCCACACAAGTGATAGCCAATCAAATATTTCTCCAACTCCTCACCGGCCAAAGATGAAGACAACCCTAGCGCAAAACTCAATACAACAAAGGCGACAGAGGCGCACCTCCTACAGGCCCGGGTTAGGGCGTTTATTGTGGGAACAACCTTCGCAGCGAATCGTTGGAAACGGGCCCGGGACTTAAAAATCAATCGCCCTGCCCTTGCGCTCCCAGTCTCCATAACGCGTCGGCTCAAGTCCGTCAGGACCATCATTCTCTCGAATCTCAGCGCTCGCTAACTGCGTTGAGCGAACGGTGCCGTCCTCGGGAATGGGCTGAGGCACTGTTTCCCCGAGGTAACGCGCACGCAACTCATTCCACAGCGAGAGTCGAGACCAATCGGGGGATTGCAACTTTTGCTCAGCATTGAGAAACGGATTGGGCAGAAAAAATGTACACATCTGATCGCCATCGCCGTTCCACAGCCTAATGCCCCATGATCCGGCCACACACCTGCCCTCACCAAACTCCCGATAAAATGAAACACGCGAACACTGGCGCCGATTCGCAACCACTGGGTCCACTCCTTCGCGCCCAAGTCCGCGATGAACATCAGTACATAAGTGAAAGTGTGCATCGCCGGTTACGCCCAAAAACAGCGTCAAGTAACCATCCAGCATCGAGACCCTCTCCGGCCGTCGCTCCTGTTGCAACTCAAATACCGCACCTTCCAAACAAGGACCGAAGGTTACCTGATCCCAATTATCGACCAACAGATCAAGACATAATCGAGTGGCGGTTCCACATTGTTTTTTATCCAACGCCAACAAGGTATCGCCACGACACATTTTTGGCGGTGCGCTCCAATAGGTTCCGTTTGACAATTCAACATCGGTGCACTCGACAGTCGCGCCGGACGCCTCACGCTGAATTTCAGTGGCCTGAACAGATTCGTTTGCAGGCTGATCGCTCATAAAGGTAGACCTAACATTCGATTTAAGACAACATCACATGACTAAGGAGTCACTATATCAACCCTGGCAAACTCGTGTGAATTTTCGGAGAAAACTCCTTTAAACTGGCGACACATCCCGGGTGGATCTCGAACCATCGATGAAAATTACAACCGACCTTGATAGCGACTGCGTCTGGTTCAGGACGGCCGCCGAATCGCTTTCCCTGGCGCCCTTAGAGACTCAGTTAGATTGCGACATTGCTATCGTCGGCGCGGGCTACACCGGTCTGACAACGGCTTTACGACTCGCCGAGGCTGGCCAAGACGTCATCGTCGTTGAGGCGCACGAAGTCGGCTACGGGGCGTCTGGACGAAACTTGGGCCACTGCACGCCGACACTCCATTACTGGCCGTTTTCCAAGTTAAAAAAGATCTATGGATTGGAATACGCGACGCGCATTATTCGCATGCAAACACAAGCGGCAAAACAGGTGTTTTCCCTTATCGAGGACTATCAGATTAATTGTGAGGCGGTGTGTAACGGCATTTTGCGCCTAGCGGCCAGCCCCAAACATCTTAAATCCCTGGAAAAACAAAAAGAGTTCTACCAAGAACACGGCCTGCCGGGACGAATGCTCACGCCTAATGAGGCACAAGATCTGTCAGGGTCCTCACGCTTCCATGGGGGCTGGTTAATGGAAGGCGCTGGGCATCTCAATCCTTTAGGCTACGCTCGCGGTCTCGCACGTGCAGCGCTATCGCAGGGTGCCAAAATCTTCATTCAAAGTCCGGTCAACGGTTTAAAAAAAGAAGGCAACCGGTGGCATCTTCAGACCGCCGGAGGCTCTGTGACAGCCAACAAGGTGCTCCTCGCAACAGGTGCTTACACGCTCGGGCCACCGTGGCCTCGATTGGACAAAGCGTTTGACCCCGTACCTATTGTGGGCCTCGCCACAGACCCAGTGGACCCGGCACTGCGGGAACAAGTGCTTAAGGGTGACCATAGCCTAGTAGATACCCATGGTGACCCCATTCTCTACAAATGGACACGAGACAATCGACTGGTCACCACCGTCTTCTTCTCCGGCGCCATGGGGCATGACCCGGAAAAAACCCGCGATTACATGACTCGAAAAACCCAGTGGGTTTTTCCGCAACTCGGATCACTAAACTGGACGTGTTACTGGTATGGCAACCTGGATGCACAGTACCGGACGATTCCGCGTGTTTTTCGACTCGACAACAATGTCTATTCCTGTCTCGGGTTTTCCGGTCGCGGTGTGCCCACTGCGACCGCAATGGGTTCGGTCCTCGCTGACCTGTTGGCAGGTGCCAATGAAACTGAATTGAGCGTCCCAGTGGAGCCGTTTCGCCGTGTACTGCCGGGGCTTGCTAGACTGCAATCGATCAGTTTTAAATGGGCTCGTTTCCGCGATCGTCTTCGAATGCGACTTGATGACACGAGCGAACTTCCCCCAACCCCCTAACATGCTCCACAAATAATCACCGAACGATGACGCCTCCATTAAAGATTACTGCCGAACACTGCTCCCTTTTTGATAATCAAGGGTTCTTCGTGCTTGAGTCGGTTATTCCGAAGGATCAACTCGAACTCTTGCGTAATCTTTCAGACCAAGCGGTCGCAGCCCGAACCGGTGGATCTACGGTTGGAACGGCTGAGGGAGCTCAGCTCATGGGAACTGCCAGCGGACGCGTATTTATTTTTGGTTTGGAAACTGAGCAGCCCTCTATGTACAGAGCCCTTCTTTCCGACTGGGCCCTAAAGATCGTCGGCAGCCTGACCCCGGACGCGAGCCTTTTTCATACCGAATTCGTTGTCAAAGCCCAGGACCAGGGCGATCAAGGCACACGTTTTGGCTGGCATCAGGACGGTGGCTACAATACAGAACCCAGCGCAGGCGGCGCGATGGTTCCAGACATGCCGCATATTTCCCTGTGGTGTGCGCTCGATGATATGTCGGTAGACAACGGCGCGCTCCGAGTCATTCCGTTCGACCGAAATCCCATGGATCACCCTATCGCGTACACCGCACCGCCCCGGCCTGGGATCACCCACCAACCTATTTATCGCCACCAACGAGTTACAGACGAAAAACAAAACATTAACAACCATGTCGGTGATGTGTCCGCCTATTTTGGGAACGATCCAGGGGATGTAATGAAAATTGGTGCAGGAAGCGTCGTCGTATTCTCCGCGCTGACACTCCACGGAAGTGGCATCAACACAACTGACAAACCACGACGGGCTTTAAACATTGCGTATTCGCAATCGACCATTTCTCACGAGGCTCATGAGAGCTCGGGCAAATCACACTCCCATGTCGATTTTATCGTAGGCGGAAAGCTTACAGAAAACGCGGCGGCACTGCGGATTTAACACGAACCCCACCTATCGAACCCTGCGCCCGCTGCCATTAACGAGCGAACATTAGTTCGGGCAACCACAGCGCCATGGCAGGCACAAACGTCGTCAGCATTAGCGTGGGCAACCATGCGAAAAAAATCATAATCAGAGTCGGCTTCATCATCTCATTGACACTAACACCCGTCACACGGGCACCGAGATAAAGTAGCGGCGCAGTCGGTGGTGTGATGTTTGCCATCCCGAGGTTAACGCCCAATACCGCTGCAAAATGAATGGGATCCATTCCCACGCTGGTCACGATCGGCAACAACAGCGGCGCAGACAACAATAACCCACTGATGTCATCCATCAGCATGCCAATCATGATCATCACCAAGTTCACCATCAAAAGAATCACGATCGGGTTGTCTGATATCGAAAACACGAGTGTTTTGGCGAGTCCCGGGATATCCTCAAAAATCAAGAACCGACTCACGATTAACACCATAAAGACCATCACCATCACTACACCAATGGTGACGGCAGACTCTTTCAGGCTGGCCCAGAAATTCTGCGCATTAAGGCCCTTATAAACAAAGAACCCAATGGGTATCGCGTAAATCACCGCAACGCCGGCGGCTTCTGTTGGTGTCATTACCCCACCATAAATCCCACCCAGAATAAACAACGGCATCAACAAGGCCGGAAATGCTTTCCACGTGCGCACGCCAAGTTCCCTGGGAAAATTGGCTGGCTTATCTGGCAACCTCAGGTCTTTCACATTACGCAACAAGGCGAAATTTACGATACATAGCAGGACAACGAGAATCAGTCCGGGAATAACCGTCGACAGGAAACATTTAAGTACTGATTGCTGCGTCACCCAGGCATAAAGAATTTGCGCTGCACTCGGTGGAATTAACAAACCTAAAGGCGATGCACTAACAATCAGTGCCCCAGCCAGCCCATTGGGATAATTGGCACGTTTCAGATGGGGCATCATGATCGTGCCAATACACGTTAACGTGGCCGCTGCGCTTCCCGAGATTGAACCGAAAATTGCACTGGCAATCACCGACGCCGCACTCAGACCGCCCTTGATTTGACCAATCAACAGTTCCGCTAAATGCACTAGCGGTAAGGCGATTTTTCCCCGCTCCATGATGCCGCCGGCAAGAATGAACAGCGGGATGGCCAGCAAAACGATAGACGTCATTTTCCAATGGCCTGCTGGCATAAAACCCGACACGTCGTGGCCACCAAACGTTGCAATCAATAACAACACAGCGCCAAAAGCCATTGGCACAGAAACGCCAATCACTAACAAAACGCATAACGTAAGGAAACACGCAATGATTAACACGGCATGCACCCTCGACAAATACCCATTGGCTTAATCGGCAACAGCCTGAACTGCCCGTGGGCGAGTCTTGATCAAAGCATAGAGATGAAGCGCACTATAAAAACTCATCATCAATAGCCCAACCAATATCCCCACGCGCGGAATTAAAAACGGTATCTTCAGCGCGGGTGTTACTGCCCAATTAGGGTACGACTCGATCTCGTCGTAGATCATCAACACAGCCCAGTAGACCAGCGCAACGCTGACAATAACTTCGATTAGGGTAACCACTAACTTTCGCAACCATTTCAACCTATCGTTTTCAGTGATGTAATCCAACAAATCGGCGTTGATATGGCTACCTTCGTAGGTGCCAAGCGCACCCCCCATAAAGAAGAGCCAGAAACAGACCATTAACAACCATTCGTTATAGGCAAAAAGATCACCCTCGAATCCGTAGCGCACAATCACCACAAAGAAAAACGTGCCGGCCATGATCAGACAGGAAATGACCACAAGAACAGATTTGAAAGCCAACATAGCCCGAACCAGCCCCTGCAATGCGCGTGGCAACTGGTCGACGAGCTCTGTCATAAGAGCAATCCCGAGTAAAGGGCAGGAAGAGTCCAGTGCTGGGTGGCTAGTCGCCAACCCAGCACTGGGAGAGAACTACATATCTGCTTTCAAACGGTCCACAATATCTTTACCGACGACTTTTTCAATCTGCGGCCAGACATTATCTTTAATATGTTTGGACAGCGCACCACGCTCAGCGTCAGTCAGATCCAACACCTCATAACCCGCATCTTTTAGTTTCTGAATGTAACCTGCGTCGTTATTTCGCGCCCAATCCGTGAAGGATGCCGCGGCCCGGTCAATGGCAGCCTGTACTGCGGATTTTTGTTGATCGTTCAATTTCTTCCACGTTTTCTGACTAGCGTAGTAAGTAGACGCTTCTACAAACGCGTTATACGGAATGTAGTATTTGCCGATTTGACTCTGAGCAAAAACCGTATAGGTCGCCTGTGGCGTGCAACAAATTGCCCCATCAACGGTACCGGCCTGCACTGCGGCAAACACTTCAGCCCAGTTCATCGTCGTGGTTTTAAAACCAATCGCTTCCGTCGTGTCTTTGGCAACCTTTGAGCCCCAAACCCGTATATGAAGCCCTTTGGGACCTAGCCCCGCATGGTCGGTCGGTTTTTTTGTAGAGACAACACCAATAAAACCTTCTGCCACGTTACCTAGCAGCTTGAGATTTAACTTTGCCAGGGTCTCCGTCATGATTGCCGTATAGGCCGAGTCCTTACTGCCATAAACCTTAACCAACTCATCCCAAGAGGACACCAGGAATGGCAGGGAGTTGATCTCAAGCACCGGATCCTTGTGTGCGTAAACAAACGCATGAACCATATCAATGTTGCCGCGAATCGTGTCTTCCAGCAGTTCTTCTCCGCTACCTAACTGTCCGGCGGGAAATAACTTCACCTTGATCCCAACATTGGCAGCTTCAATATCTGACTTAACCTGCTCCATCATCTTGTGCGCGTAATGCTCGACAGGCAGTACGCCGGCGAATTTCAACGTAATGTCGCCAGCGAGGGCAACGCCAGAAATAGACAAGGCGACCAATCCAAGCCCAGCAACGCGAATCAGTTTTCCAATACTCAACATGGCTTCCTCCAATCATTGGTTTTTTTAAAAACAACTCCCGCCTACCCTAACAGACAGCGCCCCGTTCACAACCTCACTTTTTGCACGGTTGTCCACTGGCCCCAAGACGTGGACTTTCGAACACCCGCAACTTGGGCCAGCTATCGCGACGCCAAGGTCATCCCTGTTAGGTCAAGATCACCCGTTGCACCGCTGATCAGCTGCGCCAGCGCTTGGCCCGAACCACACGACATGGTCCATCCCAGATGCCCATGACCGGTATTCAGATACAGCCCTTGAACCGGCGTCGGCCCGAGATAAGGAATGCCATCGGGGGTCATCGGACGAAACCCTGTCCATCCCTCACCAGCAGATGGGTCCGGATAGTCGGGAAAAACATCCAGAAAAAACCGACGCAGGTTTCCGATTCGTTTTGGGTTGAGTGAACGATCGTTGCCCGCGAATTCGGCGGTGCCCGCCACTCGTATGCGGTCACCCAATCGGGTAATGCCAATATGCCGGCCCGTATCCGCCATTGGAATCATCGGAGCCCCATTCCATTGCCCTACGGGAAAAGTCAACGAATACCCTTTGACCGGATAAATGGGAAGTCGAATCCCCAACGGTCTTAACACCGAATTACTGTCGTTGCCCATGGCAACAACACAGGTATCGGCCGCGATAGTTTCAGTGTCTGTCACCACCGCACTGACTGCGCCATTTAACGTTTCAATCCGTTTTATCGATTCTCCGTAACGCACAGTAACGCCATTGTTCGAACAATATTGCGCTAATCGTTGACTGAAGAGTCCCGCATCACCGGCTTCGTCATTGGGGTAATGAATGCCTCCCGCGATTAAACCCTTCTGAGAACGCAACGATGGCTCGAGCTCAATGCAAGCAGCTTCATCTAGCAAGTCATAGTGCAACCCCATCGCTCCCAACGTTTCCGCAACACGTTTAGTCACTTCTATGGAAAGCTGGTCTCTAAACAAATGTAACGTGCCGAGTCTGCTGCCGTCATATTCAATCCCGGTGTCCGCGACCAACTGATTGAGCGTGTCTTTACTGTAGCTGCATAAACGGTAAATAACCGCGGCATTCCTGGCCCAGGCTGTGTGATTACATTGGCGAAGAAACTTAACACCCCATGAAAAAAGACCCGGCAAGGCCGCAGGCCTCAGAAGAAACGGCGAATCTTCTTTTCCCATCCACTTGAGGATAAAACGCGGTATCTCTGGAGACGCCCACGGATCTGACATGCTCGGCGTAACGATGCCGCCATTTGCAAATGATGTTTCAAGGCCCGCGTCCTCGTTTTTCTCAATCAGCGTCACCTCATGACCCTGACGAGAAAGAAAATAAGCGGTCGTCACACCAACAATCCCGCCGCCCAACACCACCACCTTGCGCGAATCAACCACAGTAATTCCCTATCGTGTGAAACCACCGACGGATCAGTTAAGACATCAACCGAAATTCGGACCTGACATCTAGCAAATTCTAGGGGAATAATAGCCCCGTCATTTCAGTCAACACAGTGTGTTCACTGTGTCAAAGAAATGCAACGCACGCGTTGGCTTGTTCTTGTCGACAACAAAGAATCCCGGGGTTGGAGCAAAAAGGGCAGCATTAACGCAGCGCAGAACGGCGCGAGACCACTGCCGGCTGCGAATCCACCCCTACAGTTCCCTCGGCCGAACCTCCCTCTGCCCTAAGCCTGCCGTCGACTCAAATAAAGGGTCAACCGCACACAAAGCAATCCCAACAGCCCCAGCCCAAACGTTACTTTCAAAACCGCCGTATACCCCGACAATGCCCAAATGATGCCAGCCACGCTCGGACCAAAAGCCCACCCCAGAATATAGGCAAACGACACCAGGGCCGAGATCGTTCCGAAGTGGGTTCTGCCGAGAACTTCGGCAGTGACAACAGGCTTTGCGATTGTTTGGACACCGACGCCACCTCCTTGAAGCCCCACAAAGAGAAACAGAAAAATCAATGCAGTAGATGCCGCGACAAGGCTAACACTCGCTAAACACAATGCCACAAATGCCCAGCCACAAACGCTAACGAGTGACATACGCGGATTAAACCCCAACAAACACAACCGTCCGATGACCTGGGCAACACCAAACAGCGACGCAGCCAACACTGCAACTCCCGGCGAAATCCCGCGACTTTCGATCAACGGGAGGGCATGACTGATGATCATTCCGTGATTTAAGGACAAGGCGCCAAACCCGATGGCAAGCAACCAGAAAATGGGCCGCGATAACACGGGCCTCGCCGCTTGCATGAAACCGGCCGACACACGCCGGCCTCCCACGCCGGACTCTAACGCTCTCGATCCAACACCAAACCAGAACAGGGGCGCGGCAATACCGCCAACCAGGAAGGAAAAAACCCAAACACTAGTTCGCCAACCCCACGCATCAGCAATACTCGTCGCCAGAGGGAAACAAAGCGTTCCCGCGAACCCAGCGACTAATGTAATCAAGATGATCGGTTGTTTGGCCGCCGAGCCGAATTGTCGCGTCACCACCGCAAAACACGGCTCGTATAGACAACCCGCCATCATGACGCCAACCAAGGACCAAATGAGATAGAACTGCCACAGACGATCGATCACAGGCAAAACCGCGATCAAACCTGCCCCGGCTAAAGCGCTCGCGCTCATCAGCACTCGACCATGCCCCCGATCAATCAGGCGACCGACAAAGACTCCCGTTACCGCGGCGATGACCAGTGCCGAGGTCAAGGCCCCACTGAGGGCCGCGCGACCCCACTCGAAGTCCACCTCCCAACGAAGTAATAACGCCGGGAAAAGGTACAGCAAGCCCGCCCAGGCCAATGTCTCAGCCACAGCGAGACACCAGATCCGGGGAGTTTTCCAAACAGATCGATCAATCAGAATCCCTTCTTGTACACGTGACCGTTGACTGGAATCACTCATCGTTTCACGCTACCTTGTCCTCCATTACTGAACGCAACTCTACACCGCCCATGAACACCACCCCACTCGAGCCTGTAACCACCTTGACTTTTGATATTTTTGGCACGGTCCTCGATCTGGCAGGCAGTCTGATTCCCCCATTAGATGACCTGTTGCGAAATTGCCATGCTGATATGGATGGCGCCACCCTTTGGCGCGAATGGCGATACCGACAGCGCATTGAGCAATACCAGGACAACCTCCTAATGCTTGGTCATAGTGGTTACCTCGCAGTCAAACGACGGGCATTACTCTACTGCCTGCGCAATAACAACATTGACTTCAGCGCCGAACAAATCGACAGCTTCATGGAAGCATACCAACATCTAAAGCCCTTCGATGATGCCATCGAAGGGCTCGCGAGACTCAAGAAGAAGTACAAACTGGTGATGCTATCTAATGGGGAGGAGTGGTATCTTAAACATCTGGCAGAAAATCAGATAAAAATCGACTTCGACCAGATCCTGTCAGCACAGACCGTCGGCCAATTCAAACCACACCCCATTGTCTACCGTTTTGCCGCCCAAACACTCCAATGTGAACCGGGCCAAATTATGATGGTCGCTTCTCACGCCTTTGATGTCCTCGGCGCGCGTGCCAGTGGCTACCGTGGCGCCTACATCAATCGATACCACTTACCGTACGATGAGTCCGACTACCAACCCGATATCACCGTCGACAACTTCGATGCACTTTGTACGGCGTTAACCGTTTGATGCTGTTGGGCAGCGATGGCCTTCTGATACGATTCAAAAAATTGTGTAAATAAAGGGCGCCACCGCCGATCCCTCGGCTAACACAATTAGGACTCCCAGCAACAACAGCACAATGATGATGGGTGCCAACCAGAATTTCTTTCGCACCCGCATGAAATCCCACAAATCTTTTAAGAAATCGATCATCAGAAAGGTCGCTCCATTTGGCTAGGCGGGCTCGCTACGCTCTTAACGCGATAAGTCAGTGTTGTGTTGTCCAAACGTCGTCGCAATGGATCTTTGTTTCGTATGCGCATCCACAAGCCAATTGGCAAAATTACCCCATAGAACACCACCACCAGCACCACTCGCGTAATGATGGCATTCATGAGATGGCCAAAGCACATCCAGAGACGATAAAAGTGACGGAACGTCGCCGGAAAGCCCAAACCCCAGACCAGGACCCCGCTGCCAAGCGCCCACGGCCACGACGGAGTCGGTTTCTCCAGCAGATAAGGAAAAACCACACCGAAAACGATGAAGATCACGCCGGCAAAGATGGCTGCAAATTGGCGTAGTCCCTTGTCGTCGAGTGCCGGTCGATTAACGTCTGTCATCACCCTCTCCTGGTCTTTCGGCAAATCACCGGTTAATCCAGTTCAAACGTCTCACGCCAGTCCCCTTCCTCATCCCACGCTGGCTGATCCGTTTTAGAGAAGATCATGTTGCCAATCACCAGGCTATCCATCTCGGTTCGCATAAAACAACGATACGCATCGAGCGGCGTACAAACGATCGGCTCACCGCGAACGTTAAAAGAGGTGTTTACCAAAACACCGCAACCGGTCAGTTGATCAAAGGCAGACAACAAAGCATGAAACTGCGGATTGGTCTCCTTATGGACGCTCTGGATGCGTGCGGAATAATCGATGTGCGTGATGGCAGGTAACTCGGAGCGCAACACATTAAGCTTATCAATTCCAAAAAGCTGATCGTCTTCTACGCTGACCTGTTTCCGTAACATCTCCCTGACATTGGCCACCAACAACATATACGGGCTGTCTTCCCGTTGCTCAAAATAGTCCGCAATCCTTTCCGCCAACACCGCCGGAGCAAAGGGCCGAAAGGACTCCCGGTACTTAATCTTGAGATTCATCACGGACTGCATTTCGGTATTTCTCGGATCCCCGATAATAGAACGCGCTCCCAGCGCTCTGGGGCCAAACTCCATCCGTCCTTGAAACCATCCAACCACATGGCCTTTGGAAAGCAACTCGGCAACACTGGGATACAGGTCAGAAGCCTGTAGTGTGGTGTAAACAGCCCCGACACCCGCCAGTGACTCCTGTGCCTCGGCATCGGTGAAGGCCGGACCGAGATAGGCGCCCTGCATGGCATCGCGTTCGTTGCAAGCACGCGGCTGATCCAGGTATTCGTGCCACGTCGCGAGCGCACAACCCAGTGCACCACCCGCATCACCCGCCGCCGGCTGAATCCATAGCTTCTCAAAGGGTCCTTCGCGCAACAAACGGCCATTGGCCACACAGTTCAATGCGACACCGCCCGCAAGACAAAGATTCTTGAGTCCCGTCTCAGCATGAATCGTCTGTGCCAAGCCCAGCACAATATCTTCTGTAACCACCTGGATTGATGCGGCGATGTCCATTTCGTCCTGCGTCAGCGGTGATTCCGGCGCACGCGGCCCGCGCCGAAACAGTTCGCTAAAACGATCATTCGTCATGCGAAGGCCAGTGGCATAGTCAAAGTACTCCATCGCCAACCGGAAAGTGCCATCGGGTTTCACATCAATCAGATTGTCGAGGATCAGTTCGGTGTAACGCGGCACCCCATACGGCGCGAGCCCCATTAACTTGTATTCACCCGAATTCACTTTAAATCCCGTGAAATAGGTGAATGCCGAATAAAGCAGTCCAAGCGAATGGGGGAAATCAATCTGCCACAAGGGATGCACTCGATTGTCCTTGCCGTGCCACACGGTCGTTGTGGCCCACTCGCCAACCCCGTCCATGCACAATACCGCGGCCTCAGGAAACGGACTGGGGAAAAAAGCAGAGGCGGCATGTGACTGATGATGCTCACCGAAAAGCAGCGGTGGCAGCGCTTTCTTTGGACACTGGCCAATAGCTGCCAGTTCACGCTTAATAACGGTTTTTAGGTAAAGTTTTTCCTTTAACCAGATCGGCATGGCCGCGAGAAATGAGGAAAACCCTCGTGGCGTTGTCGCGATATAGGTCTCCAGCAAACGCTCAAACTTAACCAGGGGCTTGTCATAGAAGACCACCTGGTCGATTGCATCGAAATTCAGCCGCGCCTCAGCCAAGCAATAACGAATCGCTTCCGTTGGAAACCCGGCATCGTGCTTTTTCCGCGTAAAACGCTCTTCTTGTGCAGCCGCAATGATCTTTCCATCACACACGAGTGCTGCGGCACTGTCGTGATAATAGGCGGATAACCCCAGGATATGACTCATGGCTCATGCATCAGGCTGTCGAATGGACTCGCCTATAGTGAAAATGGAGGCTGAGGCCGGAATCGAACCGGCGTCCACGGCTTTGCAGGCCGCTGCATAACCACTCTGCCACCCAGCCGACGGTGATGTTTAAAAGCAGGAGAAAACCTTCGCATCATCGGCACGGATTATATTCGATCTCCTCTATGGCCTGGGCCGGCCGCCTGATTGTTTGTCCTGATAACTCTGATTAAGTCAGGCTCATTGAGCCGGACATCCATAGCGCTTGATGGTAATAGCTCCCAGCATGGTGTCGGATTCTGGCCAACAGT
>Ga0187827_10004956_pt1 | contig 15998 bp, 11 predicted proteins | sample ETNtaG_39_FD_167969 | JGI IMG/M metagenome (GOLD analysis project Ga0187827, IMG submission 167969) | Marine microbial and viral communities from oxygen minimum zone, Eastern Pacific Ocean - ETNP2014_SV_150_PacBio MetaG (Illumina Assembly) | ecosystem: Environmental > Aquatic > Marine > Hypoxic...
AGGTTGACAGCATCAGCCCAGCACCGACAATTAAAGTGGCATAACTGGCTAAAGGGGACATCGCATCTTCAGGAACACCAAGAAGCTGCCAATAACTTTCAGGGCTAAAAATAAACCACAACCCGTATATGAATGCTGCAATTGGATTGATTAGCATGAGATTTTTTTGTGTATCCATATTATCTCCTTTATATGTATCCGAGTAGATCACCGATAGGAATTTGCTTTTGGCAGATGTGAGGTCTTGGTGCCTGAAATCCTCTCCAGTTATTTTTAATGTTTAATAATATAAATATATATATTTATTTATATAATTACATTTGTTAACGATGTATTATAAATGGACGTTCTATATTTATTATAAGCAACATTTCTGTTTGATATTGCAGTCTCAACTAAACTGTCATTATTCTTAATAATTTCCTCGATTACTAATTTTAATGAGTTGACAGACTTTTTAAGAACTTCAAAACCATTAACTTTATCACAAAATATGTCAGGTATTCCGCTATGATTAGTAGTTATTACAACACAACCAGTTGCATAGGCTTCTAAAATACTTATAGGTTGCCCTTCATATGGAAAGTAAGTAGGCAAACAAAAAATATGTGATTTACTATAAAGTGCTTTCTTTTTTTTACCACTAACAAAATTTCCATAATAAACAAGACCTTTGTGTTCATCAATTCTTTTGAGAAATCGATCTTTATGATTTTCAGACTCAAACTCTCCAACAAAAATAATTTCTACTTTTTCTTTTTTGTCATCTTTCAAACTAATATATGCATCGACAAGTTCATTATGTCCTTTACCGAAAAGCATATTACTTAGAAAAAGAATCTTTAATGGAGATTTATTTGAGAATTTGTTTATAATTTCTTTTTCACTTACAAACAAATAATCTTCTGCAAAATTTGGTACTATATGAATTATTTTACTTGGCATTAGTTTCGATAAAGTAGAGGCTTGGATTTGCCCTTCAACTATAGCACCCTTCAATTGTCTAAAAAAGAATTTATTCAATTTATATTGAATCCCATTTTTATCTACAATGCTTTTCATTCCGGCGCCACCAAACAAATGTATAATAGTTTTCTCTAATTTTTTATAGCAAATCAGATAAATTAAAACATCCCTAAGGTTTCCTGCAGGTGATTGCGAAATTGAAAGATATATAACATCTGCCCCTTGATTTTTTCGCCAGACATCTTTAAGAACATTTCCTATTTGTAATAATCTATTTATGGAATTAAATCCTTGGACAAAACTATCTTTTCTCAAGTGAATAATTTCTACATTATGATTTATATTAAGATAATCAAACAATGTTTTAGCTGCGAGTGAATTTCCCGTCATTGGAGGAGGTAAAGGAGCAATAAAAAGGACTTTCATCATTTCACTTGATTTAACAATCTGTAAATTTAACTTTTAAGCGACTACCTAATCGGCAGATAGGCAACCCAAACACTGTTTGAAGTAGCCCCTGTTGTCTGTCCAGCCAAACCCGCATTATAAGTGGATTCCTGCATCGTTACAGGCTGCCAGGGGTAGTGGCAGCAGGATGTTGTAGTAGAACTGATCAGGCGGTATGCCGTCAAGGCTGGAGTGAGGTTGTTCTGTGTTGTAGAAGTTGAGATAGATTCCAATTGATCTTCTTGCCTCTGTGACCGTCTCATAGGTCTTGAGATAGACCTCCTCATACTTCACGCTGCGCCAGAGTCGTTCTACGAATACGTTGTTTCTCAAGCTTCCTTTGCCATCCATAGTGAAGGCATCACTGGTAAATTGGCTTCCCTGATCTGTATTGAATATCTCAGGGGTGCGATATCGTGCAATTGCCTCTTCCAGTGCCTCCAGGCAGAAGCTGTTGTCCATGGTGTTAGAGACTCTCCAGGAGAGGACTTTTCTGCTATACCAGTCGAGGATTACGGCCAGGAAGGCAAATCCCTTGGCCATGGACAGGTAGGTGATATCGGTGGCCCAGACCTGATTGGGGCGGTTGAACATCTTTTTGCGCTCAGCATGCCCGCTTTTGTGAGCGTTCCTTCTAAAAAATCGTTTTCCAGGGTTAGCTGACCGATCTTTGCATGGAGTGTCTTGACGTCGATTGGCAGATCATCCGGTTTTGAGGACTTTGCAAATACCTCTGTTGCCCTCTCCAGCAACTGATTCTTCCACTGGGTGATCTGGTTAGGATGAAGATCAAACCGCTGGGCAAGTTCTGTAAGGGTCTGCTCCTCCCTGGCTGCCTCTAATGCGACTTTTGCCTTGAAGGCTGATGTATGGTTTCTTCTGGGTCTTCTGCCCATTGTGTTGCTCCTGTTGGCGAGATAAATCAGGCCTTATTTGGGAGCAGGAAATCCACTTATACGGCTGTGCAGATTCGTGAGCCACCTTCTGCTTAAAACTAATTGCTTGATATAATAATAGTATCCCACTATAGTGTTCAGCTGATGAACACGAAATTAAATCAAGAAACCAAAGATGATCAACTCACCCTTAATATCCTCGATGCAATCGAGAGACAGAGTGATCTGAGCCAGCGGCGATTAGCCGGAGATCTGGGGATCGCTCTCGGGCTTGCAAACTCCTACCTCAAACGGTGTATTCGAAAGGGGCTGGTGAAGGTTTCTGCTATTCCCTCTAACCGCTATCTCTACTATCTCACCCCAAAAGGGTTCTCTGAGAAAACCAGGCTCACTGCGGAATACTTAAGTGCCTCCTTCAACTTCTACCGCCAAGCCGGTGATTCGTGCCAGAGGATATTTGAGGAGTGTGAAAGTCAGGGCATTGAGGATCTTCTTTTTTGTGGTCGCTCAGAACTTGCCGAGATCGCTTTTCTTAAAGCGATGGAGTTCAATATTAATATCGTTGGTGTTTATGTCAATGAAAACAGCAAGCATGACTCTTTTTATCCAAAACCAGTTTGGTCCGACTTTGATCAAGTTGATCATTATCAAGGGCTTTTGATTACCGATTTGAATGACCCTGAGAACTTTTACAGAGAGTTGTCTGAATTCTGTGCGGAAGAAATCATCTTCGTTCCGGATATTCTTAGATTTAAATCACAATCGAGTATGGTTTAAAGGATATTGATTATGAAAACAGGCGTTATTGGTTTGGGTTATGCAGCCATCCCTCAGGTTGTTGCTCTTGGAAGATATCATGAGGTGATCAGTTTTGATCCTGATGTAAAATCAATTTATAGCCACTCGAGAGATAACCTATCCGCCGAGGCCTCTCCTGAAGCGTGCAGACGGGTAGATAAAATCACCTTTACAACAGATTCAGGCAAGTTGGGAGGGTTCAAAATCTCTACTATCCTAGTTCCTTACCTGTTTTGGAGTAATTAATGAAGGTAATGGTTACAGGAGTAGCTGGTTTTATCGGCTCAGCATTAAGCTTGAGGTTGCTTCAACGTGGTGATGAAGTGGTCGGCGTCGACAACCTAAATGATTACTACGATGTAGAACTCAAGCAAGATCGACTAAACCGGCTGAAAACTTACGGTAATTTTCAGTTCGAACACCTCGATATTGTTAACAGAGAAGAGATGGCAGCTCTCTTTGCATCAAACCAATTTAATGCAGTGGTTAATCTTGCCGCTCAGGTGGGAGTGCGGTACTCAATTGAGAACCCTTTTGCCTATATTGATACAAACCTTGTCGGTTTTGGAAATATCCTTGAAGGGTGTCGCCATCACGAAGTGGGGCACCTTGTCTATGCGTCATCCAGCTCCGTCTATGGCTCAAACGCTGCGATGCCTTTTTCAATCCACGATAATGTGGATCATCCTTTAAGCCTCTATGCGGCCACCAAGAAAGCCAATGAGTTGATGGCTCATACCTACAGCAATCTATATGATCTCCCGACAACAGGACTTCGTTTTTTTACCGTTTATGGTCCCTGGGGACGCCCTGATATGGCGTTATTTAAATTCACCAGGGCAATGCTGGATGGTGAGTCCATTCCTGTTTTTAATTTCGGCAAGCACCGGCGGGATTTCACCTATATCGATGATGTTGTGGAAGGTGTTGTCCGGGTTCTTGACCGGCCTGCCGCCTCAAATCTAAAATGGAAAGATGATGATCCAGATTCAGGTTCCAGTCTTGCACCCTGGCGGGTCTACAACATTGGGAACAACAGCTCAGTTGAACTGATGGATTATATCGGCGCATTGGAAAACGCTCTCGGTGTGAAGGCTGAGATGGAGCTTCTTCCTCTACAGCTTGGAGATGTTCTAGATACCTATGCTGATGTGAATGAACTGGTTGCAGAATTTGATTACAAGCCGACTATGCCGGTATCAGAAGGGGTGAGAAGATTTGTAAAATGGTACAGAGAGTACTTTGGTGTCTGAGTTTCAGCTTAACTTGGCCGCAGTTGCTATCTATACTGCTTATCTCCTACTGCCAGGCTATATCTTTTGTACTCTGGCCGGTATTCGACGAAACCGTTTTCTTCTGACCTATGGCATCAGCTTCACGATTCTTATTCTGACCCAGCTTCTAGTACGGATTTCTGGCGGTACTCTGGGAGAGTGGTACGTTTGGCTGCATGCCTCGATTGCCATTCTGATGGCCTCCGGATTTGTTGCTGGATATAGACAACGAAGATTGACTGGAACGAGACTGAAGATTACCCCCCTTGTCGGTTTTATCGTAATTATAGTTCTTTTTACATCCTATCATCTTCTGGTTGGCCCCTATACCGAGATTCCCTCAGATCTCTATTGGCACTTGGGTAGAGTTAAAAACGCATCTGCAAGTATCTGCAGTGGATCAGTTCCGTCTATTTCCTTAAATCAATTCAATATAGCAGGTGGGATACATTTTCGTACCGTTCCGTTTCTTCATGCAGTGGTAGCCTGTGAACTTGAAGTACAACCCATTACCCTGTTGCCTGCTGCCACCCTTGTATCCAGTTTAATTTTTCTTGGCACCACCTACTGGTTTACTTTCCGGGTGATTGCCACCTCAAAGCTATCGACCGTTGCTAAAATGTCGGCCGCTGTGCTTACCGTCCTTTTTACCCTTCTCTGGCTTGGGGTGGACACCTTCTCCTATGTCAGGTATTACGCCTACTTTCCGTCGATCTTTAATTTTTCACTTCTTTTTGTCACCATGGCGCTCTTTCTAGACTTCTTGGAGCGAAGACAAAACGGATTAATTAAGCAGCTATTTATCCCTCTGTTGTTGCTGTCGTTGCTGCTGGTAATGTGGGTTGTACACCAGCAGGAGTTGCTCTTCACACTTATTCTGTTCTCCGGGATTGCTTTTTGGAGAATGGTGCGCAGTTTTAGGGGGGCAAAAGGTATTCCTCAACCACTTAGTTGCAAGTCAAGGGTGTTGGGGATTCTTATGATTGTGGCAATCCTTCTAACTCTACTCCTTACCTTTATCAACAGTAATCCAGGGCCCTGGGGCCGGCGTCATATTATCGATCTGGGACATCTTTTGCCAGTTGTTAGGGCATTACCCATTGCCAACCCCAGTTTTCGATTTTGGGACACCCTTGCACTGTTTGGTTTCATTGTCTATCTCTGGTACTTCTTCAGATATCACTGGTTTACCAAAATCGACTATTTGACAGTGGCAATGATTTCGCCGCTTATTACCTTGTTTAATCCTCTATTCGTTCTCTGGTTTCTTCATGTGAGTAGATGGGATCTAATCTGGAGAATATCCTACCTTATGCCATTGGCAATGGCTGGTGCCTTCCTTGTTGTCTTCTCTTTTGCAAGAGCAAGGAAGTCAAAAAATAACTGGCAAAAAATTATCACTCTACTTCTTCTTATCGCGCTCTTTGGTTCGTTGCTCCCTTTTGATGGCACCTACATCTACAACCATAATTCACGTATGGGCAGCCTCTCTTCTATAGACAAAGTTGCTGGGGCAGGACTCTGGGCAGATCTTGTAGAAGCAGTGGAGAGCGTAGAGGGTAATCGAGCAATTGCTGCAGATGGCTCTACCTACTTTTTGCTTAGTTCATCTACTCACCATGCTTCTTCTATTGACCATGCAAGTACTGGTAAGACTCATTATGTTTTCACCAAAGACAACATGCAAGCACTGTTGCCTAGATCAGGCGATCTCCTCGTAGTTAATCGAAGAGATGGAGTGAAAACAATGAGTGCTCAGTTATCAGGTCATTGGAGAGCTGATGTACTGGAGGTATCTAAATACTATCCGAAAGAACTTGATGACTTTATTGTCTTGCATTCTGATCATTTCAAATTGCTTTGGAGTAAAGATAGAATCTGGCTCTATGAAATTCTCTGATAAATTCAAATTACAATGATTAACATGAACATGAACATGAACATGAAAACAGTTTTCGTGACTGGGGGCGCCGGGTTTATTGGCTCTGCTGTTATACGGCATCTGGTCGCCACTACGAATTGCAGCGTGGTAAATATTGACAAGCTTACCTATGCCGGCAATCTCGAGACACTAAAGAGTGTAGAAGTGAGTGAGCGCTATACTTTCGAAAAGGTCGATATCTGTGATCGCAGTGAGATAGATCGGCTCTTCAGAGAGCACCAACCCTCTGCTATCATGCATCTTGCCGCTGAGTCCCATGTTGATCGTTCGATTGATGGGCCTGCTGAGTTTATCCATACCAATGTCTTTGGTACCTATACCCTCCTTGAGGCGGTGCGAGCCTACTGGAGTGGATTAGATCATGAAATGAGAGAAGATTTTAGATTTCACCATGTCTCTACTGATGAGGTTTACGGCTCTTTGGGTGATGAGGGGTTGTTTACTGAAGAGACATCCTATAAGCCTAATTCCCCCTACTCAGCATCAAAGGCCTCTTCCGATCATCTGGTCCGTGCCTGGCACCACACCTACGGGATGCCAGTAGTCACCTCCAACTGCTCAAACAACTACGGGCCCTACCAGTTTCCCGAGAAACTGATTCCCCTTATGGTGTTGAATGCACTCGAGGGGAAACCACTGCCGATCTACGGCAAGGGTGACAATGTTCGGGACTGGCTCTATGTTGATGATCATGCCCGTGGTCTCTGTTTGATTATGGAGGAGGGAAGGGTAGGTGAAACCTATAATGTTGGCGGTAATAGTGAGAAGACCAATCTGGAAGTTGTCCATGGTATCTGTAGTGCGATGGATGAAATTATCCCCCGTCAACAGGGCTCTTATCAGGAGTTGATTACCTATGTGGCAGACCGTCCTGGCCATGACCAGCGCTATGCCATTGATGCTTCCAAGATTGAACAAGAACTTGGCTGGAGCCCGTTAGAGACATTCGAAAGTGGTCTGCGAAAAACGGTCGAGTGGTATCTTGAAAACCGTGGTTGGGCTGAGAGGGCGACAGCAGATAATTACAGCCGAGAGAGGCTCGGCACTGGAGAGAAGTGATGAAGGGGATTATTCTGGCAGGGGGTTCAGGATCCCGGCTCTATCCGGTAACTCAGGCAGTCTCCAAACAGCTTCTGCCGGTCTACGATAAGCCGATGATTTTTTACCCTCTATCCACCTTGTTGCTGGGAGGGATACGTGAGGTTTTAGTTATCTCCACACCACAGGACACACCCCGTTTTGAACAACTCTTGGGAGATGGTCATCAGTGGGGGCTTGATATTCACTATACGGTTCAGCCCTCACCCGATGGTCTTGCCCAGGCCTTTATTCTGGGCGAACAGTTTATCGGTGACGATGATTGTGCTCTGGTATTGGGTGATAACGTATTTTATGGCCACAACCTAACGGAGATGGTAAAGCGTGCTACAGGGAGAAAATCTGGCGCCACTGTTTTTGCCTACCCGGTAAAGGATCCGGAACGATATGGCGTGGTCAGTTTTGATGGTGAAGGGAGAGCGGAGACTCTGGAGGAGAAGCCTGCTTCACCAAAATCCAATTTTGCAGTAACAGGTCTCTACTTCTATGACCACCGTGTTGTCGATGTGGCAAAGGAGATCAAACCCTCAGCTCGTGGTGAACTCGAAATTACTGATGTCAATCAATGGTATCTGGACAAGGGCGAGCTTAATGTTGAAGTAATGGGACGGGGGATGGCCTGGCTTGATATGGGTACTCACGACTCCCTGCTTCACGCCTCTACCTTTATTGAGACTCTGGAGAGTCGGCAGGGGCTTAAGATTGCCTGCCCAGAGGAGATTGCTTTTCACGAGGGATTTATAGACCTTCAACAGCTTGGAGCGCTTGCTGAAGGTTATGGAAAGAGTAGTTATGGGGCCTATCTTCGACAACTTGTTGATGAGTTGGACAGGTGAGGTAAAGTGAAGATGATGAAGAGCCCGATCCTCTCTCTATTTGGCAAAAATCGCTATATTCTCATGCAACTCTTGCGTCGCGATGTAGTGGGGCGCTACAGGGGTTCAATTCTTGGCCTTATGTGGTCCTTTCTACACCCCCTGATGATGTTGGCTATCTATAATTTTGTCTTTACCACTGTGCTCAGGGTGCGCTGGGCGGTTGATACAGAAGGTGAGCAGGGATTTGCCGTCATTCTCTTTGCCGGATTGATCATTCATGGGATTGCCGGTGAGTGCCTGGGCCGGGCGCCGACATTACTCCTTGGCAATGTTAACTTTGTAAAAAAAGTGGTTTTTCCTCTTGAGGTGCTGCCGGTGATAGTGGTTCTCTCTGCACTACTTCACGCGTTTATCGGACTACTGATTCTCTTTGGCTTCAAGCTTATTATGATAGGCTCACTCAGCTGGACACTCCTTCTGTCACCTTTTGTAATCTTTCCCTATATACTTGTAATGTTAGGGGTGAGTTGGGCCCTGGCTGCAATCGGGGTCTACCTTCGAGATGTCTCACATATTGCTGGTGTATTGGTGACAGCTCTTCTTTTTCTAAGCCCGGTCTTATATCCTCTCTCTGTGCTCCCTGAGTCGTTAAGGGGGGCTGCAATGGTCAATCCTCTCTCTTTTATCATCGAACAGTTACGGGCAACGGTAATTTTTAACCAGCAACCCGATTGGGTTGGTCTCGGCGTCTATTCACTTATAGCTCTGGTCATCGCAGCAACGGGATTTATGGTTTTTCAGATGACAAGAAAGGGTTTTGCTGATGTCCTCTGAAGTTGCCATTGCCGTATCAGAGCTGAGTAAGTGCTATCAGATCTATTCCCAGCCCCGGCACCGTCTGATGCAGATGGTGACGGGTGGAAAGAGAAAGTATTACAGGGAATTCTGGGCACTTAAAGATGTAAGCTTTAGTGCAAACAAAGGTGAGACCATTGGTATTATTGGCCCTAATGGAAGTGGAAAATCAACCCTTCTTCAGATTATTACCGGCACTCTTGCTCCAACAGAAGGTGATGTAGACGTCAAGGGGAAGATCTCAGCATTGCTTGAGTTAGGTGCCGGCTTTAACCCTGATTTTTCTGGTCGAGAAAACGTTTATCTCAATGGTGCTGTCCTTGGATTTTCTCAGGAAGAGATAGAGGCGCATTTTGATGCCATTGTTGATTTTTCTGGTATAGGTGATTTTATCGATCAACCCGTCAAAACCTACTCAAGTGGCATGTATGTACGACTTGGTTTTTCAGTCGCGGTGGGAGTGTACCCCGATGTTTTGATTGTTGATGAGGCGCTCTCTGTCGGCGATATTCGGTTCCAGCGAAAGTGTCATCAGAAACTGGATGAACTTAGGGATAATGGAACTACAATTCTCTTCGTCAGCCACGGTCCAGATACTATCATCGCGCACTGTAATCGTGCAATTTACCTAAAAAATGGTGAAGTCGAAGAGATTGGTGTTCCAAGACAAGTGGTCAACAAGTATGTAGAAGATATGGTCGCCACTCAAAAAGAAGATATGGTCGCCACTCAAACAGAGGTTCTATCCAACAATGATGAGGATAAAGCAAGAAATAGGAAGCATCTTAAGGAACTTAAGGCAAACAAAGACCATTGGCTTGATGAGGCCCAAAAGGCGGCTAAAGCCGGCAATCAAGAGGATGCCGACCAGATCGAAGCAAATATCAGGAAGACAGTTGATCCAAGAATTAAGAAGGCACTGCTTAAGACCACTTTCGATTTTGACAACTGTCATCGTCAGCCAGGTTACAACTCCTCAGAATACCGGTGGGGTGATGGCCGTGCCATTATCTATAACTACCAGTTGCGGTGTAAAGAATCACACAATAGTGCAATGGTTACTCAGGGAGAGCATATTGAGATCGGTGTTGAAGTTCACTTCAAGAGTGAAGTAGAGGAGATCATCTATGGAATCGATATCAGAACTGTAGAGGGTATCCAGGTTTTTGGCACCAATACACTTCAGCTTGACAGAGAGATAGGCTCTAAGAAGGCGGGGGAGAAGGTCAGGGTAAATTACAACTTCCCACTCAATCTTGTTGCAGGCGACTATTTTGTCTCTATCGGTGTCGCCACACAACTTGAAGATGGCTCAGTAGAACCTCTTGACCGGCGATATGATCTTATCCATCTGGTTGTTGAAGAGCGTTTCGAAGCCTTTGGGCTTGCCTATCTTGAGACTACAATAACAGAAAGTCAGGAAAAGGGGACTCCGTTTTGAAACACTTCTATCTGGGATCTCTCAATAGACTTGATAGAGGAGAGAACAACGTTTGGGCAGGCAGTTGTTCAGCAAAATTTGAGTACTCGGACGGCGATGAGTCTGAACGCTATCTAAAAAAGGTGTTGCAGAGCGCAGAGGACCTCTCCTCACAATCAAACGAGCTTGAAGAGAAGGCTGTTGACTGGCCCTCTGAGTATCACCTCTCTACCTACAGAGGGAATCTCTTGCGCCCACTTGCCCTGGATGGGGTTGAGAGGGTGCTTGAGATAGGTTGTGGCTGTGGAGCCATTACCCGTTATCTTGGTGATCGTGGAATTGAGGTTGAAGCTGTTGAGGGCAGCCCCATCCGTGCTGAGCTAGCTAGAATGCGGTGCCGTGATCTGAGTAATGTTGAGATTACAGCGAGCAACCTCTTTGATCTGGTGCTCCCTGAAGATAAGTACGATGCTGTTCTCTTCATTGGGGTGCTTGAGTATGCCCAGCGTTTTGCTTCAACCACCAAGAGTGCTGAGGCGGCGGTCGCTGATCTGCTTGCCCTGGCCCGGTCAGCACTGAAGAGGAATGGGGTCATAATTATCGCGATCGAGAATCGACTTGGGCTCAAGTATCTTCTTGGTGCCGGAGAGGATCACTACAGTCTCCCCTATGAGGGAGTACACAACTATCCGCACTTTTCGGGTATCAAGACCTTTTCCAAAGTGGAGTGGGAGTCGATCATCGAGGAGAGTGGCATGATGGGTCGCTTTCTCTATCCCTTTCCTGATTACAAGCTGCCTACACTGGTTCTGGGCGATCACTATCTCAATCACTCTCCCTTGGTCTCTACCCATCTTTCAGGACTTATGGGGAAAGACTATCGTGACAATTCTCCTGTCGAGGAGAGACATCCCTTCTGGAAGGCCCTTGGCCAGAACGGACACATCGGGCACTATTCCAACTCATTCCTGATCGTTCTCGGTAACTCAAATGAGCGAATAGAGCAGGAGCTTCAGTTTGATTTTCTCCATGTAAGCAGCTTCTCTCGAAAGCCAAAATTCAGAACACTAACTGAAAAACCTATCGGTGAGAGGGTGGTTAACAAGCGCTCACTCTATAAACCTGATAGCCAACAGGCCAAGAGCCATATCAATCAAACCGTTGATAGTGAGCCCTATCTTGAAGGCACCCTTCTGGAGGATCATTGGAAGGGTCTGCTTGAGATCAAGCCCCATGAGGATCAATTTATTGAGTTAGCTACAGGCTATTACCACTACATCTGTCGTCAAGTTGAAGAGGGTTCTAATACGGAGTCACTGATTGATCTCACTCCGATGAATATCATCATCTCTCCTACAGGAGAGTGGCAGAAATTTGACCAGGAGTGGGTCTATCACTCTCCTTTGACTGTGGAGTATATTTTTATTCGCGGCCTCTACTATTTTATCTTCAAAAATAGTTATCTCTTAAGAGAATGTTTTTCATCTGTACCTGATGTCACCATTAAGACCATTATAAGCCGAGTGTTGCTTCAACTCGGTGTGACGCCTAAAAGGGCAATCTCTGACTTTGCTCAGATTGAAGAGGAGTTTCAAAAAGAGATTTTAGCTAAAACCCATCTACCTAAAATCAATTTTCACCTCAACCTCACTCATAAAACTCTCTATGACATTGCAATGGTTTACTGGTCAGATCTGTCAGGGGTTTTTACAGAGACCAACTCCTTAGAGTCCCGAATCAAGCTGGGCAAGGGCAGACAACGGGTCGAATTTTTTCTTCCAGGTGGACTGAGATTGCCACTTCGGTTTCGATTTGATCCTGCAAAGCACCCGGGGTTGTTCCATCTCTTCTCTATCAAGGTGTTGAGTTGTGGAGAAGGTGAGGAAGAGTTAATCGAACACTTTAAAAGTGGTTCTGAAATAGCATCCGAGACTTCGCTTACTAATGTGGTTTATGGTCGAGGAGGAGAATCTGATGTTTTTGTATCTCTCAATAGTGATCCCAGCTTTGAGTGGCTCTGCCGGGCAGATACCACATCTTCTGGGGCGGGCAGACTCAAGATTGAAGTTGAGATGGACTGGGTACAGAGTAACGACTACCGTCTCGCCCAGGACACTTTCCTTAGAAAGGATCATATCAACAACCAGGAGTTAGAACTCCTGACTGAAGAGCTAGAGGATACACAGCGTAATTTGGAACAGACCCTCAAAGATAGTATTGCGGAAGTGGAGATTTTTGATGAGGAGATCTCCATAATGAGAGAGAATGTCTCCATAATGAGTGAAGAGATCTCCATAATGAGGAACTCAACCGTCTGGCGAACAGCAAATTTTCTCAAACGTCTAATACAACAAATTGGTATTTTGGGGTTGTCATTAAGGCTGAGATCTCTTCTCTTCCGAACTCCTAAAATTCATCCTAGTGAGGGTAAAAAGGACCTCCGGCAAGAAAGTGAAGATGATGATGCTAGTGAGGGTCTGGGGGACCTTCCGCAAAAAAGTGGAGATGATGGTGAAGACCCAAGGCATAAATATAGAAACCGACGGATCTCCCCTGTACGCACTCATCTCTACAACAAGGCAGAGACCACTTCCGAAGAGGTGAAAAACAAGATCGCTTCTTTCGGCGCAAGACCCCTGATCAGTATTCTTATGCCGGTCTACAATGCCCGACCAGAGTGGCTGGAAGATGCTTTTCAGTCTCTTCTGGCCCAAAGCTACACTAACTGGGAGCTCTGTCTTATCGATGATGGCTCATCAGATCAGAATACTCTGAGCTACATTGCCACCCTCTGGCACCCTCAGGTGAAGACAAAGACATTAGGTGTCAACAAGGGGATTTCAGGTGCCACCAATGGAGCTCTGCAGATGGCAGATGGCGAATTTGTTGGCTTGATGGACAATGATGATCTGTTAGCACCAGATGCTCTCCTTGAGGTTGTCGAGGCAATCAATAACCATAACCCGGAGATCATCTACTCAGATGAAGATCTGCTGACGACTGAAGGGGATTTGGCCTATCCTCACTTCAAGCCCGATTTTTCACCCGACCTTCTCCTCTCACACAACTACATCACCCACTTTTTGGTCATTGATCGCAATCTCCTTCTTGAGAGTGGAGGATTCAGGTCGGAGTTTGATGGTGCCCAGGATTACGATCTCCTTCTCAGGCTGACTGATGAGCCCAGGAGAAAGATCCACCACATTCCAAAAGTTCTTTACCACTGGAGGGAGTCGGAGTCCTCGACCAGTAAAAACAGTGATGTAAAGCCAGAGGCCTTGCTTAATGCCAAACGCTCTTTGGAGGAGACACTTAAGAGACGAGGGATAAAAGGGAGTGTGGATTTTTCAAATCGGACCCACTATTTTCGGGTCAAGCGCAGTATTATTAATGAACCCAAGGTGAGTATTGTTATTCCCTTTAAGGATAAACCGGAACTTCTTAAAGGAGTGATTGACTCAATTCTGTACAAGTCCACCTATAAACACTATGAGATAGTGGGAGTCTCCAACAATAGCATCTCTGATGATACTTTCAATCTGATGCAGACCTATTCTAAGGCCCACGACAACATCTCGTTCCATGAATACAATGTCCCCTTTAACTTTCCCAATGTCGTCAACTACGGAATAGACTGCTCTCAGGGCGGGCAGATTGCGTTGCTCAACAACGATCTTGAGATCATCAGCTGGGGGTGGATCGAAGCCTTGCTTGAGCACTCACAGCGATCAGAGGTGGGTGTAGTTGGAGGAAAGCTCATCTATCCCAACAATACCATCCAGCATGCAGGTGTCATTGTTGGTATAGGAGGCTATGCCGGTCATGCCCATAAGTTCTGGCAGATCATGGGTGCCGGATATAATAATCGTCTTCATCTTATCCAGAACTTTAGTGCTCTCTCCGCTGCATTCATCATGTTCAAACGTTCCCTTTTTGATCAACTCGGCGGATTTGATGGCGTGCATTTTGCAATTGCATGCAATGACGTTGATTTTTGCCTGAGAGCAAGGGAAGAGGGTTATCTCAATGTCTATACCCCCTATGCAGAGGCCTATCATCTGGAGTCAGCAAGCAGAGGCTATGAGGAGTCAGGGGAACAGATCGAACGCTTCAATCGCGAAAAAGCGATATTTAAAAAACGCCATCATCAGATACTGGAACAAGGGGATCCTTTCTACAACCCGAATCTATCGCTACTCTCAGAGCGGTTTGAGCTGGGTCCAGAGGCAGCCGCGTTCTACGAGAACGCTTGATCAGGAAAGAGTAGTACAACCCTTACTACATATGACTTCCGAGACTTTGATCCATTTTGAAACGGTTCCTGAGGGGCGTCTTTGGGTGGGTAGTGGAAGTGTACTAGTCTTCTCTGGTTATCACTCCCATCGCAACAGTGGGTTGAGTAAGCTCTCTATTGAATATTGCGGGCAGCGATATGAGATGAAATATCTTAATGAACGCCGGAATGACCTCCAGGGCCTGCTTCCGGATTCAGATGATGAACGACAACTCTTTATCGGTTTTTGGGGGGTAATGGCAATATGCACTCGCCCTCAACCGATGTACAGCGGTGAACTAATCTACCATGCCACTTTTAATGATGGCTATTTTGAGAACGGAGCTCTGGGAAGACTGAAAATTGTTTCAGTGGATGAGAGTATTAATATCGACAATCATCATATTGCGGGGCTGGAGGCAAAAGTTGCCATCTGTATGGCGACCTATAAACCTGATAGAAAGAGTTTTAGACGCCAAATTAACTCAATTAAAAACCAGACTTATAGGGACTGGATCTGTTTTATCAGTGATGACGGTTCTGGGGTGGAGTATCAGTCGACAATTCGAGAGTTCTGTGGAGATGATGATCGCTTTAAGATCTCATTTTTTAATCAAAATCATGGTTTCTATCACAATTTTGAACGTGGCCTTAGGTCGCTTGAAGGGAAGTTTGATTTTGTTGCCCTCTCTGACCAGGATGACTACTGGTACCCCGAAAAACTACAGGGCCTTGTAGACGAGATGGATGATAAGACCTCTCTGGTATACAGTGATATGAGAATTGTCACAGACTCTGGCGATCTTATCTCTGAGACCTATTGGCGAAATCGAAAGAATAACTATCAACGACTCGATGTGTTGATGTCGGCCAATACAGTAACCGGTGCGGCGACCCTTTTCAGGGCAGAGATGTTGGAGAAGATTCTCCCTTTCCCAAAAAAAATTGGTGATGCCTTTCATGACCATTGGATTGCTATTGTGGGAATTACCCAGGGGGAGCTTAAGTATATTGATGCCCCTCTCTATGACTACTATCAACACGCCGAAAATATTATCGGCCATGTCGATTTTGATCGCCCCAAGAGACATTCAGAGAGCCTCACTGATCGTTCAAAGAGGCATACAGAGAACCTCCCTGATCGCTCCAGGAGACTTTCAGAAAAGCTCTCTTCCGCCTTTGCCCAAGGGACAGGTTATTTAAAAAAACCA
>Ga0187827_10004959_pt1 | contig 15995 bp, 11 predicted proteins | sample ETNtaG_39_FD_167969 | JGI IMG/M metagenome (GOLD analysis project Ga0187827, IMG submission 167969) | Marine microbial and viral communities from oxygen minimum zone, Eastern Pacific Ocean - ETNP2014_SV_150_PacBio MetaG (Illumina Assembly) | ecosystem: Environmental > Aquatic > Marine > Hypoxic...
CCAGATTCAGATAGCACCTTTGTGATCGCCGCCGTCAGCGTCGTCTTACCGTGGTCAACATGGCCAATGGTGCCAATGTTGCAATGTGGTTTCGTCCGCTCAAACTTTTCCTTCGCCATGGGTCAGTGGTCTCCGTTTACAAAATATCCTGTTGTCATATCCCGTGTTGCGTCCAGTAAAGCATACGGGGATATCAGCCCGACAGCCTTTCGCGGACTTCGTCCGCCACATGCTGGGGAACCTGCTCATAATGATCAAAATGCATAGTGAACTGGGCGCGGCCTTGGCTCATGGAACGAAGCGTGTTGATGTAGCCGAACATATTGGCCAACGGCACCTGGGCGTTGACAACACGGGCATTGCCGCGCTGTTTCATGGCGCCCACCTGGCCACGGCGGCCGTTCAGGTCGCCGATGATGTCGCCCATATAATCTTCTGGCGTTACCACCTCAACCCGCATCATGGGCTCAAGAAGGACTGGTCCAGCCTGGGAGACACCCTCACGAAAAGCGGTGCGGGCAGCTATCTCGAAAGCCATGACGCTGGAATCCACATCATGATGCGCACCATCCACTAGGGTGGCTTTGAAATCAATGACTGGAAACCCAACGATGACACCGGATTTACAGGCTGATTCTAGACCCTTTTCTACGCCTGGAAGATGTTCCTTTGGCACGCGGCCACCAACGATGGCACTCTCGAATTCGAAACCGGAACCAGGCTCAAGCGGTTCGAACTGAAGTTTGACCCGCGCGAACTGACCAGAACCACCGGTTTGTTTTTTGTGGGTGTAATCAACCGTAAAGGGTTTAGTGATAGTCTCGCGATAAGCCACCTGGGGAGGGCCCACATTAGCTTCTACCTTGAACTCGCGCTTCATGCGGTCCACCAAGATTTCAAGGTGAAGTTCGCCCATACCCTTGATCACAGTCTGAGCGCTTTCGTGATCCACCGAGATTTGGAAGGAAGGATCCTCAGAGGCGAGGCGGGCCAGAGCCACACCCATTTTTTCCTGATCAGCCTTGGTCTTGGGCTCCACGGCCACTTCGATAACCGGTTCGGGGAACTCCATGCGCTCGAGGATGATAGGTTGATCAGGGTCACACAGAGTATCTCCCGTAGAGGTAGCTTTGAGACCGGCAATGGCAACGATATCTCCGGCAAGGGCTTCTTTGATATCTTCGCGGCTGTTGGAGTGCATCTGCAGCATGCGACCAATGCGTTCGCGCTTTCCCTTCACTGAGTTGAGGACGCTGGCACCAGTCTCCACCGCGCCTGAATAAACACGGGCAAAGGTAAGCGTCCCTACGAAAGGATCGGTCATTACCTTAAAGGCTAGGGCGGCGAATGGTTCGTCGTCGGAGCTCTCACGCGCCATTTCTTCATTGGAATCTGGCTTCACACCCTTGATGGACGGCACCTCTGTGGGGCTTGGAAGAAAGTCCGCTACTGCATCGAGAAGCGGCTGCACGCCTTTATTCTTAAAAGCTGAGCCACACAGAATCGGGACGAAGGTACCGATGATGGTACCTTTGCGGATACAAGCCTTCAAAGCCTCTATATCGGGCTCGCTACCTTCGAGATAAGCCTCCATGACCGTGTCGTTCTGTCCCACTGCGTGTTCGATGAGCTTTTCGCGGTATTCGGTGGCTTTTGCCACAAGGTCTTCGGGAATGTCTTCTTCGTTGTATTTAGCGCCGAGACCTTCTTCTTCCCAGATGACGGCCTTCATGGTGAGAAGGTCAACGAAACCAGCGTATTCAGCCTCCATGCCTACCGGAAGCTGAAGCACCAGTGGCACCGCACCGAGGCGATCTTTAATCATTTCCACGCATCGGAAGAAGTCCGCGCCGGTGCGATCCATCTTATTGACGAAACACATACGCGGCACGCCATATTTATCAGCCTGGCGCCAGACTGTCTCTGACTGCGGCTCTACACCGGCCACGCTATCAAAGACGCAAACTGCGCCATCGAGAACGCGTAGGCTGCGTTCCACCTCGATGGTGAAATCCACATGGCCCGGAGTATCGATAATGTTGATGCGGTGTTCGTTCCAGAAACAAGTGGTAGCGGCCGAGGTGATAGTAATGCCGCGTTCCTGTTCCTGTTCCATCCAATCCATGGTGGCCGCGCCATCATGGACCTCGCCGATCTTGTGAGAGACCCCCGTATAATAGAGGATGCGTTCGGTAGTAGTGGTCTTACCGGCATCGATATGCGCCATGATACCGATGTTGCGATAGCGGTTGATAGGGGTCTTGCGTGCCATGGTCCGAGTCCGTTCTTTAAGGCGCTACCAGCGATAATGAGAGAAAGCACGGTTAGCTTCGGCCATGCGATGGGTATCTTCGCGTTTCTTCACGGCGGCACCGCGATTTTCGGCAGCGTCGCTAAACTCGTTGCCGAGGCAATCCACCATGGTAGTCTCGGAACGGGCGCGGGCGCTGGCGATGAGCCAGCGGATAGCGAGGGCCTGGGCACGGTCAGAGCGCACCTCCACGGGCACCTGATAGGTGGCGCCTCCCACACGGCGGGAACGCACCTCAACGCCGGGGCGTACATTGTCCAAGGCTTCACGGAAGGTCTGCATGGGGTCAGCACCGGAACGGCTCTCGATCTTATCTAACGCGCCATAGACGATGCTCTCGGCAACGGATTTCTTGCCATCCTTCATGAGGCAGGTGATGAACTTGGCCAGCACCCTGTCGCCATATTTGGCGTCAGGCATGACTTCGCGTTTTTCAGCTGCGTGACGTCGCGACATTAGAGACCTGTTCTTTCCCGGCTATTTCGGACGCTTGGCGCCGTATTTTGAACGGCTCTGACGGCGGTCTCTGACACCTTCGGTGTCAAGCACACCACGAATCACGTGATAACGCACGCCGGGAAGGTCCTTGACGCGGCCACCACGGATCATCACCACCGAGTGTTCCTGAAGATTATGGCCCTCACCTGGAATATGGCTGGTAACCTCAAAACCATTGGTGAGACGCACTCGAGCCACTTTACGCAGGGCCGAGTTAGGCTTCTTCGGCGTGGTAGTGTATACGCGTACGCAGACTCCACGCTTCTGCGGACATGATTCAAGCGCTGGAACCTTAGTCCGGACAAAGGGTGTCTTACGGGGCTTACGCACCAACTGATTGATCGTGGGCATACTTTGCCTTTCCCTTATCCATTAAGGCCCAACCCTTAAAAACCACAAGCGGATCAAGCACACAACCACCGGAGGAACAACAAAGCCTCCGGCGAGTGCTCGTCCGCTATGACTGCGCGGTCGGAGCCAAAAACTATATTTTCATATCCTAGCGGGAATGCGTCTAGACCGTGCAGCCCACCACCACCCCCAAAAAGGTTGGCGCATACTAGTGACGCCCTTACATACAGTCAAGCAAAAGAACGGGGCTTTTTGCACCCGCGAAAACTCTCCAAAAACCGCGGTATTTCCACTATAAAGACTAGCTTTGAGGCATCACCACTGAGGGGTGATTGGGGCCTTTAGAGGATCGCCGGCGACGCCTTAAAAACAGGCTTCAACCAGCGGCAGTGTCGGGTGGCAGTTCCTCTATCTTTGAGGCCTCCTTCTGGGACTCTGCGACAGCTTCGCTGGAGGCTTCAAGAGCGGCCTCCTCTGCTTCCTGCTGTTTTCGGCGTTCTTCCTCGATAATCTGGTCACGTTGCACCGCAGTCCGCCGGAGTTGTTTCATGATCGAGCCGGTGCCGGCGGGAATCAGACGGCCAACAATGACGTTTTCCTTTAGGCCCCCGAGATTATCCACCTTGCCCGACACTGCGGCCTCAGTCAGCACGCGTGTAGTCTCTTGGAAGGAGGCCGCGGAAATGAATGACGGAGTCAGTAGAGACGCCTTGGTGATCCCCAGCAGCACCGGCTTAGCAGTGGCGGGCTTCAGTTTTTCTCCGGCGGCCCGAGCATTGATGGCCTCGTATTCTTCGCGGTCCACCTGTTCGCCCACTAGGAAGGTAGTTTCACCTGGATCGATGACTTCAACCTTTTGCATCATCTGACGCACGATTACCTCGATGTGCTTGTCGTTGATCTTCACACCCTGGAGACGGTAAACGTCTTGAATCTCGTTGATAAGATAGGAGGCCAGCGCCTCGACCCCGAGTACGTTGAGAATGTCGTGAGGAACGGGATTACCGTCCATGAGGGGATCACCCACCTCCACGTAATCGCCTTCCTGAACACTGAGATGCTTGCCCTTGGGCAGCATATATTCCACCGGCTCCTTGCCTCCCTCAGTGGGAACCACGGCAATTCGGCGCTTCATTTTGTAGTCCTTGCCGAATTCCACGCGGCCCGCAATCTCGGTGATGATGGCGAAGTCTTTGGGCTTGCGCGCCTCGAAGAGTTCCGCCACACGCGGCAGACCACCTGTGATATCACGGGTTTTTGTGGATTCGCGCGGAACACGCGCTAGGACGTCTCCAGCCTTCACATACTCACCGTCCTCGACACTGAGGATGGCGTCGGCGGTAAGGAAGTAGCGGGCCTCAAACTCATTATCGAGGGTCACCACCCTGCCCTTCTTGTCGCGTAAAGTGATGCGGGGTTTCAAATCAACACCACGAGGCTGCTGTTTCCAGTCGAGGACCACTTTGTTGGAAATGCCTGTGGTTTCGTCTAGGACCTCACGCATGGAAATGTCTTCTACCAAGTCCATGAAATTTACATTACCTGCTTTTTCGGTGATGATGGGTAGGGTATAGGGATCCCATTCTACAATGGTGGCACCCTTCTTCACCTGAGCGCCGTCCTTAACCAGAAGCTTGGCGCCGTAGGGAAGCCGGTGGTGGGCGCGTTCCTTGTTGCCGACCACCAAGACCAGCTGGACATTACGACCCATGACCACCTGTAGACCTTTGCTGTCTTTCACCAAGTTCTTATTTTTCAACACCGCCTTGGCATCGAAGCTAGCTTCTATGCTGGACCGTTCCGAACCGCGCTGTACCGCGCCGCCGATATGGAAGGTACGCATGGTAAGCTGGGTACCCGGTTCGCCGATGGACTGGGCAGCAATCACACCCACCGCCTCACCCACATTAACCGGCGTGCCACGGGCCAGATCGCGGCCGTAACAGCTGGCGCAAACGCCGCCCCGAGAATTACATGTCAGGACCGAACGGATCTTCATTTCCTCGATCCCCGATTCCTTGATATGCCCGAGAACCGGCTCCTCGATCAACTCGCCGGACTTTACGTAGACCTCGTCGGTGGCGGGGTCGACAACGTCGTCCACGGCGGTGCGACCCAGGATGCGTTCTTCCAGCGTTTCGATTACATCGCTTCCTTCTATTACTGCACGTACGGTGAGGCCTTCCTTACAGCCGCAGTCCTCCTCGACGATGATACAGTCCTGAGCCACGTCCACGAGACGGCGAGTAAGATAGCCAGAATTCGCAGTTTTCAAGGCTGTATCGGCAAGGCCTTTACGCGCGCCATGGGTGGAGTTGAAGTATTCAAGAACAGTCAAGCCTTCCTTGAAGTTGGAGATGATCGGGGTCTCGATGATCTCACCAGAGGGCTTGGCCATGAGACCGCGCATGCCGGCGAGCTGCTTAATCTGTGTCGTTGAACCACGGGCGCCGGAATCGGCCATCATGTAGACCGAGTTCACCTCGCGATTCTTTTGGCCTTTTCCCTGCGGTGTCATGACCTGCATCATTTGTTCAGCCACCCTGTCTGTGCACTGGGACCAAGCATCCACCACTTTGTTGTATTTCTCTCCTTTGGTGATAAGGCCGTCGAGATATTGTTGTTCGTAGCCGCGCACCAACTCCTTGGTCTCAGACACCAACTCTTCCTTGGAATCAGGAATCATGAGATCGTCTTTACCGAAGGAAATGCCTGCTTTACAGGCGTAGTGAAAGCCCAAGACCATGAGGTGATCAGCAAAGATAACTGTCTCTTTCTGTCCACAATGGCGGTAAACGATGTCAATGGCATTGCTGATTTCTTTCTTGGTCATCAGCGAGTTAACGATGTCAAAACCGAATTTTGGATGGCGTGGAAGAAGTTCTGAAATTAGCATGCGTCCGGGAGTGGTCTCCACCCGCGTAACTATCGGAGCGCCCTTCTCATCCACAGTCCTGTAGCGGCAAGTTATTTTGCTGTGCGGCGTCACCGCGCCGGTTTCAAGGGCATGCTGAATTTCGCCAATATCGGTGAAGGCCATGCCTTCACCGGGGGCACCGTGGCGTTCCAGAGTGAGGTAGTAGAGACCGAGCACAATGTCCTGGGAGGGCACGATAATAGGCTTGCCGTTGGATGGGCTGAGAATGTTGTTAGTGGACATCATCAGCACCCGGGCCTCAAGTTGAGCCTCTAGGGACAGGGGAACATGAACCGCCATCTGATCACCGTCGAAGTCGGCGTTAAAGGCGGCACAGACCAAGGGATGGAGCTGGATCGCCTTGCCTTCGATAAGCACTGGCTCGAAAGCCTGAATACCCAGACGGTGCAGGGTCGGCGCACGGTTCAGTAGAACAGGATGCTCACGGATGACCTGTTCAAGAATATCCCAAACCTCGGGACGTTCCTTTTCCACCATGCGCTTGGCAGCCTTAATAGTGGTAGCCATGCCATAGCGTTCAAGGCGCGAATAGATGAAGGGCTTGAAGAGTTCCAGTGCCATCTTCTTCGGCAAGCCACACTGGTGCAGCAGCAGTTCTGGACCTACTACAATCACTGAACGTCCAGAATAGTCCACACGCTTGCCAAGAAGATTCTGGCGGAAACGCCCCTGTTTTCCTTTGAGCATGTCGGAAAGGGATTTCAGCGGGCGTTTGTTAGCGCCGGTGATAACGCGACCGCGCCGCCCGTTGTCAAATAACGCGTCGACGGATTCCTGCAGCATGCGCTTTTCATTACGTACGATAATGTCAGGCGCGCGTAGTTCCACCAGACGTTTCAAGCGGTTGTTACGGTTGATGACGCGGCGATAGAGATCATTGAGGTCAGAAGTGGCAAAACGGCCACCATCAAGTGGCACCAGAGGCCGTAATTCGGGTGGAATTACGGGGACAACCTCAAGGATCATCCATTCCGGACGAGCATTGGATGCATGAAAGGCGTCCACCAGCTTTAGTCGTTTTACCAGTTTCTTACGGCGTGCCTCGGAGCCAGTCTCGGACAGTTCCTCGCGGATGTTTTCATGCTCCTCTTTTAGGTCGATAGCGCTAAGCATATGGCGGATAGCCTCGGCGCCAATCATAGCGGTGAAGCTTTCGTCGCCGAATGTCTCCATCACGTCTTGATACTGTCCTTCGTTGAGGAGATCGCGGAAATTGAGTTCCGTGAGTCCAGGTTCTACTACCACGTAGTTCTCAAAATAGAGGACGCGCTCGAGGTCGCGTAGGGTCATGTCGAGCAGCAGGCCGATGCGGCTGGGAAGTGATTTCAGGAACCAGATATGGGCCACCGGCGAGGCTAGTTCGATATGGCCCATGCGCTCGCGGCGCACATTCTGGAGGGTCACTTCGACACCGCATTTTTCGCAGGTAATGCCTTTGTATTTCATGCGCTTGTATTTTCCACACAAGCATTCATAGTCCTTTACGGGACCAAAAATACGTGCACAGAACAAGCCGTTGCGCTCCGGCTTGAAGGTGCGATAGTTGATGGTCTCTGGTTTTTTGATCTCACCGAAAGACCAAGAACGAATCCGTTCCGGGCTGGCGATAGAAATCCGGATCTGATCAAAGCTGGCCGGACCGGTATGTCCCAGAAACCTCATCAATTCGCTCATGCGTCCTCTCCTTTTCTTAGTCCGCTCTGCACATCCAACACAGGGATGCTTTTTTACTAAGCGCGGGGGCGGATATGCCGCGTCTCATTTTCAACAACGCGGTCTCTTAACTCCACGTTTAGGCCAAGTGAGCGAAGCTCCATAACCAAGACATTGAAGGATTCGGGGATTCCCGCCTCGAAATCGTCATTGCCCCTGACGATGGTTTCATAGGCCTTGGTGCGACCCGAAACATCGTCCGACTTTACCGTCAGCATTTCCTGCAGGGTGTAAGCGGCACCATAGGCTTCCAGCGCCCATACCTCCATTTCGCCAAACCGCTGCCCACCGAACTGTGCTTTACCACCCAGCGGCTGTTGGGTAACAAGGCTGTAGGGGCCAATGGAACGTGCATGGATCTTGTCATCAACGAGATGGTGCAGTTTCAGCATATAGATGTAGCCCACGGTAACCGAACGGTGGAACGCTTCGCCGGTCTGGCCGTCAATCAACGTGACCTGGCCGGAGCTGTCGAGACTAGCCATGTCGAGCATTTTGATGATGTCGGTTTCGTGAGCACCGTCGAACACCGGTGAGGCGAAAGGAACACCATTAGTCAGATTGCTTGCGAGTTCTACCACTTCTACATCTTCCATACCGGATATGTTTTTCTTATAGGTGCTACTGTCATAGACGTCCTTTAATGACTTCTTTAGGGATTCGGGCGTGTTCTGGCCGCGCTCAACCTCATCTAGCACCTCCTTGATCCGACGCCCGAGACCGGCGGACGCCCAGCCAAGGTGAGTCTCGAGAATCTGCCCCACGTTCATACGCGACGGCACGCCCAAAGGGTTAAGCACAATGTCCACCGGAGTTCCGTCTTCGAGATAGGGCATGTCTTCTATGGGAACGATTTTTGAGATCACGCCTTTATTACCGTGGCGTCCGGCCATTTTATCGCCGGGCTGAATCTTGCGCTTCATCGCCACGAACACCTTGACCATCTTCATCACGCCAGGAGGCAAATCATCGCCAGCCTGGACCTTTTCCACTTTGTTCTCAAAATGCCTTTCGAGAAAATCTAGGCTCTCGTCAAACTGTTTGCGCAGCTCCTCAACCGCCCCCATGATCTTGTCGTCCTTGACATCGATCTTGCGCCACTGGCTGGGCGCGATATCAGCGAAGAGTTTCTCAGTTATCCGCACACCAGACTTCACGCCCTTGGGCCCACTGGCTACCGTCTGACCATCGATCAGTTCCTTCAAGCGGTTACGAAAACTACGCTTGAGAATGCCTTTCTCGTCGTCGCGGTCCTTGGCGAGACGTTCAATCTCTGCCCGTTCGATAGCGAGCGAGCGCTCATCTTTTTCCACGCCACGACGTGAGAAGACTCGCACTTCCACCACCGTGCCCGCGACGCCAGGAGGTAGTTTCAGAGAGGTATCGCGGACATCAGAAGCTTTGTCTCCAAAAATGGCGCGCAGCAGTTTTTCCTCCGGTGTCATAGGTGATTCGCCCTTGGGGGTCACCTTGCCTACGAGGATATCGCCGGGATGCACCTCGGCGCCGATATAGACGATTCCCGCTTCATCGAGGCTGCGCATGGCTTCCTCGCCCACATTGGGAATATCGCGGGTGATTTCCTCCTGACCCAACTTGGTATCGCGGGCCATAACCTCAAATTCTTCAATGTGGATCGAGGTAAAGACATCGTCACGGACGTTGCGTTCGGAGATGAGGATGGAATCCTCGAAGTTGTAGCCGTTCCAAGGCACGAAGGCCACCAGCACGTTGCGCCCTAGCGACAGTTCACCGAGATTGGTAGATGGACCGTCGGCGATCACATCGCCAGCCCTGATCACGTCTCCTTTGCGCACCAGAGAACGCTGGGTGATACTGGTGTTCTGGTTGGAACGCTGGAACTTGCTCAGGGTGTAGATGTCCACGCCAGACTGGGAATGGGAGGTCTCTTTTTCGGTAACGCGGATAACGATGCGGTTGGCATCCACTTGGTCTACCACACCAGAGCGCTCGGCAGTGATGGTGACGCCAGAATCCCTAGCCACCACGTCTTCCATACCAGTTCCCACCAGTGGGGATTCGCTGCTCAGCAGCGGTACCGCCTGGCGCATCATGTTGGAACCCATTAGCGCCCGGTTGGCGTCGTCGTTCTCGAGGAAGGGGATAAGCGAGGCAGCCACTGACACAAGCTGTTTGGGCGAAACATCCATGTAGTCGATGTCGCCAGGGCTGGCCATGACAAAATCGTTCTTGGAACGGCAGCTAATGAGGTCGGAGACAAAATGACCCTTAGCGTCAAGCTCAGCATTGGCCTGGGCCAGGGTGTAGCGGCTTTCCTCCATCGCCGAGAGGTAATGGACCTCATCGGTAACCTTGCCTTTTGCCACCTTGCGGTAGGGGGTCTCGATAAACCCGTACTGGTTGACCTGGGCGTAGGTAGCCAGGGAGTTTATAAGTCCGATGTTGGGTCCTTCGGGGGTCTCAATGGGACAGATGCGGCCGTAATGTGTGGGATGTACGTCGCGCACCTCGAACCCGGCACGCTCGCGCGTCAATCCGCCCGGACCCAGCGCTGAGAGGCGGCGCTTGTGGGTGATTTCGGAGAGTGGATTAGTCTGGTCCATAAACTGCGAGAGCTGGGACGAACCGAAAAACTCACGCACGGCGCCCGCTGCAGGCTTGGCGTTTATGAGGTCGTGGGGCACTACGGTGTCGATATCCACCGAGCTCATGCGCTCGCGAATAGCCCGCTCCATGCGTAGCAAGCCGATGCGGTAAGAGTTTTCCATAAGTTCTCCCACCGAGCGTACCCGGCGGTTGCCGAGATGGTCGATATCATCGATCTCGCCGCGTCCGTTCTTAAGGTCTACGAGGATGCGAACAATCTCAAGGATGTCCTCCTTGCGCAGGACACGGACTGTATCCTCACATTCCAGCCCTAGCCGGGAATTCATCTTGACCCGGCCCACGGCAGAAAGGTCGTAGCGCTCGGAATTGAAAAATAGGTTCCTAAACAGCAATTCAGCGGTTTCCAGAGTCGGAGGTTCTCCCGGGCGCATGACCCGATAAATGTCAATGAGCGCAGCCTCACGGTTGAAGTTCTTGTCCGCCGCCATGGTGTTCCGGATATAGGGCCCCACCCGCACGTGATCGATGTTCAATGTATTGATCTTAGTGATGCCAAGATCTTCAATAAGGGTGAGGGATTCTTGCGTAATCTCATTACCGGCCTCCACGTAAATTTCACCGGTTTTCTCATTAATTAGGTCGTTGGCGAAGTAATGTCCCACCAGATCTTCGTTAGGAATCAGTAGTTCCTTCAGCCCAGCCTCCGAGAGCTTGCGCGTCAGGTGCGGCGTCACCTTAGTTCCGGCCTTTATCGCCGTCTTTCTTGTCTTGGCATTGAGCAGGTCGGTGGGCACCTTCACGCCGTGTAGCCGTTCGGGCTCGAAGGGGGTTTTCCACTCCTGTTTATTTTTGACACGGGCATAGGGCACCGTGTCGTAGTAGCAATCAAGAATCTCCTCCCTGGACATACCGAAGACTCCCATGGGAGGCGTTTCCCTGCTTTCGCGCGGGGCTTGGGTGTCGTCACTGTCAAGCGCCATCAGCAGCGTGGTCACGGGGAGCTTGCGGCGGCGGTCGATTCGTACATAGACCAGATCCTTGGCATCGAATTCAAAATCAAGCCAAGAGCCGCGGTAAGGGATGACGCGAGAGGTGAACAGGAACTTGCCCGAGGCATGAGTCTTGCCCTTGTCATGATCGAAGAACACGCCGGGGCTTCGGTGCATCTGGGACACGATCACCCGCGAGGTGCCGTTGATGATGAAAGTGCCACGGTCTGTCATGAGCGGCATATCGCCCATGTAAACGTCTTGTTGCTTGATGTCGCGGATGGATCGCGAACCAGTTTCCTCATCCACGTCCCAAACCGCGAGGTTCAGAGTCACCTTAAGAAGGGCGGCGTAGGTAGCACCACGCTGCTGGCATTCCTCCACGTCGTATTTAGGTTCTTCAAGGTCGTATTTAACAAACTCCAGCTCGGCGTGATCAGCAAAATCCTGGATTGGGAACACCGATTTAAAAACTGCTTGTAAACCGCTGTCGGAGCGGTCATCAGCCGGCACTTCCCGCTGCAAGAATTGTTCGTAAGATCGACGCTGAACCTCGATCAGGTTTGGCATCGGCGCTACTTCGTTAATGCGGCCGAATCCCCTGCGAATTCGCTTCCGGCCCGTAAACGACAATGTCATTTTCTAGTACCTCGCCACTTTGCGTTGATGTCCCGTCAGGGCCTCCGTCACAATGACGAAAAACCCCCCCGCCGAAGAAACTTTTCTACTGCTTTTCTCACCCGATTCGGATGGGAAAAGCAGCAACAGGGGAACCGGAATCATGGACGCGCAGCCCGTTTCCGGCTCCCCTGTAAAAACCACCTTATTTAAGCTCAACGGTTGCACCAGCCTCTTCAAGCTGCTTCTTAAACTTCTCTGCATCCTCCTTGTTGACGCCTTCCTTCACAGGCTTGGGGGCAGCTTCCACAAGATCTTTAGCTTCCTTCAGCCCAAGGCTGGTGATGGCACGAACTTCCTTGATCACATTGATCTTCTTATCGCCCGCCGAAGCTAAAACAAGAGTGAAATCACTCTTTTCTTCAGCAGTAGCACCGCCCTCGGCGGCCGCCCCCGGAGCAGCAGCCACGGCGGCTACGGGAGCCGCGGCCGAAACACCCCATTTTTCCTCCAGCAGGGTGCTGAGTTCCGCCGCTTCGATGACGGTAAGCGATGAGAGTTCATCGACGAGTTTATCCAGTTTTGCCACGATCTTTCTCCTTGGCTTGAACGGTCGTTATCGAAAAAAACACACTCAGGCGGCGTCACCCTTTGCGGTATAGGCGCCCACCACACGAGCAACCTGCCCAGCGGGGGCCCGAAGAATTCCGGCGATTCGGGTAGCCGGGGTATTCAGCATGCCGACGATCTTGGCCCGTGCCCCATCCAGCGAAGGCAGAGTCGCCAACGCTTTGATGCTTTCGACATCGAGCTCTTTATCATCAAGGGCCCCGCCGAGAATGGTCAGCTTTTTGTTTCCCTTGGCGAATTCCACCACCACCCTGGCCGCGGCCACCGGATCTTTCGATACGGCAATGGCGGTGGGACCAACGAAATGAGAAGCCAAGCCCTCGAAACGGGTTCCTTCCAGGGCGCGACGCGCGAGCCGATTCTTGGTCACCTTGAAACGAGCTTCCGCCGCACGCATCCGGTTTCTCAACTCGGATGATTCGGCCACCGTCAGACCGTTCTGGTGGGTTACTACCAGAAGCTGGCTGTCGGTGAAAACTGCGTTCAGATCGGCGACCACTTTCTCTTTCTGAGATCGATCCACTTGTCGTCTCCGATAAACATGGCCCGGCAGGCGCATCGTTAAAGAGCGCTTTCCGGTCCGGTTTGCACAACAGGACCCTTGGGCCACAACGGCCCCGGTTCCCACTCGCCTGCCCCAGAAGTTCAAGCCTTCTTCCCGTTCCCCGGGGGGTTCTCCGGAACAACGGGCAAGCGGTTGATCTGCTGTCTCATGCAGGCGGCTTGCCTTTAGGCGGTCCGGAAAATCCCCTAAGGTAAAATCCCCAAGGAATGATCCGAGGCCACACCCGCAATCTCGGACAGGTTGGAGGCCCGGTTTCCCGGCCTCCGTACCCCCCTCCGCCCCGACCCGTAAGAGCCAAAACGGCGGTGGATTATAGTGCCCTCTTCCGCGGCGGCGGCCCTATGCCGCGCTCAGGGAAGAGAGATCAAGGCGTACCCCTGGCCCCATGGTGGAGCAGACAGAAGCCTTGCGCATATATGTTCCTTTCACGCCAGATGGCTTAGCCTTAGCAACGGCATCCATGAAGGCGTGAAGATTTTCCGCCAGGTCGTTTTCGGAAAAACTGGCCTTGCCGATTCCGGCATGGATCACTCCGGCCTTCTCGGAACGGAATTCCACCTGGCCGCCCTTGGCCGCCTCTACAGCGGGCGCCACGTCGGGTGTCACCGTACCGAGCTTGGGATTGGGCATCAGCCCCCGCGGTCCCAGAACCTTTCCCAACTTGCCCACCACTGCCATCATATCGGGGGTGGCGATACAGCGGTCGAAGTCGATCTCGCCTTTTTCGATCTTTTCCGCCAGGTCCTCGGCGCCCACAACATCGGCGCCGGCGGCTTGCGCCTCCTTGGCCTTATCGCCCTTGGCGAAAACGGCCACGCGCAGGGTCTTGCCGGTGCCCTTGGGTAGCTGCATCATGCCACGCACCATCTGGTCGGAATGACGGATATCGATACCGAGACAGACCGCCACTTCGACGCTTTCATCGAACTTGGCCGTGGCCCCCTGTTTCACCAGCTTTACCGCCTCGTCGATGGGATAGGCCTTTTCCACATCCACGTTCTCGCGGGCCTTACGCATTCTTTTTCCTTCTTTTGTCATCATCCTACTCCATCACCTCGATGCCCATGGAACGGGCGGACCCCGCGACGATGCGGCAGGCAGCCTCGATATCGTTGGCGTTGAGATCCTCCATTTTCTTCTCGGCGATCTCGCGCACCTGGGCCATGGTTACGCGACCCACAATCTCTTCACGACCGGTCAGGCCCGAGCCCTTGTCCACCCTCGCCGCCTTTTTTAGGAAATAGGAGGCGGGCGGCGACTTGGAGATGAAGGAGAAGCTGCGATCGCTGTAGACCGTGATGGTCACGGGGATGGGTATACCCTGTTCCATGTCCTGGGTATGGGCGTTGAACGCCTTGCAGAACTCCATGATGTTGACGCCGCGCTGGCCCAGGGCCGGCCCCACGGGGGGGGACGGATTCGCCTGTCCGGCAGGTATTTGCAACTTGATGTAACCGTCTATTTTCTTAGCCATTTTTCCCTCAACTGCTCTTTCACACGTTTCCCAGGGAGCGCGGTGCGGCCATGGCTGGCCTCCCGCGCCTTTCACCCGTCGGCGGGCCTCCACCGGGGGCGGAAACGTCATACTCCTATACTTTCTCCACCTGTCCGTATTCCAGTTCCACTGGCGTAGAGCGCCCGAATATAGAAACGGAAACCTTTAGCCTTGCCTTTTCCTCGTCCACGTCTTCCACCATCCCATTAAAGGAAGTGAAGGGGCCGTCGCACACACGTACCTGCTCGCCCACTTCGAACATCACCGAGGGCTTGGGCCGCTCGATACCTTCCTGGATCTGATGCAGGATATGGTTGACCTCGGCCTCAGAGACCGGGGTGGCGCCGCCGTGGCTGCCGCCCAGGAAACCTGTCACTTTCGGCGTATTGTTTACCAGGTGCCAAGCCTCGTCAGTCATGTCCATTTTTACCAGAACGTAGCCAGGAAAAAATTTGCGTTCGGAACTAACCTTCGAACCACTGCGCATCTCCACCACTTCCTCAGTGGGCACCAAGACCTCCTCGAACTTGTCTTCCAGGCCTTTTTGCAGGGCCTGTTCTTTGATGGATGTGGCCACCTTACGCTCGAATCCTGAATAAACGTGGAGTACGTACCATTCGTGGGACATCAGTTACCCAGTCCGAGAATAAGGCGCACACCGAAGGCCATCAGGCGGTCTACGAAAAAAAAGAACACCGCCGCCATCATCACGAAGATGAATACCATCACCGTGGCGACAAGGGTTTCCTTCCGGGTTGCCCAGGTCACCTTGGAAACCTCTTGGCGCACCTCGCGGACAAACTGGGACGGATTTATTTTTGACATATCTTACTATCCGGCCGCTATTAAACTCGCTATCACCCACGCCGCCTACACGGTCATGGATAAAACCTTAAAAACCTGCCCCACCCAACCGAGGATGAAAAACTGGCAGGAGTGGAGGGGATCGAACCCCCAACCTCCGGTTTTGGAGACCGGCGCTCTACCAGTTGAGCTACACTCCTCTGGCGTCCGCGGGACGCTCCCTTCACCTCCGAACCCGAAGAGTATCCGGGAAGACCCGGGAAAGCTCAGAATGAACAACAAGCGGGAAGCATCTGTCTCCCGTGTTTACTAAAAAACGTAAATTCCGGCGCGCTAAAGCAACGCACTCTGCAAAATTTACAGTCCTCCTTACTCGATGATATCTGCGACGACGCCGGAGCCCACAGTACGTCCACCTTCGCGAACGGCGAAACGCAGGCCTTTATCCATAGCGATAGGAACGATGAGTTCCACAGTTATGGTCACATTGTCAC
>Ga0187827_10004960_pt1 | contig 15993 bp, 16 predicted proteins | sample ETNtaG_39_FD_167969 | JGI IMG/M metagenome (GOLD analysis project Ga0187827, IMG submission 167969) | Marine microbial and viral communities from oxygen minimum zone, Eastern Pacific Ocean - ETNP2014_SV_150_PacBio MetaG (Illumina Assembly) | ecosystem: Environmental > Aquatic > Marine > Hypoxic...
GTGCTAATGTTGCAATTAAAGTTGACGTGTCTTGCAAGTGTAAATTTACGACTGAAACTATTTTACTAAAAACCAATCCACTTACAGAACCTTTGAACTCAGTATTTACTCAAAAGATAGCTAAGGTCAAATTGAAACTAATTGCCACCCATCAGATTGGGCTAAGAATTGAGTCATGAGAGACTATTGCTCCAATCCTTATTAAATATACAGTTTGATTATTAGCAACAGACGCAAAAGCAATTCTTCAGCAAACCTGATAAATAAGCAAAAAAAAGGCGCCTAACTCAAGCGCCTATTAACAATCTATTTTTTATGCGTATGCTTTAACGTCAGTAACTACTTTCTCGGCATATGCTGTAACTTCAGCAGACACTTGCTCAGCACTTACCTTAGCATCATCAAAAGCCTCTTCAGCAAGACCAGTTAACTCATCTTGAGCGCCCTTTAGAATATCAGAGATCTCATTTACACTATTAGTAAGCTCTTCAGTGTAACAACTAGCAAGATCAGATTGTGCAAAAACTATCTCGTTGACATCCTTGCCATCAGTAAAAATCGTTGATAGCTTTTTGGCAATTTCTGCATTCTGAACTATCTCGATCTGTTTTGCCGCAAGTGCTTCAAATGTACGTAAATGAACTTCGCCTACATTTTTAATTGAAGCAACACTTTTCTCGGCTATATCTTTATATAATTTCATTGTATCGTTTACCATTATATTGTCCCCTATTATCGTTAAAAGTTAAATAAACTACATTTGTTGCGGTGCAGCATTTGTTGCAGTGCACAATATATAGTATTTACAATTGAATGTCAAGGTTTTTTATTATTTTTTTTATGAATGAATATTTATAGTCGAAAAAAAAGGCTTGCAATTCTGCAAGCCCTCTTGAATATGGTGGGTCGTGAGCGATTTGAACGCTCGACCATCGGATTAAAAGTCCGGTGCTCTACCAGCTGAGCTAACGACCCCATAATAAAAACGAGAAATTATACTGAACAAGCTTCCAATAATCAAACAATAATTAGCGAATATTTACGGCCTCTTTGAGACGCTTTCCAGGTTTGAAAAAAGGCACAAATTTTTCCTCTACTTGAGTTTTTTCACCTGTCTTTGGATTAATTCCAATTCTACTTTTACGATGTCTTTTATAGAATCCACCAAAACCACGAATCTCGACACCCTTTCCTAAAGCAATTGCCGTGCTTAACTGGCCAAGAATCACTTCGATAGAGCGCTTAGATTCTGGTCGCGATAAATTACAATTTTCTGAGACTATCTCAATAAAATCTGTTTTTTTCATAATTTATAAGGCCGCCATAATTTATAAATCGGCCTCGTTTATATTATTTATCTTTTGCTTCTTTTAGTAAGTCACCAAGTTTAGAGCCGTTAGAAGTTGATGATTGCTTATTGTAGTCTTCCATCGCTTCTTTCTCTTCAACTGAATCCTTAGCCTTAATGCTTAGTAATAACTTTCTAGCTCTTCTATCGATTTGAGTTATTACAGCTTCAATTTCTTCACCTTTTTTGAGAATAGATGATGCATCTTCTACTCGTTCTTCTGAGATTTCGGATGCCTTCAAGTAGCCACTTACATTATCGGCAAGCTCTACAACAGCACCCCTTGCATCAACCTCAGCGATAGTCCCTTTAATAATTGAACCTTTTTTATTAGCTCCAGCAAATAATGAGAAGCTATCTTCGCCAAGCTGTTTTATGCCCAAAGAAATGCGTTCTTTTTCTGCATCAATGTTAAGAACAATAACATCAATCTCTTGACCCTTTGAATATGAAGAAACGATTTGGTCAGCTGATAGCTTTTCCCACGAGATGTCAGCTAAGTGGATCAAGCCATCGATTCCACCTGGTAGACCTACAAATAGACCGAAATCGGTGATTGATTTTATTGTTACATTAATCTTATCACCCTTACTATGATTTGTCTCAAAGGCATCCCATGGATTCTCTTGTGCTTGCTTCATGCTCAATGAGATTCGGTGTTTTGATTCCTGAACATCTAAAATAACAACCTCGACCTCTTGCCCTAATTTCACAAACTTAGATGGTCTAGCATTTGCATTTGTCCAGTCCATTTCGCTAACATGAACGAGACCTTCAACGCCTTCTTCAATTCTCACAAATGCACCGTAATCAGTCAAATTAGAAACTACACCTGAGACCTTTTTACCCATAGGCAGACGTTCCGAAATACTATCCCAAGGGCTTGCGGTCAATTGCTTCAAGCCAAGTGAAACTCTCATTTTTTCTTTATCAAAGTTAAGGATCTTGACTGTTATTTTGTCACCAATCGTTAGTTTTTCTGACGGATGATTTACACGCTGCCATGAAATGTCTGTAATGTGCAATAAACCATCAACGCCGCCCAAGTCAACAAAGGCGCCATAATCAGCAAGATTTTTGATCATGCCTTCTACCTCTTTTCCTTCCTCTAATGTTTCAAGAAGAGCCTCTCTGTCTGCAGAGTTAGCTTCCTGCATAACAGCCTTTCTTGAGATAACAATGTTGTTTCTAACTTCATCCATCTTAATGACGATAGCTTCGATTTCTTGACCTATCAAAAAATCAAAATCCTTGACAGGCCTTACGTCAACTAGAGAGCCTGGCAAGAATGCCTTGATGACCCCTATATCAACTGTCAGGCCTCCCTTAACGGAACCTGTAACAATCCCTTTAACAACATCTTTAGATTGCATTGCGGCTTCAAGCTCTTGCCACATCTTAATGCGCTTTGCTTTTTCACGAGAAAGTAAGGTGTGGCCTAGGCCATCGTCAATTGAATCTAGCGCTACCTCAACAACATCACCCTCTACTATTTCTATCTCACCATTAATATTCTTAAATTCGTTTAAGGAAATAAAACCTTCTGACTTTAAACCAACATTGATAATCGCTTTTTCACGATTCATACTTACTACTGTGCCCATTAATAGAGCTCCAGTTTTAACGTTTTGTTGGATTTCGCTATTCTCAAATAGCTCGGAAAATGATTCTGACATAATTCTTTTGATATTGACCGGTAATTCTTAAGCAATAACGGTTTTTTGCTTAATTCATATCGGGTTAGTTAATATTAGAGGCCTGACCGCTCAAACCTCGATAATTGCCATTACCTTGCTAATGACTTCATCAATTGTAAGATTTGTAGTATCTATCATCAATGCATCCTTGGCAGGCTTTAGTGGAGAGTGGGTACGATTTTTATCACGCTCATCTCTTTTTTGAACCTCAGCCAAAGTGTGCGAAATGTTACCAGTATTGCCACCAACTTGCAACTGTTTTAATCTTCTTCTAGCTCTCTCCTCGGGATCAGCAGTTAGAAATACTTTGAAAGGTGCATCAGGAAATACCACGGTCCCCATATCTCTGCCATCAGCAACCAGACCTGGAGGCTTTTGAAATTGCCTTTGTTTTACAAGTAAAACCTTTCTTAGCGGAGCTAGTTGGGCATATTTTGAGGCTAATATTGCAGTTTCTTCCGTACGCAATTTAGTTGTTATATCAACCCCATCTAGATAGACACTAAGTGGCGCTTGTTTAGAATTTGATTTAAATTCTAAGTTAAGCTTACCCGCAAGTTTTAATAAGTCATCAAGATTGTCTATTCCAATACTACAATCTGTCGCAGCAATTGTAAATGCTCGATAGATAGCACCAGAATCTAGTTGGTGCCAATTTAGTTTTTGAGCAACAATACTCGCCACTGTGCCCTTTCCAACACCACTTGGCCCATCAAGAGTAAGGACTGGAATCATTATTCAGCTGGCTTGTAGGTTAGTGGAAAGAATATGTAAGGATATTTAGTGTCTAGTATCATCCAAACTTCCTATTCAGGTCTCATGTGAGGGAAAAGCAACACATCCCTAATCGAAGGCGAATCTGTAAAAAGCATCACTAGACGATCAATCCCTATACCCTCGCCTGCAGTTGGAGGCATACCATATTCCAATGCACGGATATAGTCAGCATCATAATGCATAGCTTCATCATCTCCGGCATCTTTTTGGTTGACCTGATCCATAAATCTTTGGGCCTGGTCTTCTGGATCATTTAGTTCGGAAAAACCATTAGCAATTTCTCTACCACCAATAAATAATTCAAAACGATCAGTTACAAATGGATCTTCATCATTGCGTCTAGATAGAGGAGATACCTCTGTTGGATAGTGGGTAATAAAAGTAGGCTGAATTAATTGATCCTCAACAGTCTTTTCAAAAATTTCAATCTGAATTTTTCCTCGACCCCAATTATCTTTAACCTTGATGCCCATTTTTTCAGCACTAATTTTGGCATTCTCCTGAGATAAGTCTGCAGGCTTTAATTTTGGGTTGTATTTCAAAATAGAGTCAAATACGCTGAGTCTTTCAAAATCTTTAGAGAAATCAAAATCCTCTCCCTGATAATGAATTACACTTGATTTACAAATATCATTCGCTATACCCCTTAACAGGTCTTCGGTAAGATCCATAAAATCATCATAGGTGGCATAGGCCTTATAAAACTCAATCATCGTAAACTCTGGATTGTGACGCGTAGAGAGCCCTTCATTTCTGAAATTTCTATTAATTTCAAAGACCCCATCCATGCCGCCAACAATCAATCTCTTGAGATACAACTCTGGAGCAATTCGTAGATATAAGCCCATATCTAAAGCATTATGATGGGTGACAAATGGTTTTGCAGCTGCACCACCGGGTATAACTTGCATCATTGGAGTTTCTACTTCCAAATAATCGTGCTGAATAAAGAAATTGCGGATATACGCAACAATTTGTGAACGCAACTGAAAAACCTTTCGGGAATCTTCGTTCATGATAAGGTCGACATAACGTTGACGATATATTGTTTCTTTATCGGTCAAGCCGTGAAATTTTTCAGGAAGCGGCCTAAGCGATTTGGTTAATAACTTAATATTCTTTACCCGAACAGAAAGCTCTCCGGTTTTGGTCTTAAAAAGAAGTCCTTTAACACCAACTATATCGCCTATATCCCATTTTTTAAAGTGTTCATTATAAAAACCTTCGTCCAACTCATCACGAGTAACAAAGAGTTGTATCTGTCCCGATGAATCCTGCAATTGTGCAAAGCTCGCCTTTCCCATTACCCTTTTAAGCATCAACCTTCCTGCGACACAGACTTCTTTATTCTCTTTTTCTAGCGGTTCTTTTTTTAGTGAACCAAAACTATCGTGAAGATCTTGAATTGAATCACCTGGTTTGAAGTCATTAACGAAAGGGTTTCCATCTTTTCTTAATTCTGCTAATTTAGACTTCCTTTCTGCAATAAGTTTGTTTTCGTCTTGTTCGCTCACTGTTGTCTCTGTGTGTTATTGTTCTCTAACTCAACCTTGGCTAGTTTCTCTGCCTTCACAAAATCTTTTTGTGCTAGCTTGTCATTCCCAATACATTTGTATAATGAACCACGATTATAATAGGCTTGGTAAAAGTTTTTATCTAATTCAATCGCTTTAGTTAAATCTTTGAGCGCCAAATTATGCTTTGCTATTTTAAAGTAACAGTTGCCACGGTTATAGTAAGCTGTAATATATTTGTTGTCTATTGAAATTGCTTTAGAATAGTTCTGAATTGCCTCTTTAGTTTTGTTGAGCCTGTCATAGCAATTTGCTAAATTATTAAAAATACCTGTATCCTTTTTGTTCAATTTTAGTGCGCACTCGAAATACTCGATAGCCTTGTTAAAGTTCTCTTTTTGCTGCTCCATATAGGCTAAGCAATAATAAGCGTCTGCGCTATTAGGATTTGCCTTAATTGCACTAGCCATGCTTTCATGTGCCAGATCAAAATTACCCTGTTGCTGATGCAGATGACCCAAATTTATGTGTGCATTAGCTTTCAAGCCATTGTCAGCAGATTTACTATTAACTAGTACATTCCAGCTCTGAATAGCTGAGGAATATTGGCCTTGCTTTTGGTAATTATAGGCTGTTACCATTAATTCACCGAGCTCTTCGCTTGAAGTCATAAAAAATGAATATTTTGTAGATAGAATCGTTGTATTTTAATTGCCTTTTGTCTTGTCAATATCAATACTTAGTTCGTTTTTTCTATCTTGGGTCTTGAACTTATTGAGCGAAATAAAATAAATAGGCAAATAAATAAAAATAAGAACGGCGCAAACCAAAGCATGTAGGTTGCAGGCTTAATTGGCGGTTTGAAAATAACAAAATCACCATACCTCTGCACCATAAAACTATAAATTTCATCGTTTGTGTTATTATTGAGTATCATCTTACGAACCTGTTCACGCAAATCCAGCGCTAAACCTGAGTTAGAATCGCCGATACTTTGACCTTGACATACGGGACAACGAATATCTTCAATTAAGTCTTGGTAGCGCTTCTGTTGTTCAGATGAAATAAACGCTTTTGCCTCGATAGTTCCAGCATAACTAGATTGAATAAGCAATAATATGAGGCTAAATTGAATAAAATAACGCATTCAAACTGTTAGATATTGAAAGTACAAATTTTAACTTATGCCGCTTATTACCTTAGACAATATTTCGCTACAATTCTCTGAAAAACTAGTACTAAATGAGATTAGCGCTACTATTCAAAAGGGTGACAAAATAGCGCTAATCGGTCGTAATGGAGAAGGTAAAACCAGTCTTTTGAGGGTGCTGGCAGGAATAATTGATCCAGATGATGGCGAGATAAAAGTAAAAAATAATACTTCTATTAGTTACTTAGAGCAGTCAACACCTCAAGATATTGATGAATCCCTCTTTGCAGTCGTTGCAAAAGGTCTTGGCAGTATTGGCGACCTTTTAGCAAATTATTACCAAAACACTCAATCAGGTAATGATGAGAAGAGTAGTTCCTATCAAAGCCTTATAGAGCAGAAGGATGCTTGGCACTATATACACAAAATTGAGGCAATCCTAAATCGCTTTAAGCTCGACCCCGAAGCCAAACTTTCAACTATGTCAGGTGGATGGAAAAGGCGCGTCATGCTTGCACGTGCAATCATCCAAGAACCTGATCTTCTTTTGCTTGATGAGCCGACAAATCATATGGATATTGCCGCAATCCTTGATTTAGAGAAGCAGCTCAAAGATTTTCATGGAACTATTATCTTAATTAGTCATGACCGCTCATTTGTGCAAGCAATTGCAAATAGAGTTTTTGATCTAGATAGAGGTAATCTCGCAGTATTTGAATGTGGCTACCTAGACTACTTAAAACGTAAGGAAATTTTACTTAATGCTGAAGACCTAGAAAACGCAAGGTTCGATAAAAAGCTCGCCCAAGAGGAGGTATGGATACGTCAAGGTATAAAAGCAAGAAGGACTCGTAATGAAGGCCGTGTTAGAGCTCTAAAAGTGATGCGGCAAGCTTACATTAATCGTCGCAAAAAACAAGGTAAAGCGAAAATTCATACGCCCGATGAAGATGAAAAAAGAATTTCAAAAATTATATTTGAAGTAAAAAATATAAGTTATCAGATCGATCAATTAGAGCTGGTAAATAAATTATCTCTGCTTGTATTAAAAGGAGATAAGATTGGTATTATTGGTGCTAACGGTTCCGGTAAATCTACCCTTATCAGACTTTTGTTGAATGAATTAAAGCCTGACCATGGTAGTATTCGACGATCAAAGACCATCGAATTGGCGTATTTTGATCAAATGCGTGAATCTCTCGATCTTAATATGAAGGCTATGGATTTTGTTTCTGGCGGCAAAGATTACATCAATATTAATGGAAAAAGTAAGCACATTATTGGCTATTTGAGACAATTTTTATTTACAGCTAAACAGGCAATGGCTCCAATTAAAATGTTTTCTGGTGGCGAGAAAAATCGTTTAATGTTGGCGAAAATTCTTTCCCAATCTTCTAATCTGCTAGTTCTTGATGAGCCTACCAATGACTTGGATGTTGAGACACTTGAACTGCTTGAAGAGATGTTAGTTGATTTTACTGGAACAGTAATATTAATCTCTCATGATAGAACCTTTATTAATAATATTGTTGACTCAACAATAGTAATGGAAGGTGATGCGATTATTGAGCAATATATTGGCGGCTATGACGATTATCTTGAACAAAAGACAATTAATTTTAATCAGAAAAATATCACAACTCCATCAAAAACAGTCAAAAATGTGATAAAAAAACGTAAACTTTCATATCGCCAGCAACAAGAATTGAACTCACTTCCAGAAACAATTGAAAATCTAGAAAACGAGATTATTGTAGCTCAGCAGCATTTATCGGAGCCAAAATTTTATCAAGACCCGGAAGTCATTAATCTAACAATGAAATTACGCGAGATGGAACTACAATTAGAAGTACTATATGACAAATGGAGTAAATTAGACAGTGAAAAGTAGCAGTAATAATTTAATTGTAGATCTCGACCATACCCTTATTGATGCCGATCTATTAGTTAAATCATCTATCGGTGTTTTGAAAAAAAGTCCGTGGTTATTATTAAATTATTTCTTATGGTTATCGAAAGGTAAAGGCAACCTGAAAGATCAGCTAGTCAAGCGTTTTGAAATTAATGTTACCAATCTGCCATATAACCAAACAGTTATTGACTATATTCTTCAAAGAAAAAACAACGGCAGTAGAGTTATTCTTGCGACTGCTTCGCACAAAAATTACGCCTTTGCGATTGCAAAACATCTTCAGTTATTTGATGATGTTATGGCAACTAATAAAGATCTCAACTTATCTAGTTATGTTAAAGCAGAAAAACTTATCGAACGTTTTGGTAAAGGTAATTTTGATTATGTCGGTGACCATATGAGGGACTTACCCGTGTGGGAGGCATCAAAGCTTTCCATTCTTGTAAATGTAAGTAGAAGAGTTATATCAAGAACTGAACACCTTAACAGACTAATTATTTCAACTAAACGTTAGAAGCCCTCAACCAAAAAAGACACACCAGCCAAGAAAGCATAGATTACAAAAGTTGCAAGTATAACCCACGAGGTTACCTTAAAGAATGACACGTTATTGCCAATAAATCTGGTATTAAAAAACCAGATAATGTAACTAACAACAATTACAACGGCGAGTAATCTTAGTATAAACATATGGTTAATTATTCTTAAATTTTTCTATTATTTTAGTCGCCAAAGCACTGTTTATACCAACAACTTTTTGTAATTCTTCTTGACTAGCTTTTTCAATTTCTTGAAGACCTCCAAAATAATTTAAAAGAGCTATACGCTTCTTGCTTCCGATGCCTTTAACGCTTTCTAGTGGCGATATGTTTCTTTTTGAGGCTCTTTTTTGTCGATGATTTTTTATGGCAAACCTGTGAGACTCATCCCTAATATTATTAACAAGTAATAATGCAGGGTCGTGAGGAGCTAAATTTATTTTGTTAACTTTTTCATCTTCGACAGTAATGAGAGTCTCGAGACCTGCTTTCCTTCCTTCTCCTTTCGCAACTCCCACCAATTGTATTGAATCAATGCCGATAGAATTCAATACCATAATAGCCTGGTTGAGTTGGCCTAAACCGCCATCTATAAAAACAATATCTGGTAATGGCTTATTGTTTTTAAGAAGTGAAGAATAGCGACGAAAAACGGCCTGACTTATAGCCGCATAGTCATCACCGGGATTAACATCTTTGATATTAAATTGTCTGTATTTTTTTGTTTTTGGAAGTCCTTTCTCAAATACGACACAAGATGCGGTAGTTGCCTCACCCATAGTGTGACTGACGTCAAAGCACTCCATCAACTCTGGAAGTTGACCTAGAGCTAATATTTCCTGCAAAAATTCAAGTTGTTTTTTCTTAGTAAAACTTGATAACAAATGTTGCTTTAAATTCTCTTTTGCGTTCATTGATGCAATTTCTAGAAAGTGTTTTTTTTCAACTCCTGGTGAATCAATAATTTTGGTCGAGAGAGCCTTGCTGATTAATATTTTGTCATCTAATTTATGACTCAGCAGTAGTTGTATAGGAGTATTTTTTCCAAGATAGTACAGCGGTAAGAAGGCACTTAAAACATTCTCGCATGTACTACCTTTGGCATTCCTTGGAAATACACTTTCACTGCCAATATGTTTTCCCGAACGTACAAAAAGTACTTCAATACAGTAGACGCTATCTTTTTGGGCGACGCAAATAACATCCATATCTGAATTAAATTGTGTGCCATGCCTTTCTTGGATGGTACGTAGACCTATTAACTGATCTCTTAAGTTAGCTGCAAGTTCATAATCTAAATCAACCGAAGCTTGCTTCATCTTTTGCGAAATCTGATTGAGAAGCTTTACCCCTTTACCTCTCAAAAAGAGACTAACCATTTCAACATCTTGTTTATAGCTCAGGTCAGAAATCTTTCCAACGCAGGGCGCACTGCACAGACTAATTTGATATTCCAGACAGGGTCTTGAGCGGGAACGATAAAAGCCATCTGAACACTGGCGCACTTTAAATATTTTTTTTAATAAAGATAAAGCATCTCGGGCAACATGAGCCGATGGATATGGTCCAAAATATTGATAATTTTTGTTTTTCTTGCCTCGAAACAACCCTAGTCGAGGATGCTTGTCATTACTGATATAGATGTAAGGATAACTTTTAGCATCTTTAAGCAAAATATTGTATTTTGGTTTGTATTGTTTTATTAGATCATTTTCTAGAAATAATGCCTGAGTCTCTGTTTTTGTTATGATCACCGAAAAGTCGTAAATATTTTTTCTCAGAGCGTGTGTTTTACCGCTAGAGCTTGTTTTATAAAAGTACTGTGAGACTCTTTTCTTTAAGTTCTTGGCCTTGCCAACATAGATAACCTGGCCGCTTCGATCTAACATTTTATAGACGCCTGAATCAGCACTAAGGTTTAGTAATTTAGTTGCAAGTTTTTCCGTTGTCATTACAATCAGTATTAAATTAAATGATAGTAAAATATCCGCATGAAAATTCTCCTTGATATTTTAAAGGCAATCCTTATCAATATATCCTTTATCGGTCTATCATTAGCCGCTAATTCATGCCCAACGATCTCGCCAAACAATGTGGACGATACACCAGTGGCGCAATCTCAAGCTATTATTGATAATATTATTTGCTCGTTTATTGAACAAAACAAGAATAGTGAAAGTACTTTTTTCACAACACTCAATATAGCTAAAAAGAAAATAATTCCATATATTGATATTGAATATAGCACTGAACTAATTTTGAGTGATTATTGGGACCAACTGCAATATAAAGATAGAAAACTATTTGAAAGGGATCTTAAGAGCTCTCTAATTAATGAATATATACATTATTTGGCAAGCATAGTTGATTGGGATCAATTCAACATTATGGTTGATAACAATTCTACAATAGAAGGAAATCTAGCCAAGATAAATGTAACTTCTTCATTAGATAATGAGTCTGGAAAAGCTATAGTTACATTAAAAATGATTAGGAAAGATCGCTGGCGTATCTATGACATAAATTATCAGTCTATCAGTATGATTGATATTGAAAAGATGAGTTACGACTCAAAAATAAAAAGGCACGGTATGGATGAATTTCTAAAAATTATGTTAGAAGGGAAATAGAGAGCAATGTATAAACTAATCATTCGAGGTGGTAACAGTCTAAATGGAAACATTAAAACATCTGGTTCAAAAAACGCCACCCTTCCAATCCTTTTTTCATCTATTCTTGCTGATGAGCCTCTAAAACTTGCAAACACACCTCAACTGAGCGACGTTTCAACTACCCTTAGACTTTTGATGGAAATGGGGGCAAACTTTGTTTTAGAGGAGGATGGATCTATTTTAATTGACTCGTCAAACCTCAATAATTTGGTGGCAGATTATTCCCTTGTTAAAACTATGAGAGCATCAATCTTGACGTTAGGCCCGATGCTAGCAAAATATAAAAAAGCAAAAGTGTCTTTACCTGGTGGCTGCGCAATCGGAACTCGACCGGTCGACCTGCACCTAAACGCGCTAGAAAAAATGGGCGCAAAAATTGAGTTAAAAAATGGCTATATTTACGCTAGCACTAAGAAACTTAAAGGAACACAAATCAACTTTGATTTAGTCTCTGTAACCGCAACCGAAAATATAATTATGGCTGCCACATTAGCAAATGGCATTACTACAATCAGTAATGCTGCACAGGAACCTGAAGTCACTGATTTAATCTATTGTTTAAATAAAATGGGGGCAAAAATTACCGGTGAAAATAGCTCAACACTTATCATAGAAGGTGTTGACAGACTTAACGGTACAGAATACAAAATATGTCCGGACCGTATTGAGGCTGGAACTTACTTGGTAGCAGCTGCAATCACTGGCGGCTGTATTACTGTTAACAATATTGAGCCAGACTCAATGCGATCAGTAATTGGAAAACTTATTGAGACTGGAGCTGATATTAAGACAAATAAAAACTCGGTCAAACTTGACATGCAAGGTAGAAGACCCCAAGCAGTTGATATTCGAACCAGTGCATACCCGAACTTTCCAACCGATATGCAAGCTCAATTTGTCGCTCTAAACTCTATAGCGAAAGGTAGCAGCATAATTACCGAAACTATTTTTGAAAACCGCTTCATGCATGTTCCTGAAATCAACCGTATGGGGGCAAACCTTAAACTGGAAGGCAACACACTTGTATGCAAAGGGGTAAAATCTCTCAAGGGCGCGAACTTGATGGCGACAGATCTTAGAGCCTCTGCAAGTCTTGTTTTGGCGGGCCTTGCAGCAGAAGGGTCTACTACTATTGAGCGTGTTTATCATCTTGACCGTGGTTATGAAATGATCGAGGAAAAATTGAAGATGCTAGGCGCAGATATAGACCGAGTTCAGCACTAAAATAATTTCAATAAATAAAATATATTATGCTAACTATCGCTCTATCGAAAGGTCGAATATTTGAACAAACTCTCCCTTTGTTGAAAAAGGCAGGTTTAGACATCTCGTCCAAAGAACTAGATAGTAGAAAACTTGTTCTTAACACAAACCTTGATGACGTCAAAATCATTATTCTACGTGCAAGTGATGTTCCGGTTTTTGTACAGCATGGTGCTGCTGACATCGGTGTCTCTGGAAAAGATGTGCTTTTAGAGCATGGAGGTTTAGGTCTTTTTGAACTACTAGATCTAGAAATTGCAAAATGTCGTCTGATGGTTGCTGCACGAGATAAAAGCGACTTGAATCAAAGCACTCTCAAAATAGCCACCAAATATACTAATTCCACCAAACGTTATTTTCAGTCAAAAGGAAGACAGGTTGAGATAATCAAGCTTTCTGGCGCGATGGAATTGGCACCAATAGTAGGACTAGCAAACTGTATAGTTGACCTAGTTGATACCGGTAACACTCTTAAAGCAAATGGCTTGATAGCGCTAGACCACATCTATGATATAAGCTCAAGGCTGATAGTCAACTCAGCATCCTTTAACACTAAACACAAGGAAATCAATAGATGGATTGCAAAAATTGAAGACAATCTATGATTACCAAGCTTTCTTCTCAACAACCTGAATTTGAAGCTAAACTCTCCGCTTTGCTCAGATATGAAGGAATTTTAAACAAACAAGTTACTGAGACAGTTGATGAAATAATATCTTCAGTTCGTTCTGGCGGTGACAAATCTCTCATTGATTATTCAGTTAATTTTGACAATGTCAATGCTAAATCTTTGGCTGATCTTACTATAAACCCTAAAGATATTAAGTCAGCCTATAAGGAGCTAGAAGATGTCGAAAGAAAAGCTTTAGACGTTGCAGCTGAAAGGATCGAGCAATACCACCAAAAGCAAAAGCAGAGTACCTGGACTTACACTGATGAGGATGGCTCAATACTTGGTCAAAAAATAACTCCTTTGGATCGAGTTGGTTTATATGTTCCTGGAGGTAAGGCAGCATACCCTTCCTCAGTTTTAATGAATGCAATACCCGCTAAGGTAGCTGGTGTTAGAGAGCTTATCATGGTTGTACCAACCCCAAACGGACAAATCAACCAGCTTGTACTGGCATCAGCGTATATTTCTGGTGTCAATAAAATTTTTACAATCGGTGGTGCCCAAGCCATTGCTGCTTTAGCTTATGGAACTGAAAGTGTACCTAAGGTCGACAAGATAGTTGGACCTGGAAACCTATATGTCGCTACAGCAAAGCGAGCTGTATTTGGCCAAGTTGGCATTGACATGATTGCCGGCCCTTCTGAGATTCTTGTTATATGTGATGGGAACACAGATCCAGATTGGATAGCAATGGATTTGTTCTCACAAGCAGAACATGACGAAAATGCACAATCAATATTACTTTGTCCTAATCAAAACTTTATTAATGAAGTTGAAAAAAGTATTGCAAAACTTCTGCCCACAATGGACAGAAAGAATATTATTAGTACAGCTCTTAAGAATCGTGGTGCACTCATACACACCAAGGACTTATCAGAGGCCATTAAAATATCAAATAAAATTGCACCAGAACATCTAGAACTTTCTATTGACGACCCTGAATCTGTACTTGACAGTGTAATAAACGCGGGAGCAATCTTTATGGGCAGGTATACGTGTGAAGCTTTAGGTGACTACTGCGCAGGACCGAACCATGTGCTTCCTACATCTGGCACTGCGAGATACTCTTCGCCATTAGGTGTTTATGATTTCCAGAAAAAATCGAGTCTCATTATGGCGTCTAGTGATGGTGCTAGTACTTTAGGTAAAGTTGCTGGAATCTTGGCTGATGGTGAAGGACTACAAGCTCATGCTATATCTGCAAGGTATCGAGTTAACAAGCCTTGATCATCCTGGTAAAGCCTGATAGTAACCATTCTGTCCAACAATATTAATAGATCTGTCAAATAAACTGCTTAAAGTTTTGCTTGTTAATATCTTAGCTTTGTCACCATCACCTACCACTTGGCATTCTTTTAATAAAATAACTCTATTAATTTCAGGTGGAATCTCGTGAACATGGTGAGTTACTAAAATAACATTTTTACCTCTACTCATAAGGTCTTGGATAATCTCAAGGTATTGGAAACATGCACGCAAGTCAAGGCCGCTTGTTGGTTCATCAAGCACGAGGACTTCAGGGTTGTGTACTAAAGCGCGAGCTAATAGAAACTTGCGCTGCTCGCCGGTAGACATTGTCGAGAACTGACGAGATTGTAAGCCCTCTATACCCAACAAGTTCATAGTCTGATAGGCGAGCTCTAGTTGTTCTTTATCAAATTTCTGATGCTGCCATATTCCATCACTAGCATAAAAACCCGACAACACGACATAAAGACCTAGTGCACTATTAGAATAATTACTCTGTAAGTGATGCGAAACCACTCCTAAATGTGCACGTAATTCATGAATATTCCAACGATCTTTTCCGAAAATTTTTATACTGCTTTTTTCATTCGCCACAATATAAAGTTCACGATTTAACAACTTAAGTAAGGTTGTTTTGCCTGCGCCATTAGGGCCCAAAATAACAGTATTCTGGCCTTTTTTTAGTGACAAAGAAAAGTCTTTAAAGACCTTGTTTCTTTGCTGAAAAACACTAATATTTTTTAGTTCAATTATATTTTGCATAACCTTAATCAATTAAATTAATGGAGTTTGTATCTATCAAAACCAATTTCACCAGACCATCGCCAGGTAGTTAGAACAGATTTAACTTCTTTAGAAAATTGATTTTGGAGAAGTTTTGGAGTATTAATCTCGCTTGAAGCTTGAATAAGTGCTTGGGAAGACAGGTTAGCGCCATTTCGATTTTCAGCAATATAAATCTCAGCTAATGACAGAAATAATTTAGAAAGAGAGTGCATAGAAAAAGTTTATCATTTCGATATTTACTGTCAATCTGTTGCGATCATATTAAATAATATTAATCACTATTTATTTTTAAAAACTGAATCCAGTTTAGGCAATAATTGAGATAAAAACATACCTGTAAGCATCAAACCACAACCCACAAGACCTCTAGTTGTTAAATACTCATCTAAAAGTAACCAGCCACCCAGAACTGCA
>Ga0187827_10004962_pt1 | contig 15990 bp, 16 predicted proteins | sample ETNtaG_39_FD_167969 | JGI IMG/M metagenome (GOLD analysis project Ga0187827, IMG submission 167969) | Marine microbial and viral communities from oxygen minimum zone, Eastern Pacific Ocean - ETNP2014_SV_150_PacBio MetaG (Illumina Assembly) | ecosystem: Environmental > Aquatic > Marine > Hypoxic...
AACCAGCTTCAACTTACAGTCGCCGCACCCAATCCCAGCTTTCCTGCACTCAGAAGCAATTTCATCCTGCATCTCACTGGGGGAATAAATCTTATGCATGGGAAACAAATTACAAACATCTGGATCACCCGGATCCGTCCTTAAACCGCGCGCCGGATCGGTGAGCATGGCTTTTACTTTTTTCGTAATTTGCTTTTCTGAATCAGAAAGAAAAATTGCATTGTTATAACTCTTACTCATTTTGCGCCCATCAATTCCATTGAGCTTGGGAACATCCGAAATTTTTGCATCGGGTTCGATGAACACCTTCTTTTTGTATAGCTTGTTAAACCGACGAATGATCTCGCGGGAAAGCTCAAGATGTGGTACCTGATCTACCCCGACTGGAACAGCGTGCGCCTTATACAAAACAATGTCAGCCGTCTGCAAAACAGGATATCCCAAAAAACCGTAAGAGCTCATATCAACACTCTTCACCTCATCCTGTTTTTCCTTATAAGTAGGATTACGTTCCAGCCATGGAACCGGAACCATCATGGAAAGAATCAAGTGAAGTTCGGCGTGTTCAGGGATGGCAGACTGCAGAAATAGAGTGCATTTCCCCGGATCCAGACCAGAACTCAGCCAGTCGACAGCAACCTCGAAAGAAAAGTTTTTTATGAGATGCGGGTCTTCATACAACGTGGTCAGCGAATGCCAGTCAGCGATGAAGAAAAAACAGTCAAAATCATCCTGCATGGAAATCCAGTTTTTCAGCGCTCCATGATAATTTCCCAGATGCAACTGACCCGAAGGTTGCATGCCGCTTAAAATTCTTTTACCTGCCATGAATATCCCTACTGTTAGCCACTTGTTTTATTGAAAACTGACTTTCAGAATATAAAAAAGCGCAGGAAATGCTTCCTGCGACAAATACTGAACCACCGTTATTATAGGCATCCATAAAACACGCCCGAGAATTCCGGTATGTGCGAAATGATCCAGCAAGATAACTCCCATAAGAAGAATCGCCCCAAACCGATCCAGCCCACTCAACCGGGCGGCAATATCGCCTGGCACCAATCCTTTTATAACGCTGGAGCCATCCAGGGGAAACACCGGCAGGAGGTTAAATATTGCCAGAGCCACATTTATATATACCCCAAAACACAGTAAAGTAAATAAAATCCCGTTAATGTCGGGCACAATAAAGCGGATGAAAAAACTGCAAATTACCGCGAGCGTAACGTTGGACAACGGACCGGCGATGGCAACATACATCATATCCCTTCTGGGGTGCTCAAAATTTCTCGGATCAACAGGAACCGGCTTGGCCCAGCCAAATCCCATAAAATAGAAAAACAGGGTCCCAATAGGGTCCAGGTGCTTCAGCGGATTAAAAGAAAGTCGCCCCAGATTTTTAGCGGTATTATCACCCAGCAAAAAAGCTATCCTGCCATGAGAATACTCATGGACCGTCAGCGAAAATAATACCACCGGAATCATCAATATCAATAACTGCGATTTATTCAAAAGTACCTCTGAAGAACTGTCTCATTTCGGATATACTGCCGGCTTATCCCTATATGATTCATAGGAATAAAGAAGGGAAACCTGTGGCTCCGGCGACCTTGCCGGGAATAGGCGGGAAATAATGGAGCAATCGAGTTTCCTAACCCTGTCTCAAAGACATTTTATCTTAAAATTATCTTTAAACCATCTTAATTCCCAATTCTTTGGTCAAACCAACAGCCCGATAACCCCTGACCTGAAAACAGGCTCCCGAGCCACCAAAGAGACTTGATTTTAACATTAATAACTCTGAGCACGAGTATATTTATTGTATTGAGCGGGTCTTGGCATATTTGAGATAGGTGTAAAACGCCATTGATAATGACAAAAACATCCCAAGAAACCCTTCCCTAAAACCTTGCCTGAGAAAATACGTCTTAAAAAACACCCAAACCGGGCGCAGGTAAAGATGAGTCCAGTTAGCCTTCCAACCCAACCGCTTTCTTTCCTCAGCATAGAGTGATGAATAACGGTTCTGACGCTGGACGTAATCTTCCATCCCGTCAAAAGAATAATGCAAAATAGGATGATTTATGATTCCACCCTCGTTGTCGGGAATTAACCGCTCGTGCACCATTGAATCGGAAAACGACACCCGGTCCCTGTCATACAACCGGGATATTAAGTCTGGATACCATCCAGCATGACGCACCCATCGATCAGCAATAAAGTTTTTCCTGGGAAAACGGTACAAGGGAAACTTCAGTTCACTGGATAGTAATTTTTTGACCACTTCAGCACACTCCGGCGAAATAATCTCATCCGCATCAACATTAAAAATCCACCTGTTGCTTGCCCTTGTAGCGCAAAGGTTTTTCTGAGGACCATAGCCCAACCAGCTTTCCTCAAATACTTTATCAGTGAACTTTCGGCAAATTTCTACAGTGCGATCAGTACTGAAAGTATCTACCACAACAATTTCATCGGCCCACCGAACGCTTTCCAAACAACGCGCAATGTTCTTTTCTTCATTTTTTGTGATAATAGTTACTGAAACTTTTTCCATGAATCGGCCTTTACAGAAAACAGGAATTCCCCAGCGGGAACTCAATCTTCCAAAATTCCCCCAGGCCAAGTCTATTCTTACAGGTCGGTTGGATTATATCATTTTTACCTGCCATTTGACTCTAAGTGATTAATTTTTTTGGTTTTGTATAAAATATGATAAGATACCTCAACCTTATTTGGGTCGGAAACTAAGACCTCTCGCGGAAACTAAGACCTCCCGGCATTAACTTTTTTGCCAATTCGGCCAAAAATGGAAATAATTCTCGAAAATATCATCGAACTCGCTGAAAAAATCTGGCTCCAGTTGGGTATCCTTCTGGACTTGGAAAACATGGAAGCTCTAGGCTACTTCGACCCCCTGCTTGCTTCTATTTTATCAGATCCTCTCCTCCTCAGTATCACTGCGGCAATTATCCTGCTTGTTCTCTTTGGTGTTTATAAATTAAAAAAAGCCCATGCTGAAAAGGAAAAACGTTTCGATGCGTTGTTGCATGAATTGGATGAAACTAAGGAAGAACCTGCCTCTCTGCCCACAAGCCCTCAATCAGTGGCTGAAGACAGAGAAATTGAACTAGAAGAACCCGCTGTTGAATCCAGTCCGGCAGTAGCACAGGAACAGGAAGAAGAAACAATCCTGGACCTTGAGGCAATGCTTGAGGCTGAAAAAGATAAAGAGGATGAAGGAATTGAATTTCATTTTGAAGAAGAAACCAAAGAACCAGAGCAGGAAACAGTCTCTCCTTTAACGGAAGTTGCAGATGCCCCGCCTATCCAGAACTCTTACTATCAAGAGCCTCATGAAGAGATAGAAGGCGCGGAAAATCTGGAACAGGAACTATCAGAACATAGCGAAAAATCTAATACAGCCTTCATAGAAGCTTCTTCTGAAATTTCTCAGGAAGACCAGAAGCCTGAATCGGTGGAATCACATGTTCAACCTGCCAAACAGGTGGTTGACACACCTCCAAAAGAAGTAGAGCCCGAACCGATATTGGATTCCTTGACCGCAGAGTCTCTTCAACCGGAACCTGTCATTGCTAAGTCTTCCGCTGGCCCTTTGCTGAAAAGCATGCTCAACTCTTCGGTTTCTGCAAAAACTGATGCGCTGGTAAGTCGACTGAAAGCATTTCAGGCTAAACTGGAAACTCAATTCCATTCTCTCGATGATGATCCAGTTGCGCCAAGGAAAAGCCAGGTGACTGAATCTGTGCGAAAAGAGAAAAAACAATACCAACCGGCTAAAGTCAGCTATAGAAATAAACGGAAGTCTCGCCCCAACAAAGAATATGTAAATCTATTAGAATCATTTATCTTTATGGCAAAACAAAAAAACAAGAATTCCGATTTATAAACAAAGCCGCCATAAGATATTTATTAACGAAAATGGTATAAATCTGTAATGTCAATATCAGCTAACATTATTTCTGTAGGCGGAGGCAAAGGCGGCATAGGCAAGAGTGTTATCTCAACGAATCTAGCCGTGGGCATGGCGTTGAGTGGTCAAAAAGTCGTTCTTATGGATGGCGATTTTGGAGCATCCAACCTACATGCATTACTCGGTATCAGCCATCCCCCATACGGATTCCAGGACTTCTTCCTCAACGATGTAACCTCTGATTCGCTGTTGATTGAAACAGGAATAAGCAATCTTAAGTTTGTGAGTAGTGCCGGAGACAATCCCGGAAGTGCAAACATAGATCCGGAGCGCGTCCAGAAAATAATATCTTTTATCAAAAATCTTAAAGCAGATACGATTGTTTTGGACCTCGGACCGGGAACAAGTTTTAATGTGCTGGACTTTTTCAACATGAGCACACAGAACATAGTGATGAGTTCGCCAGAAATGACATCGGTCATGAAAACGTTCAGCTTCATCCGGGCGGCGCTATTCAGGAGAATCAGTCTGCACCTGTGGGCCTTTCCCGAACTGCAAAGGCTGGTTAATCATTCGCATCCATCCCAGGCCGATGTAGAAACCTATACAGTGGACATTCTTCGGGAAAATGTGGAAAAAATTGACGGTTCTCAAACCCAGGAAATCAATACAATCATCGATCAATTCAAACCTGGAATTATCATAAACCGGGTTCGTAATAAAAAGGATTTATTGGCTGGAAACAATCTGGTCAACCTGGTCAAAAAATACCTCGATGTCGACCTCAACTACCTTGGTTATATCGTTGAAAGTGACCGCGTAAGAGACTCGGTTGAAGAAATGGTCCCATTCCTGATAAAGGACCCGCAAAGCAAACCCTCTGAAAATCTTCAACAAATTGTCGGGTCTTTAACAAATACCGACCTTCACCTGGTCAAGGAAGATGGAAGAATTTTTGTTTCCAAGCATGTTCGCCTCGGTTCCGGCTGGGACGTCTAACTCGTAGATAACTTGAGAAATCCTGCTGTCATCAAAAAAGTTCTTAAATTCCAACTTAAAAATGATTGATAAATACCTGCAAAGCCTCATGCAATTGAGTAAAGCATGCGGCTCGGACATTTACGTTGTAGGTGGCACCCTGCGTGATCGACTATTGAAAAAAAAATGCTCCGACTTCGACTTTGCTGTCAGTGGCGCTTCTACGCTTGCTCGAAAATACTCACGAGACATCAGTTCTCCGATAGTTCCCCTGGCCACAACACCGGGAAGGGAAATTTTCCGCGTAGTCATCCGAAATAATTTTTATTTTGATTTTTGCGAATTGCAGGGAGGCTCCATTGAAACGGATTTAAGCCTACGCGATTTCACATTTAACGCCATGGCAGTTCCATTACATGCCTTTATTAATGGAACGGAAAGGTTCATTGATCCTCACAATGGCAAAGCGGACATCAAAAATAAAACCATCCGCATGCTTCAAGGCCCTGTTTTTTCGAATGACCCCTTACGCATGCTTCGGGCCTTTCGTTTCATGAGTACCATCAAATTTCAGATTGAAGAATATACCTATAAACAAATAAACGCCTTGAAAGAAAAAATAAACGAAGTTGCCCCGGAAAGGATATACAGCGAACTGAATTATTTGCTGAACTCTAAAAAGGCTAGCCCATCAATCAGCGCAATGCACGATAGCGGTTTACTTAAATGCCTGTTCCCTGCCCTTTACAAAAATACTAATACACCACCATCCATAAGAGTAGTTGCCTTCATGGAAACTTTGCTTTCAAATCCAAAAACGACAGGAGCAAAACCTCTCGCAGATATCAAGAAACTATTTCAGAGAAAACGTGGCCTGATAAAACTTGGGGCCATTCTTTACCCTCTAAAAAAAACCATCCCCGATATCGCAACCGGACGGCAAAGAAAATGGAGCCGAAATTCAAAACTTGGTATTGTACTCACGGACCTTAGGGCTTCAAATGCAGATATTGACTTTATTATCGCTATGGTTTCATGCTGGCGATCAGCATCTGTAAGCAAATTGGACTTTGCGGGTTGCATGCCAAATATGCATCTCCTCTATCAATTCATTCACCATAATGAGAAAGGGTTGATTCCTGGATTATTCTTACATCTGGCCAATCGCTCTAAACTCCCTAAAGGGGAAAAATGGAAAACTGATGCGACATCAATAGCCGTACGAAACAGTTTAGACTTTTACTTTCATGTCTACCTTCCAGCCAAATCAAACAAACCTTTACTAGATGGAAACGACATCAAACAGCAGTTTAATATTATTCCTGATTCCCTCTTTAAAATCATATTAGATAAAGTTGAGGAGGCCCAGATTTTGAGAATTATCAATACTCGCACGGAAGCTATTCATTTTGCAAAAGGAATACTTGATAGCCACAGAAAGGAAAATAGTTAATGTCGCTGAGTTATAAAACTACAGAATGGAATAGTAAAAAGGTTATTCTTGGAGAGGGAGAGTTTAACCTGGAATCTCCGGTGAATATTCTCATTGGATTTCATGGCGCTGAATCCACACCGGAAAATATGCTTGTTCATGGCAACCGCCTGCAACTGAATAACACCTTGATGCTGTTTCCCGAAGGTCCAGTAGATGCGGGAGAGAGCCGGTGGAGTTGGTGGAACGATGGCCCACGACAAAAAGAGTCTGTGGGCGATTTTTTAAATTTCTCTTCCAACGTCATGGACATGGCTCAAGACTATTTAAACACACGGTTTAAATACATCGAAATTCGATTCTGTCTCTGGGGATTTTCACAAGGTGGAGCGGCATCACTGGTATACACTCTTCTGGGAACGCACCCATTACATAAGGTGGCATCGGTTTGTGGCTTTCTTCCGGAAATACCCGACCAGGAAATAGCTGTGAGTTCACCTGCCTCTATTCTTGGGATTTTTGGAACCAATGACGATGTTGTTCCTTCTTTTCTAGCAGAACACGCTTTGGAGGAAATGAAAACTAAAGGACATAACCCAACGCTTAAGGAAACAAATCAGGGTCACGAACTCAACCAGGAAAACCTGATGGAGTTGCGTCATTTCTTCGAGTCCTGAATCCACAAAAAGCATATAAACCTTTATAATAAAAGGAATACCCCCCCCACTCCTTAGCGCCACAAATGAGAGGTCTCCTGATCAACCTTGCAGAGCAAGACTTCTCATTGACATGATTTAAACTTTTGGTATGCTTGCACCGACATTCAGATGACCTTGCTCAGTATATGGGAAGACGGTGCAAAACCGTCGTGGACCCGCCGCTGTAACCGGGAACGAAACTCGCACTAGCCACTGCACGATTATCTCGTGGGAAGGCGCGGGGATTAGGATGATCCGGAAGCCAGAAAACCTGACTGAGTAAACTTCATAATCTCTTCGGGACTTGAGAGGTGAAGGGTAATGTATCTTCCCCCTTCCTCGTATGGTTGGGTTTTTTTTACCCTCCTTCTCACTGGATCGAAATGACTCCGGTGATAGAAATTTCCAGACAATATTATTTAATACGTAAGGTTTTCGGACTTTTTCTGGTCGCGTTTTGCCTTTGGGCGTCTGCGATTTCATATACCTATGCGAACCCGCAACGAATCATTTCAACATCACCCTCAATCACCGAAATTCTTTTTGCAATTGGAGTTGGTGACCGTGTGGTGGCAGTGACCGATTATTGTAAGTTCCCGCCAAAAGCCTGTCGTTTGCCTAACACCGGAGGGTTATTAAATCCCAGTGTAGAAAAATGGCTATCCCTGAAACCCGATCTGATAATCCACCAGAGGGCAAGTGAAGTGATTCGCCAAAATGCGAAAAATTTAGGAATCCCCACTTTAAGGACTGACCTCAACAGTCTGGAAGATATTTTTGAAGCGATTCAATTGATTGCCGACACCCTCAAGACTTCTGATAGCGGAAAAAAACTGGTGAAAAAATTAAAAAATAAAATTAATGATACCCGTTCCCGCTTGAAAGGTCTAAAACCCAGGCGGGTGCTAATACTCTTAAGCGACACCAATGATCCTGGTCGAGACCTATATGCGGTCGGGAGAGGGACCTTTCTGGATGAACTCCTGACTATCGCAGGAGGCGACAATGTCCTTCCTGACACGATGGCGAGGTACCCAAAAATTTCCAAAGAATATATCATTAGAGAATCTCCTGAAATTATTATGGAAGTTGGTCCAAAATCCAATCTATCTGAAAAGGAAACCACCAAAAGGAAAGAGTCGTGGGCAAAATTTTCAACTCTGCGCGCTGTTAAGGATAATAAAATCTATTTCATTGGGGCGGATTACATCATAATCCCAGGACCACGCTTGATAAACATACTTGACGATTTTTCACGAACCATTCATCCTATCCTGTTCGTTGAGGAATCACATTAGCAATAATCCAAAGATATTAAATGAAATCACCCATTCTTCAAATTCGCGACACAAGTTTTTCTTACGACCGGGAAACCGTTCTGCATTCTGTTTCCATGGATATTCAACCGGGAGAATTTGTTGGCGTCATCGGGCCTAACGGCTCGGGGAAATCCACTCTTTTAAAACTTCTCGGCGGTGTACTCACCACCGACCCGGGCAAATTATTTTTCCGGGAGAAGGACTATAAGGACTATCACCGCAAACAAATGGCCCAATCTATCACCTGGATTCCGCAAGATCATTCAATGATCTTTCCGTTCAAGGTTTCAGAAATTGTGCTTATGGGGAGGCACCCTTACTTATCCGCTTTTACGTTTGAAGGGGACGAGGATATAGAAATTGCCCGGAATGCTATGGAGAGGACTCAAACTTTGCAGTTTGCTCAACGCGGATTCAACGAAATAAGCGGCGGCGAAAAACAAAGGGTAGTGGTCGCCGGAGCAATCACACAAGAACCGGAGGTAATGATTCTTGACGAACCCACCTCAGCACTTGACATTAAATACCAGATTCAAATCCTGAACATCCTCCAACAACTGAATAAAGACGAACAAATGACGGTTGTTCTTGCCATGCACGATCTTCATCTGGCCTCAAAATTCTGTGATCGACTCGTCCTCCTCGATCAAGGAAAGATATTTCAAGATGGCAGACCGGAAGACGTTTTGAAAAAAGAAAATATTGAAGAGGTTTATGGAGTTAAGGTTCACCTCATCAAAGATCACGATGGCGATATTATGATTTCACCGGATACGATATGCACTCCATGAGTATCATTTTAATGGATCGAAAACGCTACGCAGGAACCCTGGGGTTATTCTTTTTATTTTTCCTGGCAACGCTGGCAATAACACCATTAATCGGTTTAACACATATTGACCTGGGAAAAGCGCTTTCATCCGACATTGCGTTCAGCGACAATGTCGATGCCAATATACTGTTTCTGGTTCGTATCCCAAGAATTTTCCTGGCGGCACTCACCGGAGGAGCACTTTCAGTCGCGGGAGCGGTGTTTCAATGTCTTTTGCGAAATGATCTTGCAGCACCGTTCACGCTGGGTGTATCCAGCGGCGCCGCACTGGGTGCGGTGATTGCTATAAGTCTTGGGTTGTCCTACACGGTCATGGGAATTCCAACGGTTCCGATAGCCGCTTTCCTCGGTGCGTTGGGCGCCATTACCCTCGTATTTTCGTTGTCTCGCACACGAACCGGCGAATTTCCGACGACTGTTCTATTGCTGGCGGGGGTAACGGCGAATTTCTTTTTCGCCGCGATGGTCATGTTCATTCATTATTTGTCAGATTTTACGCAATCATTTCGCATCGTACGCTGGCTGATGGGAGGACTGGATATCACCGACTATAAAACCCTCTTGTCCATTTGCCCTATGATCTTTATTGGATTTTCCATACTCATGCTTATTGGCCGTGACCTCAATCTTATAAGTACTGGAGTTCAATCAGCCATGAGCCGGGGTGTAGATGTTATTAAGGTTCAAAAAATAGGATTTGTGATGGCTTCCCTTCTCACTGGAACTGTGGTTGCTGTGAGTGGACCCATCGGTTTTGTCGGGTTGATCGTACCGCATATCGTGCGCCTGTTAGTTGGGCCTGATTTGCGATTACTACTTCCAGCCTCAATGTTTTTCGGTGCTAGCTTTCTTATCCTGTGCGATACGGTTGCCCGAACAATCATTGCACCAACTGAAATTCCTGTCGGCATTATCACGGCTGTGCTTGGCGGACCTTTTTTCGTATGGCTGTTAAAACGGCCAAAACAATAAATCATGAACCTAAATCATTAATGGTTCTTGGTACGGGTTCTGGTGTTGGTAAGAGCATAATCACCACGGCTTTGTGCAGATATTTTTATCGCAAAGGCCGCAAGGGCACTCCTTTTAAAGCTCAGAATATGGCAATAATTCATTTTTCTTGTATTTTCTTGACAAGCGAGGGAAGCTTGATAGACTCGGTAACCAACATTTAGACGATTTTTGTTCAGTATAAGGGAAGACGGTGCGAATCCGTCGCGGACCCGCCGCTGTAACCGGGGACGAAACCTGCTCTAGCCACTACACGGTAACTCGTGGGAAGGCGCAGGGATTAGGTCGATCCGGAAGCCAGAAAACCATGCTGAATGATTTTCATAATCTCTTCGGGACATGAGAGGTGATGGATGGTTTGGCATCCCCCACTCCCTAGGAGTGGGTTTTTTTGCCCTTCTCCTTGCGGGAACAGTTCTGTTCCAGGGAATTTCCGAAGACATCCAAAAAAATATAACAATACGCGATAGCCTAGTTACTATCGCAGACTTAAAAGGATAATACGTGCACTTTTATTATTTTATTCTGGCAGCAATGGTCGGAGTAATTTCTATCCCAACCGCAGAGGCAAAAGATCTCTTGGATCCGATCATTGTGACTGCAACCAAGATAAAAATTAAAGATACGAAAGCAACTTATGCATCTGAGGTTTATAGCCGTGAAGAAATTGAGCGGTCTGGCACAAAGTCGCTTTATGACTTTCTGAATCAGAATACGTCAACAGCCATCATGCCAAGCTATGGAAACCCGTTTAACCAGTTAATTGATATGCGTGGCTACGGGCTGACCGATGGTTTCAAAAATGTTGTGATTTCTGTCAATGGACGCCGACTGAACAATATCGACTCAGTGCCCCAGCAATTAAGCACCATCCCGTTTGACAGCATTGATCGTATTGAAATCACGAAAGGGAGTGGGTCCGTGGTTTATGGAGATGGTGCAACCGCCGGGTCGATTCAGATCTACACACGCGACACAACGGAAACCAGCATCAAAGGTTCAATGGGTAATTATGGAATAAACACAGGGTCGTTCACCACCGGCTTTTCAAAGGGCAAGTTTCTGTTCTCAGCCTTGGGCGACCATTATGGACAAGATGGTTTCAGTGACCCTGACCCCGATGGATATCGGGACAGTGGAGAGAAAAATTATTATCAGGTGAAGCTACGGTTTTCCCCCACAGAATCCAGCGAAGCTTTCATTGAAAAGGATTACACAGACATCTACACAAGGTATCCAAATGGTCTGACCAAAGAAACATTCGAGCAAAACCCAGGGTCAAATTTCAAGACCACCTCTGGCCCCACAAGCTATACCCGTGAACATCAGGAGACAGATAACATAACACTTGGGGGCACCATAGAGCTACGGAGTAACCTTGAGGCGGCCTTGACCTATACCCATCAAGACAAAGTCATACTCGACGGGTCTACTTCGGAGTTGTATTCACATAAGCAATACCGAGGCAGCGCCTTTGACGGCAGCATTAAATATATCAACGGATCCCTAAAAATTGTTATCGGCGCTCAAACATTTGATGGAAGACGCAGAAATGGCAATGGTACGGCCACAAAAGATAACACAGGGTTCTTTATTCAAAGCTACTACGATATCGGCGACACTACGCTGTCGCTTGGCGCGAGAAAAGAGAAGGTTGACTATACATGGGAAACAAATACAGGAGAGGACAATTTTGAGTCCTACGATATCGGTATCAACAAATCATTTGGTGATCATCTAACTGTATTTTCTAACTACAACTATGCATTTCTGGCCCCAGATATTGATCGTTTCTTTGACTACAATGGGGCGTTCAATGGATTCATGGACCCTACCCGGTCAAAAACTCTCAACATTGGCCTTAATCACACAACACCAACCAACAAGGTAAAACTTACGGTTTACGGGTCTAAGTTAAAACAAGAACAGTTTTACAATCCCGTAACCTATGTAAACACCAATATCGATAAATCGCACAAGTATGGACTAGAACTGCAAAACAATCATGTTTTCAATAATACCTTGTCTGTCTCAGTTAATTACGCATATGTTCGTGCGATCATTGACCGTGAGGACACCAATCTTAATTGCAGCAATAACTGTGATGGGAACGAACTGCCTGGCGTATCAGAACACAACGCAACATTTGGCATAAACTACGCCCCGACATCAAAGTCCAAGGTTATTCTGGGGCATGTGTATCGCAGCGAAGCCTTCTCTCTGGAGGACTTTTCTAACAGCAAAGACCAGAAAAATAGTGCATATACGTCTACGGACCTTTCGTACACCTACACCCATAAAACCGATGCCGGGAAGGGGTTATGGGGCTGGTGGGCTGGTGGCCCCCGCCAAGTCGATTTTTCTGTAAAAGTTGAAAACCTCTTTGAACAATCCAATGGAATTTGGTTAAGAGATAATGTGATCTATCCGACGAAATTCACCCGAAACTGGGGCCTTGGAGCTAAATTCAAGTTCTAAATTATGGCAAAGGAATCGGTGAAAGGTTCTTACACATTTGCTGATTCACTACATACTCCAAAAGTGGGGCAGCAACAAGTTCAATAGCTAAAGACAGGAATTGATCATTACCAGAGTCAGCTGGACTCGCAGACACCAAAGCAAGTAATGCTGCTACTCGGTGACAGCAACGATCCGCAACGCGATCTGTACACCGTAGGAAAAGGCACCTTTCTGGATGAACTGTTAACCGTTGCCGGTAGAGAAAATGTTCTCTCTAGCAACATGGCAAAGTGTCTAAAAATATCTAAGGAATTTATCATCAGCAAACCACCGGAAATCATCATAAGAAGTGGGCCCCATGTCGGGCAGGGTATATTTCCATTGGATACAGATTCTAACCTTGGCTAAAATACAACTTAAATCAATACAAACAAAAAGGAAGCTAATAAAGTCATGCGAAAACCATCTGGTGCAGACCCTAGAAAACGTAAAGGACTGATTATAGTTAATACCGGTGAAGGAAAAGGGAAATCAACCGCCGCATTCGGAATGGCCATTAGAGCTGCAGGCAACAAAATGCATGTTTTTATATTGCAATTTATGAAAGGCGTTTGGAAGTCAGGTGAACGAAAGTCATTCGAGCAACTCGCCCCCTACATAGAATTTGATGCCCAGGGCGATGGATTCACATGGGACACTAATAATCCGGAACAGGATCAAAAAACTGCGCGCAAAGCATTCGATATTGTCAAAGAGAAGATGCTGAGCGGAAAATACCAAATGATTATATTGGATGAAATCAATTATGTACTGGAATACGATTTTTTTCCATTAGATGAATTTCTTGAAGCATTACGCAACAAACCCGAAAATATTCATGTCGTCTGCTCTGGAAGAAACGCTCCCAAACCGTTGATAGAACTAGCGGATTTGGTGACTGAAATGCGTTGCATCAAGCATCCGTACAAAGAGCAAAGTATTCCAGCACAAAAGGGAATAGAATTCTAAATGAACTCGATTTCTAGAGGAGAAAAATTTCACAGGCAAATTATTTCCCCAGGTTGGCACGTAGACGTGGCATTGAAGGAGTACCCATCGTTTCTTTTACCTTAGGGCACAAAGGAGAGCTGGCAAAATCATCAGGCCATGAAATTATGAATGACGCAGCATTGGAAGCGATTCGCAATGGAGCTTCTTATCCCCATATTCCTGAACCTTTAAATGAGAAATCCATTACCTTTAAACTCTCAATTTCATATATACTGAGTGGGCCATGATTAGACCGATACCATTTATCCCCATTTTTCTGATATCACTCTTGCTGTGGTGGGTGCCCTCAATTGATGCCGAGGTTCTTCAGGTGGACAGTGATTCCGATGGCAAGATGGATCAGTGGCACCACTTGTCGGGCGACAACAAAATCATTAAAGTCGAGTACGACAAAAACGGTGACTATAAAATTGATCAGGTGGATATTTTTGAGCGGAAGGAATTACCTCTTAAGGTTGAATTTGATCGAAACTTTGACGGCATTATGGATCAGCGGCAAGTTTACAATGCAGATGGCACCCTGCAACGAGTGGAAAAAGATTCCCAATTTTCAGGCAAATTAGATCTAAGGGAATATTTTGGAGCCGATAACCAGGTTACAAGTGTCGAAATTGACGTCAATCATAATGGCTCGATTGACCGATGGGAAATATTGATAAGACAGAATCTCTCAAAGAAGCCCGCTTTGACACCAGTGGCAATGGAAAACCCGACCAGTTTCAATATTTCACAGGTTCCACACAATTAAAAAAAGTGGAATTAGATACTAATGGGAATGAAAAAATAGATCGTTGGGAGTTTTTTGATTCACTGGGCCACCTTGAGCGAGTGGAACTTGACAACAACCATGATGGTAAAATAGATATTGTAAAAAAAAGTGACTGGAGAATTTAATGGAAGTTAGAATTACTGGAGCGGTGCTTTTAGCAACCGCTTTTTTATTTATTAGCTCTTGTACGCCGAAACCCACAGTAAAAGTCCCTGCCGAATTTGAGGTCGGTCAAAACTATTTCCACAAAGTCTGTGCCAGCTGCCATGGAGCCGATGCGTTGGGCAAGCAAACTAAAGCACCAAGACTGATTGATGTTGAGTATCTGCCTGCTAACTTTTCCGATGAAGAAATTCGTCAACAAATTATTGAAGGCTCCGATAAAATGCCTTCACAGCAAAATAAAATTTCTAACGCAGAGATCGGGGAAGTCATCAAGTACCTCCGTTATTCTCAAGTGGCCGCAGAGCTTGTCGTTGAAGAGGATGATCCTGATGATGACGAAGCATAATTTTTATCAGCAAAAAGAAAGCGTTTGGGTGAAAGCACCGGTGCGGCTTTGGTAATCCACATGATAGAAGCAGGAGTTAAAATTTATTCCGAGATGGCGTGCTTTACCAAAGCCAGAGTCTCTGGCAAAACGTCTTCATACAAGTTTTAGTAATTTATTAACATCATCATAAACGTTGACAGTTTTGGCCTTTTTGGCTAGATTGATCGGCTTTATAAGTATTTTCCCCATTTGACCAGCAACCATTTCGATGGAGTAACTCATTATGTCCGGTAGCGAAAGTTATGTTCAAAACATGTTTGCCAACCGTCTTGGCGGAAATAATTTTGGCAAAGATACAAAAATATATAAGTTCGAAAAAATAAAACGCGCCAAACGCGCGGCAATGGAAGCGAATCCTGACAAAGAACTTTTTGATCTGGGTGTAGGTGAACCTGATGAAATGGCTTTCCCCGAAGTAATCAAAACACTCCAGCAGGAAGCGGAAAAACCGGAAAACAGAGGATACACAGATAACGGAATTCAGGACTTTAAAGACGCCGCTATAAAATACATGGAAAACGTTTTTGGCGTTAAAGGTCTGGACCCCGATAAACATGTAAACCATACCATAGGTTCCAAGCCGGGCCTGGCCATGTTGCCATCAATCTTCATCAATCCTGGAGATATTACATTAATGACTGTCCCGGGCTACCCAGTAATGGGAACTCATACACAATATCTGGGTGGAGAGGTAGTTAACCTGCCGCTCACCAAGGAAAATAAATTTCTGCCCGATCTAAAATCTATTTCTCAGAATATTGCCAAACAAACCAAACTGCTTTACATCAATTACCCCAACAATCCAACAGGAGCAAATGCTACTTCTGCATTTTATGAAGAAGTTGTTGAATTTGCCAAAGCCAACGATGTTGTAGTTGTTCAGGATGCCGCATATGCGGCACTGACCTTCGCCGACAAACCCACCAGCTTTTTATCCACTCCCGGAGCGATGGA
>Ga0187827_10004963_pt1 | contig 15988 bp, 15 predicted proteins | sample ETNtaG_39_FD_167969 | JGI IMG/M metagenome (GOLD analysis project Ga0187827, IMG submission 167969) | Marine microbial and viral communities from oxygen minimum zone, Eastern Pacific Ocean - ETNP2014_SV_150_PacBio MetaG (Illumina Assembly) | ecosystem: Environmental > Aquatic > Marine > Hypoxic...
AACGTGAAACTGACAATAATGCAGCTGTGACATCTATAGGTCAAGCCGGTGAACGACTTGCTTTGATATCTTCCATAATGAGTGAAGGAAAGGATGGACGAGCTGCAGGTAGATGTGGGTTAGGCGCAGTCATGGGGAGCAAGAAACTCAAGGCTATTGTTGTAAAGGGCGATATGGCTATCTCCGTAGCTGATCCACAAGATCTCGTCAACTCCATCAAAGAATATGGTCCACTTTATGTAAAACAAGCTAAGTATTTACGTGATTATGGTACATCTGGAGGCATAACCACAATTGCTTATCTAGGTGATTTGTCCGTGAAGAATTGGACAGTCGGAATAACGCCCGACGAGGTGGAGAATCTTTCCGGGAAAAAAATGGCTGAATCTATACTATCTGGTAGATACTATTGTTTCAGCTGCCTAATCGGTTGTGGCCGAGTTGTTAAAAATACAAAGGGAAAATATGCTCCTGTGGATGGGGGAGGCCCAGAATATGAATCTCTCGCCTTGTTAGGCGCTAATTTTTTGGTTGATGATCTCAAAGCAGTTTCCAAAGCTAATGAGTTATGCAATCGCTATGGACTTGATGTCATCTCAACTGGCGCAGTCATAGGATTCGCTCTGGAGGCATACTATCGAGGTTTCCTTAAGCCCGAGGATTGCGGCGGAGATAAACTCAAATGGGGTGACTCTGACCTTATAATATCACTGATTCATAAAATTGGGCAACGCAAAGGACTTGGTTTGCTCTTAGGAAATGGTGTTAAGCGTGTTGCTGAGAAACTAGGTGGATCCGCCTCAGAATTTGCTCTCCACGTTAAGGGGTTAGAGTTACCTGCTCACGACCCAAGGGCTCACAATAGTCTTGCTCTGGGTTATGCCACCTCAAGTAGAGGTGCGTGTCATAACCAAGCTTCGTCCCACATTTTTGAACGGATGGCAATCCTACCTGAGCTTGGCTATCCTGACGTGCAAGACAGGTTTGGGGTAGAAGGCAAAGGTTTACTCGTTGCAAAGCTTCAAGACTATATGGCAATGTTTGACTCGCTCAAGGTCTGTAAATTTCTGACAGTGGGTAATGTACAGCCTAGTCACATTATACGTTGGCTTAAGAGTGTAACTGGTTGGAACTTCACATTAGACGAGTTTATGCGCACAGGAGAGCGCATATCCAATCTTAAGCGACTCTATAATATACGCCTTGGATTAACCCGAAAAGACGACATTCTCCCAAAAAGGATAATGATGGAGCGAAAACAAGATGGGTCAGCAAAGAACCTGCCTCCTCTTAACACTATGTTATCTGAATATTATGAATGTAGGCGTTGGAACGAAAATGGGGTACCATCATCTGAAAAGATTCGAGAACTCGATCTAGAATAAGAATAGTTTAGGTCGGCTGTATTTATTCGTTTTTATTTTCGAGTTTTTCTTTATGCCATTCTACAGCTTTAGGGTGATCCATTAGATTTCCGAGGTCTGTATCTAGGTTTTTGGGTTCTATGATGAAAATCCATCCTTTGTTATATGGGTCATCGTTAATAATCCCTGCATTCATATCTAAATCCTGGTTAAATTCAATTATTTTACCTGATAATGGGCTTACTATGTCTGAAACAGATTTTACTGACTCAACAGATCCGCAGACTTTTGACTGTGTGAGTTCCTCTTCTTCCCTTGGCGCGTCTACATATACTATGCTTTTCAGCATTTTTTGAGCGTAGTCTGTGAGTCCGCATCTTACCTTTTCCCCCTCGATTTTTAGCCAGAAAAAATCCTTGGAATAATATAATCCTTCTGGGACCTCAAATTCGCCTATCTTAACCATTATTTCACACGTCTGCTTCACTATAAACCAGTTATATGTAAAAGCTTTTACATGCCGCTTGTTGCAGTGTTTAGGTTGAAATAATTTGTGGCGATTCATTGATTCTGGTGCGTCTGACGCGTTTAGTAATATGGCTGTTGACGAGGCGATTTTGTGGGCGCGCATCAAAAATATTGTTCCTGATACTCTTAGAGTTTACACTTGGCTTCCATCGGCTGTATCCATCGGTTTTTTCCAAAGTTTAAATCTTGAAGTAGATCTTGAAGAATGCAAAAGATCGGGCTTTGATGTTGTTCGCAGAATAACAGGTGGCGGAGCTGTTTACCACGAGAGCGGCGGCGAGCTGACATACAGCCTTATCGTAGGCGAAGAATCTCTAAAAACTGTTAAACATTTTGATGACATACAAAGCTCATACGCGGTGATTTGCCAAGGTCTTTTGGAAGGATTCAGCAAACTGGGGATATCAGCTCAATTCAAGCCAATCAACGACATCATAGTGAACGGGAAAAAGATCTCCGGAAACGCTCAGACAAGGAGAAACGGTGTGATACTCCAACACGGCACTATCCTGTTGAACACCGATATTCCCACGATGTTTAAAGTTTTGAAGGTGTCAAAAGAAAAGATTAGCGATAAGGCGATTAAAGCGGTGGAGGCCCGTGTGACCACAATCTTCAAGGAAGGGAAAGATGGTATCAATTTGGTTGATGTAAAAAAATCATTGCATGATGGCTTTTCTGAAGCCTTGAATGTGCAGTTTGATGATGCTAGTCTAACAAATATTGAGAGTAATAAAGCAGTAGAATATCGTGAACGTTTCTCTTCTCCTAATTGGATTAACCAGAGATGATCGGTTGACTTGATTATTGACTCTGAGCTAAAAGTCCCTGGAGGAAAGCTAATTAAGGCCAGATTAGAAATTCAGGGTAACTACATTCAGACTATTCTTTTAACAGGTGACTTCTTCTTACACCCTGAAGATGCAATATTTGAAGTAGAATCTTCATTAATCGGATCTTCTACCGACTTGGCTAACATAAAAGAAAAACTTGAAAAAGCGTTAAAGAAAAAAGATGCTAGACTTCTAGGTGTATCTCCTGATGATTTCATCAACGTTATCAAAAAGGCGTTAGACCAAGCAGTTTCTTAACGGCAATATTGCGTAAGCTCTAAAGAAGTTAATATACTCATTTTTAATGCCTGAATATGTTGTTAAACAAAATCTTTCGTCAATATGATATTAGAGGCAAATACCCTGATGATTTGGATGAAGTTTTCGCTGAAAAACTTGGGAGATCAACAGCTGACTATCTAGAGAATAATGGGTATGTCATTGTTGGCTGTGATTTAAGGCCATCAAGTCAATTGTTGAAAACCTCTCTTATCCGCGGCCTAAATATTGGCGGAATATCAACTATTGACATTTCCCCTTGCACAACTGATATGCTTACTTTCGCAACTATAACCCGTAAAGCCAACTTAGCTATAATGGTAACTGCGTCTCATCTACCGTTAATATATAATGGCTTCAAGTTTTCAAACACTAAAGGTACGTATCTCCGCGAGGCTGAGCGAGAAAAAATAAGATCTATCCTAGATAATGGAAACTTCAGATCTGGTGAAGGTAAAAATGAGGCAGTATCTGTCATTGAACCATATCTGAGGTCTATGAAAAAACTCATGAATTGGGATAGCTCAACATTATCCGGCGCAAAAATCGCAGTATATCCAATGGGTGGGTCAGCGAAAATGACTACTCCTGTTCTACTCCAAGAATTAGGCGCCGAGGTAACCACTCTTTCACATGCTCCTGTTGATCTTGAACCACGGGAAGACAATACTGCGGCCGTTGAGAAAGAAATCTTGGAAAAGAATCTTACTTTAGGGGTAATAAACGACGGTGATGGCGATCGATTAGCTGCTAGATGTGAAGACGGATCTTACATAAGCGGAGACCAACTCCTCTGCTTATTCTCTAAAACATACTCAGATATCGGTAAAGTAGTTGTGACAATCGACTCATCCTCCGCAGTGTTTGACTACGTTGGAAAAGACTTGCTAATTAGCAAGGTTGGCGAAGCCAACTATGTAAATGACGCATTAGCTAATGGGGCGGTATTCGGCGGCGAACCCTCAGGACACTTCGTGGACCTCAGATTCACACCGTCAGGATCAGGTGCGCTCTTCGCAGGAATATTGGCTAAAAAAGCGTTAGATAGTGATTTGAAAAACATCATAAACGAGATTCCTAAATACCATACTTTTCGCGTAAAAGTTGGGTGCGAGGACCATATCGGCTTTATGAAGAAACTTCTCCAAAAGTTTGACCGAGAACATGATGATATAATTTCGCAAATCGATGGGATAAAATACAGATCTGACTCTTCGACAATTCTCATCCGCCCATCCAATACTGAATCTGTTGTTCGAAGTACAATTGAGTCTAAGAATGCTGACGAGGCTCGAACAAAGGCGCAGGAAATTAAAGAACTACTCCAAAAGCTATGTGTCTAAATCATTCAGTGGCACACCTTTTATATTTCCAAATCTTTCCGGCATGCTGTGAACACTGACTACGATGTTATTATTGCCGGAGGCGGCTTAGCTGGTCTTACTACAGCTACATCTATCGCGAAACACTCCAACCAACAAGCCCGAGTTCTAGTTGTAGATCGAAACCCTGAATCTTCACCGGGGCAAAAAACTATTTCCGGCTGGGTTTGCGGTGACGCTGTAAGTAAAAAGAGTGTTGATTACATCGCTAAGCATTTAGATATACAATATTCTAGACCCGAAATAGAGCACGAAGTCAAAGGAGTTCTAATGTTCTCTCCTGATAGAACAAAATCTGTTCTATTCGAAGGTGAAGGCTATGTGCTTAACCGAAAGCTTCTAGCGTCAAGACAGGTCAATGAAGCAAAAAAGTTAGGCGTTGAATTTCGTTTCCTAGTCGCGTTAACTCATCTTAAACATCAAGAAAGCTCCATAACCGGCGTAGTTGGAAGAAATATCGGAGACAATTCAAGTTTCGATGCAAACGCGAAGATAGTCGTAGACGCAACAGGTTCAGCTTCAAAGCTTAGAGCTAATCTTCCAATTAACAGCTTTATACAGAAAGAAATTGATAAAAACGATTTAGAGTCCACCGGGCGATACATATATGAGTTCACCCCAGGAAAAGAAGATAAAACATTTTTTGACCCCGATTACTGCATAATTCACCTTGATCAAGATTTAGCCCCTGGTGGTTACTGTTGGACATTCCCAAAAGGCGTTAACAAGGTAAATGTTGGGTTAGGTGTTCAAAAAAAATCTTTGGATCTTAGAAACAGCAGGTTAGGTAAAACCGACAACCTTCCAACTTTAATTAACAATTATGTTGAGAGTAACCCTGTCCTAAAAAACCCTGTTCTCTCAAAAAGCAGCTCCGACGAGGGAAATACGCGTGGAAATTGGCAAGTATCTGTACGCCGCCAAAACGACTGTATGGTTGCAAATGGGTATGCATTAGTCGGTGATGCGGCTTGGATGGCTAGACCTATTGACGCCGGCGGCATTGGCCCATCATTCTACGGCGGGGTTATTCTTGGAAAAGTAATATCTAACGCATTAAACTCTAATGACTTCAGCGAGTCTTCCTTATGGCCATATAATGTCGAGTATGTGCAAACCTATGGGTACCAAATGCCAAGCTTCGATGTTTTCAGAAGATATTTGCAAACATTATCAAACGATCAGATTAATTATGGGGTGCGGAACTTTCTATCTGATACCGATATTCAACTTATCATTAAACGGGAACATCCTACGTTCAACAAAGTAAAACTTTTCAACCCTATGACTTGGGTGAAAATAGCTCGTCAGTACAAGTTAGCCAAAGGGCTGCGAACCACATCTAAAACCAGCGAGCTTCTAATACAGCACTGTTTGAATTACCCTCAAACTCCTGCCGAGTTTCCTGCTTGGCAGAATGCTCTAAAAAAGATTCTCGGTAATGCATTTCTAAAACTGGGGATTGCTTGAGTCTCCCCATTATTTATCAATACATCTAATTTTCATCAAAAATTGTTATTGTCTAAGACTGCCTAAGGAAACTATTTGCCTTAACCTTGATTAATCACATATGCCTTTTTTCGTCAACACGGTAGGGATAATATTTCTCAAACGCGCTTATTATTTTCTCAACTTCTTTCTCGACGATTTCTGTTTGTTGCACTATTAACTTCGCTGTCTTCATATCTTTTAGGCCGCTTCCGGTAAGGACGCACACTTTTGTCTCATCTTTATCCACTAGGCCTTCTGCTAAAATCTTCGGCAGAGCTGCTATAACCGTTGAAGATGAGGGTTCAACCCAAACACCTTCATGAATCGCGAGGTCTTTGAATGAACCCGTAGGATTACGAGATTCATCTTTCAGAAAAATATTACTCATTCCTAAAATGTGTCCAATTTTATCAGCATGGAGAAGCGGTGTATTTCCTTCCCCTAGCGAAACCGGTCTAACATCATCACCTACAGGGAGAATATCTCTGAATTTCCAAATAGATCGACCTTTCTGAAACTTCTGCAGAACATTCTCAACACTAATTTCATCATAATTGTATTCAGCGTCAAGAATTCCACCGCATTTATTGCAAGAATATAGTGTTCCCTTAGGATGTCTCTCTCCACAACTTAAGCAAACAATGTTAGAATGGTGCATAACATCCTAATATTAATCGGAGGATAATGAATCTTTCATAGTAACTTGATGTGGGAAATCACAGAAATACTTTAAGAAATGAATCTATGCAGAATAATGGAAAAAAGTTGTTTTTCTTACCTTGATATCTACAAGAATGGTTCGATGATGACTTTAAGTGAGTCTTTAGCTTCAGCCACCAGTTTGAACCCTGTTTGGATTTCATCTAAGGGTAGTATATGGGTTATTAAATCATTGACTTGTATCTCTTTTTTTTCTATAATGCTTAATGCCTCCAGGAGATCATCTGGGGATGCTCCATATGATGTTGTTATTGTGATCTCGTTTCGCCAAAATTCTGTTATTGGCACCTCTGTTTTTATCTGAGGATCTGGAACAGCGAAGAATAAGATGTTGCCGCCTCGTTCTACACATTGGAATGCCTGTTTAACGGCCGCCTCAGACCCTGTGCAAAGTATTACTCGGTCTGCTAGGTGATTATCGTTAAACTGCAGTAGTTTTTCTTTCACGTTATCCTTGATTGGGTTTATTGCTATGTCTGCTCCGACGTCTAGCGCTTTTCTCAGACGATTTTCGCTAATATCTGTTGCAATGATGCGTTTCACTCCTTTTTCTTCGGCAAGTTTGATATGCAAAAGTCCTGATATACCACTTCCAAGTATAAGCAGTGTCGAATCTCTGGTAACGTTGGATAGCTTCTGACCTCGAATAATACATCCCAGAGGCTCAATAAAGGTCGCTTCTTTGAAAGATACACTATTTCGGAGGGGCAAAACTCCTAGTTTTGTATTAATTTTAGGTACACGGATGTATTCCGAGAATCCACCTGGGTGGAAATTGGTTTTATGGAGTGTATCACATGCTGTGTGGTGTCCTGATAAGCAATACCTGCAAGAGTTGCATGGAACATGGTGGGATGCGAAGACGCGGTCTCCTTTTTTGAATTCGTTGGATCCTTGACCTACTTCAACTACTTCACCGGAAATTTCATGCCCTAATACTCTCGGCGCGTTCTTAAGGCGGTACCACTCCAAAACATCTGTTCCGCAGATGCCACTTGCCATTACTTTGACTAATAGCTCCCCAGGCCCGATTTTTGGTTTCTCAACCTCTTCTACCCGTACATCGTTATTACTGTAATAAACTCCAACTCGCATAAGCTAATACACTGATAGTAAAATCGCGCTATCTATTCTTCTCTTGATCAAAAACTTGTTGCGCTTCATTGGGTTTAAGGTTCTCATGAATTACTCCTCGTACCGCCTTAATCATTGCTACTGGGTGATCATGTTGCCAAATGTTTCTACCTAGGTTCACTCCGATAGCGCCTTTCTCTAAAGCGTCGTAAATCCACTCGAAAACCTCTAACTCCGACTCAGCTTTTGGCCCCCCAGCTATTACTACGGGCACAGGGCATCCATTAACTACCTTCTCAAAGTTTTCCTTGCAATAATATGTCTTTACTATCTTGGCTCCTAGTTCTGCAGCTACCCTTGAGCATAAAGCTAGAAACCTTGCTTCCCTCATCTCCAATTCTTTACCTACCGCTGTGACCGCCATAACTGGTATGCCATATTCTTCGCATTCATCCACTAAGCGTGAAAGGCTCATAAGTGACTGGTGTTCATATTTAGCGCTTACAAAAATCGATAAAGAAACCGCTGAAGCATTAAGTCTAACAGCGTCTTTAACTGAAGTAATGATTCCTTCGTTGGACAAATCGTCCCCTAAAATTGTTGATCCACCTGAAACCCTTAGAATAACCGGCTTAGTTATAGACGGATCTATCGCCGATCTCAGAACACCCCTAGTCAACATAAGTGCATCTGCATATGGTAAAAGCGGTTCAGCAGTTTTACCGGGCTTCTCCAATTTCCGAGTAGGCCCTTGGAAATATCCATGATCAATCGGTAAAAACAAGGCTTTACCGTCGTTCTGAACAAGCTGCGATAATCTGTTTTTCATACCCCAATCCATATTGTTCACCGAACAAAGTAGAAACATAGAGGTTTTAAATGATTTCCAATCAAATTCACTCTAGTCTAAACAAATAACCTGGTAGATGCAATATGATCCCCACTTTTCTTTGTCATATTACTGATTGCCTTAATCCCTCTTTCTGGCCTCTTTTTTGATAAGAGTCAAATACCTATCAAGTTTAGCTTATTCTGTGGATTTGGACGAAATTCCGATAAAACCTATTGGCATTGTAAAATCACCGTTCATCGAGCATTTTGGTGGGCCTAGAAGAACAACAATTGCCCAAGTGGTAATAAATCAGGAACACTCTCAAGCTTTAGAGGGGATCGGTGAATATTCACATTTAATTGTTATTTTTTGGATGCATAAGATGACCCATAATCAAAAAAATATTTTGAAAATCCATCCTCGTGGCCGTGAAGATCTTCCCATTGTTGGAGTTTTAGCAAGCAGAGGTAAAACCAGGCCAAATCCTATCGGACTAGCAGTTGTAGAACTTCTAGATGTAAACGATAACATTCTTAACGTTAAAGGGCTAGATGCATACAACGATTCACCTGTCTTAGATGTTAAACCATATGATCACTATGATGTAAAAAACGACATCAAAGTCCCCTCATGGTGGACTAAAATAAGCCAAACTCACTCTAAAAAATGACATTTACCCCTAATTATGAGCAATTTATCATCCATAAATCAGTAAATTATAACGCCATTTTTTACTGTTTTCCGTAAAAAAGGATATACACCTATCTTCTCCATGTATGTTTGAGGACGTAAATTGAACCGAAAATTACCGACGCAATCCAGCGAATACAAAGCATCGCAAGAACCTACCAGGTGACCAGCATAGACATCTACGGATTCATGGCATCCATACTCATAGCTATTACAGGGGTGATCGCAGCGGTCACATACACTCAGAAGCGTAGCAGACCAATACCTAGCCAAAAAGCAAGATTCGAATACCCACTATAAAAAAACCTTATATCTTTATGAATTTATGAACAGAGTGGGATGAGGTGAACGCCGCTCCAGGCTGAGCTCGGGCTACTCCCCCGAAGCGTTGAAGAACTCGCGACGATACTGACCACTAATATTAAGAACTTCTGTTCTTTCTATTAGAATTGTCCTGTTACAAAGACAGTTTCTCCTGTGTGCATAGCTGCAGGATACATATAGAATAATATCACACCATCGTTCGGAGCAATAACTCTATCTATTATCTCTCCAAAGACATCGGTTACTTCACCCAGTGTTTGTCCTTCGGCTATAATATCCCCCGCCCTAGCCTTTGAATGCCATATCCCACCATGAGACAGGTTAACAAAATGTATTTTACTCACTTTTTTATGATCTTTCAATACTGGGGCGCCCTCAATCATATTTAGATATTTCATTGCATTAATTACACCATTTACATGGTACGCTGTATCTTCATCTTTTAGCTGCCCCAAACCTCCAGCTTCTACAGTCAAAGCTGGTTTTTTCAAATTAACTGATTCGCTAGCAATTCCACCTGATCCAGTCATTGTCAAGAAAAAGTCGTTGCTAAAGCATTTATCAATGGTTAGCATCTTCTCATCAAAACCGGGGTCACCAGTAAGATATAATATATTCATTGGATAGAGATCTTCTATAAAGTCCCCACCATGTAAATCTATAACTACGTCTGCCTTTTTAATAAACTCATTAAAAATAACATATGCTATTCTGTCACTGATTGTCCCATCTTTTTTTCCAGGGAAGAGTGTGTTGATATTTTTCCCATCAATAGGATTTACATATTGAGTTCGGTTATTAAATGAAGCAATATTTGTGATTGGAGAAGATATGATCGCGCCGCTTATTTCTCTTGGATCAAATAATTTCTGTAGTCTAATATTTGCTTCAATCGATGAATATTCGCAAGCATGAGTCCCCGAATTTAAAAAAAGCACAGGGCCATCTTCAACACCATTTGTAATTAAAACAGGAATCTGAATAAGCGATGTAGGTGATTCAGCTATAGGCAGCCAGCCTTTTGCTTTCTCACCCGATTTGGCTTCAATATTATGAATATTTACAGGATTTTTCAATTGATATCAAAAATTGTTTAACTGGTTTTATTTAATATATCTTTCCATATTGGATTTTCTTAATAAATTAGATGAATATTTAATTTTTTGATATAATATGAAATAGTCCGCCAATTTGTTAAATATAAATCGATTTCGTTGGAATAATTCAATATAATTTAAGCGGAAATTAATATATATTGCAAAGTATTTCCTAAATTTGATGATAATTGGCGGACTCTAAACCTTATTGGCGATTAATTAACATTCAGGTTCCATCAGAATCTTGGAGGTATATAGCTAAGCGGCATAAGATATCCCAAGATGTACCGTCGCATACCGATAAAGAAATTGTGGCCGAAGCAGAAAATACAGCTGAATTAAGATTATTTCTTGGTTGTCTGATTGAATTACTTGAACAAGGCTACCAATACTACATTGATTTCATCATGTGGACCCCAAATATTGATCTATATCCAGACCTCACAAAGATTGGATACAAATTAATATACGAAACACAGGCAAAAAAAAATATCGGAAATCAATAATAATTCGAGGTGTAAAATAAATTGAGTTCAGATAATCCAAAAAATTATTTTAAGCTGATTAACATCCAAATACCTACGGATGATTGGATCTTTTATGCGAAAATGCAAAAGCATCGTGGTACCGGTAGAGGTGCAAGATATACTGATACAGAAATCTTGGCTGATTCAGATGATCCTGTTGATTTAAGAAATTTTCTTGGGTGCATAATAGAGTATATAATGCACGGGTATCGTTACTACATTGATTTCATCTTGTGGTCCCCAAAAATTGACCTATTTCCATTCCTCGCGAAAAAAGGCTACCACATTAAATATGATACTCCTGCCAAAGACCAAACCAATGGCGATACCCAAGCGCCTGATAATTAACTGTTAAAACCTTTAATTCATGAATTTAGATATACTGATCGAGATATTCAGATATGGGCGATCTGAGAGGTAAGATACTCACAGTCAAAGGACCCATTGAGCCTGAGAAACTAGGGATCACCTTAACACATGAACATCTGTTTTGTGACTCATCTAATCGATTCGAAGAACCCGCATCATCCGAAGAGCAAGACTTAGCATATTCTCCTATATGTCTCGAGAATATGTGGTGGCTAAAGCGTCATCAAAGTTATAACCTCGATAATCTCTGCTTGAACAACTACGAAGATGCTATTTCTGAGGTCCGAAGGTTTAAGGCTAAAGGAGGAGGGACTATTGTTGATGTTAGCTCAAAGGGGCTATCAATCGACCCATTATCTGTTAGACGGCTCTCAAATGAAGTTGGGCTAAATGTTGTATTGGGTACCGGCTATTATGTCTCAAAGACCCATCCTTCAAATCTAGCTGAGAAAACCGTTGACAGTATTTCTAAGGAGCTTAAGTTTGATATATTGAAAGGCTTAGATGGGACCGATGTGAGAGCTGGGATTCTTGGTGGGATCGGTGTCGCTGGGACTCACTGGGAAAAGGAACTTGTTATTCACAAGGATGAAGAGAAGGTGCTCAGGGCTGCCGCTCGAGCTCAAATAGATACAGGGGTAGCTATAAGCGTTCACCCGCCAAGGAAAAAGGATGAATCGCATCCATCTTCAAAGTGGGGTTTGGATATTCTTGAAATCCTCAGGGAGGAAGGCGCAATTCTTAACAAAGTGGTGATCTGCCATATGGATGGTTACGCTTTTACTGACCTGAACCTGAAGTATCAGGTCGAGATTACAAAGAAAGGCGCATATGTTGAGTACGATCTTTGGGGGCAAGAGCACTACGTGGAGAGGTTACCGTGGTACTCCGCTCCATCAGATACACAAAGAACTGAAGCTGTGCAGAAGATGGTTAAAGCAGGATGCTTGAAAAGACTACTCTTCTCACAAGACATTTACACTAAGATGCAACTTACAAAGTATGGTGGTTTTGGCTACGACCACCTGCAACGGAATTGCGTTCCCATGTTGCTGAGATTTGGTCTAACAGATGCGCATCTACAAACAATATTTATTGAGAATCCTAAGCGGGTACTTCAAATAGTATAAAGAACTGCTATTCAACTGCACCTCCATCCTTAACAACTACTGGTCAAGAATGTTGTGAAGTACCTAACGAATATTTGTTTTAGCTGGAAAGAACAGACACTATTATGTGTAAGTTATTCTTAGGGGATTTGCTGTTTAACCTGAGTAAATCTAACTAATTTAATGATATCTTAATCGCTGTTTTTCTTATTTTGGGGTAATATTAATTTATCAGAATCCTTTTTTAAACAGGATATTTATCTTTCAATTGAAATATTATGGTTCTAGTGCTAAATAAAAAGGACTTGCTATCTCTCCTAACTCCATCTGATAGTATATCTGCTGTAGAAGATGGATATGCGAAATTAGCATTACGGAAGGTCATGATGCCCCAACGAACAATAATGCATATCGAAGATCCTCTTGGCTTTTTTGGTGTTATGCCTGTCACATCAAAAGATATTGGTGGGATTGCCATAAAAATAATCTCAACTTTTCCATCAAATTCCCTCAAAGTTAACCTGCCTCCAACTATGGGCTTTATTGCCCTTCATGATGTATCTACAGGTCAACTTCTTGCATTAATGGACGGTGTATCTCTTACAGCGTTTAGAACCAGCGCAGCTAGTGGGGTTGCAACAAAGTATCTCTCTAGAGCGAACTCAGAGGTCGTTGGAATATTCGGAACTGGAGTCCAAGCAAGAGCACAACTAGAAGCAGTTTGCAGTGTTAGACCTATAAAGCATATAAAAACTTACGGTACCCAAATAGCGAAAGCTAAAGAATTTAGTAAAGACATGTCAAACATATTAGGGGTTGATATTACTCCCTGTAATGACCCTAAAGAAACAGTTACTGAAAGTGACATAGTGATTACATGTAGCACTTCTACTACGCCAGTATTTGACGGAAGATGGCTTTCTGTTGGTACACACATTAATGGAATAGGGTCACATAGGCCTGAGGCACGGGAACTTGATTCCATCACTATTAAGCGATCAAAAATAGTTGTAGATTCAGTCGAGGCCTGTCTTAAAGAAGCAGGAGATATTATAATCCCAATTAATGAAGGGGCCATTACTCAGGATCATCTTTACACAGAATTAGGAGAAATTATTCTTGGAAATAAAGCTGGGCGAATTAATGATGATGAAATAACTTTATTCAAGTCAGTCGGTGTCGCAGTTCAAGATTTAGCTATCACAATGAAAGCATACAATTTAGCTAAAGAACGGGGCGTCGGGAATACAATAGAATTATGATTAATTGCGATCTTTTGAACTAGATACGTAAATATGTTAATATTGTTTTAGGGGCAGATATTATGCTAGTTAACTAATCTTGTTATTCTTTGAGCTTTTATTTTATTTTATTTTATTTCCGTAAGTTCATATGTGTGATAACTATCTGTCTATTCTGATTTCTAGGATGTTTTGAGATATTTAGAAAGCCTATTCAATCCTTCCAGTACCGTATTAGTGTCCTTACAATAACTTAATCTAATATGCTTATCAAACGAATCTCCAAATGTAATTCCTGGTACTGTAAGAGTCTTTTGCTGTTTTAATAAGCCTTCAGCAAACTCTGTTGAAGTCATCGGCTTATTGATTTTAGGGAAGCTCACAGTTGTGCCTCTAGGTTTCACCCAACTTAGGAATTCTCTATGTTCATCCATCCATCTAGATGTAATATCCAGGTTCCGTTTACATAGCTCCAAGTTCTTTGGTACAATCTCGTCCCATTTTCGTAGCATCTGTGTTACAAAATATTCGCCTAAATTGTTATTCTGCATTGTTGTATAGAAGTGAAGGTCTTTTGATTTTTGAATAAATGTCTCATCTCTAGATATTATCCATCCAATTCTTACACCTACTGCGGCAAATGTCTTAGACACTGTACCCGTAGTTATGGCGTCTTCCGAAAATTCACATGCTGAAGGTGATGGTCCCCCTTCCCACTCTATCATTCTGTATGTTTCATCGTTAAGCAGTTTTGCTTTTGCGTCTTTAGCTATCTCACAATATGTCTTTAACTCAGATTTATTTAATACATAACCCGTTGGGTTATTAGGGTAAGAAATTGCAATAAGTTTGGTTTTTGGGGTAATCAGGCTCTTAAGCCGTTCAAAATCCGGTGCCCAATTATCTTCATAGCTTAGATCAAATGGAATAAACTTCGCTTTAAAACCTGCAACTAGATTAGGAATTTGTGGCCAGTTTGGAACTTGAACAATAACCTCATCGCCTGGGTCAATAGAAATCATTGTGGACAGAAGATTAGCTTCTTGGTTTCCATTTGTCACGTTTATGTTCTTATCAATATCAAATGATGTATATCTTTGTGTTTTAAAAATAAGTTTTCGAAGCTCTTCAGATGACCAAAGAACAGCTTTAGTGCTCAAAGATTTGTCAAAATCTTCTACAATATCGCCAATTGTTGGTGATTGAAATTCAGGTGACGAAACGCTAATTTCTACTTTGCCTAGTTTTCTGGCATTTAATATAAAATTTTCCAGTTCACTCTTGTTAAACTGCATACTACTTTAGTTTTCATCCCTTTATTAATAACTTTCTGTTTCCTAAAAAGAAAAAAGTAAGTATTTATGATAATAATTACTAATTGAAAATGAGCTGTTTATCTTCAATAAATCATACTTTATCCATAATATGTTTAGATTACTTGTTATTTCTCTAGAATGCTTAATTTTATGTTAACAAACATTTTTATTATAGGATATTAACCTTTTTTTTGTGAATTAAATGCAAATAGGAATGGATAGTTTACAAAACTGGTTTTTCTCTCTTCGTCAGAAAGGTTTACCTGGATATCCCCAAGAATATGTAATGATGACAAGTCATGGGCGAGCCGACATCAAATTATCTGAGATCTTAGAAGATGGCTTTGATCCAAATCTTGTTCTAACTTGGGCGGGAGCTTGGTATGGCTCTGTCGAGTTAAGACAGAGAGTACTTGAAACCTATAAGCATAAAGATATGGATATTGAAAACATATTGATTTCGACTGGTTCAAATGGTGCAAATTTTACTGCTTTGCAAAGCATACTTGAACCTGGCGATGAAGTCGTCATTCAAATGCCATCATGGATGCAAGGTTATATGGTAACGAAGTATCTTTTGAAGTGCAACATAAAGATTCTGTATTCGACTCAAGAGGAAAACTGGAAGATTAATCTTGACAAGCTAAATGAAATGGTGACCCCGAAAACAAAAATGATTTGGATTGTGTCGCCAACTAATCCTACAGGGTTAGTCATAAGTGAAAAAGAAATGAGGGGTATAATTGACATTGCTCGTGCAAATGGTGTGTGGGTGCTTCAAGATTCTATTAACCGCGGTCTAGAGTGGGAAG
>Ga0187827_10004965_pt1 | contig 15978 bp, 10 predicted proteins | sample ETNtaG_39_FD_167969 | JGI IMG/M metagenome (GOLD analysis project Ga0187827, IMG submission 167969) | Marine microbial and viral communities from oxygen minimum zone, Eastern Pacific Ocean - ETNP2014_SV_150_PacBio MetaG (Illumina Assembly) | ecosystem: Environmental > Aquatic > Marine > Hypoxic...
AGCCTTTGTGTCCATTCTATTGAATGGTCCATCAACCAGGGCGTTGAAACACGCGTGAGTTGACCGGCTGAGGCCGGATCGACATAGATGGTGGCATCCCTGTGAATTTGCAGATAACTGGCAACTACCTGGGGACTGACCTTTCCTTCTACCGAACGTTGAATGATGTGCGCCTTGTGCTCACCGGTGGCCATCAGGATAATTCGTTTGGCGTCCAGAATAGTTCCCACGCCCATGGTCAGGGCTTCAAGGGGTACATTCTCCTCGCCGAAGAAATCGGACGCTGCATCCTTTCGCGTCATTTCATCGAGGTGGATCAAGCGGGTCCGGGTATCAGAAAATGAGCCCGGTTCGTTAAAGCCGATGTGGCCGGATCGACCGATACCCAGCAATTGAATGCCGATACCGCCGGCTTCTTGAATCTGTTCTTCATACCACTTTGCATGCTGGGCTACAGAATCGCGTGGAAGGTCCCCCCTCGGGATAAAGATCTGTTCATCCGGGATATCGAGATGATCAAATAAATTTTCATGCATATAGCGACGATAACTCTGGTGAGACTGCGGCATCATGGGGTAGTACTCGTCCAGATTAAAAGTAATCACATTCTGAAAACTGGTCCCTTGCTGATGATATTTGATCAACTCTCGATAGACCCCGATGGGGGTCGAGCCTGTGGCCAAGCCCAACACCGCTCTTTCCCCTTTTACCGCCTGAGCTTGTATATACTGAACAATTTCCTTCGCAACCGGTTGCGCCAGTGTTTCATGGTCTGAGCAAATGATTACGGAAATATGTTCGCGCACGTTCTGCAAGATGAGCCTCCTACCGCCATCTGTGTTCCGGCGGTTCGAAAAGAAAGCCGTGGAACAGGGTATGCCGTTCCGGTGACAATCTATTATAAAATGCTTTGGGATAGCCCCAATGTTCTTGTGAAGCGATCATCCAGGGATGCTCATAGGCGTAGTACAGCATGACGCGTTTGCCGTGTGAGTGCCTCCACGGGCCGTGTGAGTGCCATAAGGCGTTATGAAACAGAATGGCTGTACCGGGGGGGGCGCAAATTTCGATGGCACCGGGGAATAGATCGGTCTGTATAAGATCCTCAGGCACTGGCTTATGTTGCGCTTTATGGCTGCCCGGTACTACGCACAGATTGCCCTGTCCCGGTTGGGTCATATTGCTCAGGTAGTATCCTATCTTCAACTGTAAAAAAGGAATCGGTGTGCCCAGATTCCGATAGCCGCAATCATGACCATCTATATGCCATCCCATGGATCTGCCTTCAGGACCGTATTCTATAATGGCGTCGGAGGCATGATGGTGAGGGTGTTCGTTAAGCAGATTGTTGACATAGGGCCATATTGACGGATAGTCGATCATATCGAGGAACAGAGGATCATCATCAAGGATGTAGAATATTCTTGTGTTTGCCCCGTCTATACGGGTCATACCGGTATGGGGGACACTTTTTTCCTCAAGATCACGGCGATGTGCCGTAACACGTTCCAAGGTTTCTATAAGCCGATTCACAAGGTCTTCTGGCAGAAGGCGATTCAGTACCAGATAACCATTATTGTCAAAGAAAAAACGCTCTGCGTCTGTCGGGTGAAACATGGGGAACTGGTAAATGGTGAATAGTGAATGGTGATTTTTTGATTGTGAAAGATAATCAGATGTTTATGTTTCTTCTAAAACAATATATGTGGTATATAGAGCTGGTCAAGGCGTTCGTAAAGCATATCGACGAGACGCCGTCCGGTCAGGGGGTACTGAATTTCCAGGTGTTGCCGGGTGGCATGAAGAATCTACCGGCCTGGACCTGTCTCGTTATCGAATATCTTACTGATTACGGTCAGGTATTAGAGTTGAAGCATTATCTGGAGGGCGTAGCGAGAGAAGTCGGTGTTGAATGGGCGTGACGGTACGGCCCAACAGATCAGCGAAAAAAACGGTACCAAATTCGTCAATTCATAAATCAGAATACCAACCATTGCTCTGAATGTCTAACCAAGGAGTTTATGTATATGCCATCACGTTATACCGCCGCTATTGTTGGTTGCGGATCAATCGGGCACGCCCATATGGAAGGGTATCAAAAACTGGATCATATTGAGGTGATTGCTGTCGCTGATCCCATCGAAGCCGCCCGGCATCAATACGTAGAAGAGTACCACATTTCGCATGAGTTTACTACGGTAGAAGAGATGATGGATGCGGTCAAACCGGATATCGTCAGTATATGCGTCTGGCATTTGCTGCATGCGCCTATGACGGTTGCTGCGGCTGCGGGTGGCGCTCGGGGTGTTATTTGCGAAAAGCCGATGGCTATCGGGATGGGTGAGGCAGATCGCATGGTGGAATCCTGTGAAGCATCCGGTACGAAACTGGTCATCAGCCATCAGCGCCGCTTTACGCCGGGTTGGGAGAAAGCCCGGCAGCTCTTGAAAGATAAGGCGATTGGTGATCCATTGTTTGTCAACTGTACTGTAGCCGAGGGGCTCACCAACTGGGGCACCCACGCCATTGACGGCGCCCGGTTTGTGATGGATGATCCGAAAGCCTTATGGGTGATGGGTGCTGTTGAACGGCAGACGGATCGTTATGAGCGGGATACGGCAATTGAAGACGCCTGCATGGGCTTAATACAATTTGAGCGCAACGTTCAGCTTTTTGTTCAATCCGATCTCAAAAGAGAAGGTGCTTCCGCCGGTTCATTTTTAATCAGGGGCACCGAGGGTATGCTCGATGTTGCGGAGACCCGCGTTCAATTGATGAATGTAGACTCAAATGGGTGGGCAGATGTGCCGCTCGACATGAAGGAAGGCGATAAAGCCATCGGCGGCAATGCCAATGCCGCTCAGACGCAGGAGTTGGTGGACTGGCTTGAAGGGGGGGCTGAACATCGTGGTTCAGGCTACAAAGCAAGGGATACCGTCGAGATGATGATGGCGTTATACGAGTCTGCACGTAAAAATCTGGTCATTCATCTCCCTCTGCAGGAGAAAGGCTACTCACTGGATCTGATGATTCAGGAAGGCAACCTTCCCGTAACCCAACCCGGCCGGTACGATATCCGAGATTTCTTACGCCGTGATCATATCGACGAAAAGGAATATGCCCGGTTACGCGCCGAAGGCATGGGGCATCATCAGATTATGAATCAGCTGGGTAAATGAAACTGCTGAGGTGGTGATTGATAATGACGCATCCATGAACATATTTTAGCTTTGTTTTTCGGGCTTTCAATCAACAAATCAGTCAATATTGTTTATGCGCACGCCGGATGGTCTTTGCTCCAGCGGTTGAAAGGATGATCTTCCGATTGGGCTAGGGTATCTCTTGTTTTCCGCCACAGCTGATACCAGACTTCGGGATCTCGCAGCACTTGCTCCGGACGGGACTGGCTTCGGGCGACGAAACCTGGAAAAGCACCACGACCGGTCGATTGTCCGATGGGGTTGTAACGCAGATCGAAACTCCATCGTATCTCATGGCTTTTATTCGGTAAAGACGAGTGGCATGTATGTTTGTGAAGAAACAACACATCACCCCGTTGCATCGGTACAGGCAGGATATTTGAACGTTCATAGACCGTCTGGGGGATTTCCAACCCCCAATTAGCGGGACAGTGATGCATTAATCCCTCACGATGACTTTTTGGGATCACACACAGACAGCCCTGTTCTATAGTCGCGTCGGTTAACGGAAACCAGGCGGTCAACATATCCGTCTCATCCGCATCGGGCAGTACCACGCCGTTGTCCTGGTGCCACGGCGTGATGCCCAGTTGAATCCGTCCTGTATCGGGGTTGACGGGTGTTAAATGCTCCGGCGGTTTAATCCGCACATGCTGTACTGGGTTTGAATATATTTCCGGCCCGATGAAGGTTTCCACCGCGTCAAGCAGTCGGGGACTGGTCAGCATGTGAAACACGGCCGACCCGGCCCAGAAAGGGGTGTCTTTTTTTACGCTGCCCTGTGGCAAAGAAAAATCGAAATACTGGGCGTGTACGCGTCCACTCTTCCCATAGATTTTCGTCAATCGCTCCCCAAACGGCAGATCATCATACGTCGAGGCTATTACCCTCTGCTGATATAATTCAATTGCCAGATTGTCCAGGACCCCTTCATACTCCCGCATGACCGGATCGAGATCTTGTACTGGATCCAAGAGTCCTTTAGCCAGCAGGTAGCCCTGCTCTTCAAAGAAGGTCAACTGCTCATCAGGAATGCCTGTCATCGTTTAAAGCCTCCATCTTGCCGGATCGGAGAAACCATACCGAACCGGAGAATCTTTTCGTGTGTATCGGGGGCTAAGCCAATAATGCGGTTATAATGCCCCTGGAAATTTGGTTTTTTATTGAAATGATAAGACTAGTTCACATTATTGACAAGATTTTATAGTTTTCCGGGTATATTATACCGGGCATTATAATGTATTAAATTGGGCTATGCAAGATTGAATACAGATTATTGAAAGGTGTATAGGATTTGCCTGACAACCATCAGAGTAAAGATATCAAACCTTCCTTACCGCTTGCAGCCAATGAGGGCATTGGATATTTATTCGAGGCTTACCACAGACGGATATACCAGGTTTGTTTTCGCCTTATGGGGCAACAGCAGGAAGCGGAAGATATCACCCAGGATGTTTTTATAAAAGCCTATCAAGCCTACGATCGATTTAGAGGCGACTCGGATCCTGGAACATGGCTGTATCGAATCGCTGTTAATCAATGCTTGAACCAGCAGCGCAAGCAACGCCGTCAACGCTGGCTAGCCCTGGATTTCTGGAATGAGAATACCGATGAGGCGCTTGATGAAAAAGGTCGGATCGGCGGAGCGGATGAACATCTGCAGGAGGCTGATAAGAAGCGCATCGTCAGGGCGGCGATCAGTGAACTGCCGGAACGGCAACGTGTGGCCCTGATCTTATCTCGCTATGATCGTCTCTCTTACCAGGATATCGCTGTCGTCATGGCCTGTTCCATTTCCTCTGTAGAATCCCTTATCCACCGATCCAAGATCAATCTTGCTAAACGCCTCCGGCCCTATATTCAGGATTTGTAAAAATGGTGGCAGCAGGTGATGGGTGGGCAGGTGGCATTAGCCACTCGCTACCTGCCATTTTTTCTTTCAAGGTTTTTGACAGAAAATTGTATGTGACTGTGAAAAAAACGCAAGGATTCGGAGATGGCGTTGTCCAACTGTTTGAGAAAGACCAAATTGCAAGGCACATGGGAACCGAACATAAACAGGATGTGAATCATGGACCATCGTTTTTTAAAAAACCGCATATTTCTTTATCTCGATGGAAATTTGTCGGATCAGGAATATCAGCAATGCCGAGGCCATGTGAATGAATGCGCCCAATGCCGGCAGCAGTTGGAAGCCCTGGCTTCGGCCTGGCAGGCTGAAGCCGATGCGCCTGTTGTTGTGCCATCGGTTCGGCTGAAGGCACGTTTAGAGTCTGCTATTCGCGGAAAAGCAATACCCCAACCGGTGCAGGCGCCTTTTATGGCGCGTCTGGCTTTTGTTACCCGGCCGGCTTTGATGATGGCTACATTGATTATTGGCGTATTAATTGGGACGTATCTGGGGCGGATTTCTACCACCTTGCCGGCAGAAGATGCCCCTATCGCATCCAATGAGATGGAGAACGAGTTGGTTGCACCGTATATGGAAAGTTTTCAGGATCTGCCGCCGGAATCTGTTGGCAGAGCTTATATGATGGTGACTGTGGACGAATAGAAGGAAAAGACGAAGCTGCGAAACGTGAAGCAATTCAAGGCGTTGTTTAAAGGACAGTCCAGTGAAGAAAAAATTGATCATATGGGGTGTGATATTACTGACAGCCATCAACGTGGCTGCACTGACCACGAGCGCCTATAATCATTGGGATAGAAATGATAGCAGTCGGCGTGAGCACCGGCGTGAAGGGCGGCGTAGTTCTTGGGAGGAGCGGCTTGGCTTGTCGGCTTCACAGTCTGAGCAGATGAAGGTTCAACATGAGGTACTGGTTGAAAAAATCAGGCCGCTTCGTGACGTGATGCAAGGTAAAAGAGATCATTTCTATGAACTCGTTATGGTAACGGCTCCGGACCGTGCAGCCATCGACCGGGTTCAGGACGAGATGGATTCACTCCAGGCGGATATCAAGCGTCTGGTTATCGACAACATGCTGGCGCAAAAGGAGATTTTGACGCCGGAACAGCAGAGTCAGTTTTTTAATATGATAAAGAAGCAGTATGGTAATGGGAATTATCGGAGGAATTAAAAACCACGAATCAGCGAATTAACGAAACGGAAACATAATACTTAAGTAAGGAGCACTACATGTTTAAGAGGTGGGGATTAAGAGGTGTCGGGCGTTTGGCCTTGTCGATGTTGATGATTGCGGCGTTGACTGCCTGCGGTGGTGGGGATGATGAAGGGGAAGGCCAGGGTGCACAGGCGGCGTCGGGAGGTCGTGGCGGCGGTCCACCGGGGGGTATGGGCGGTGCGCGTGGCGCTGGCGCCGGGGCGTCAATTCCGGTTGAGGTAACGCCGGTCGAACGAGGTGATATCGCGGCGACTTTGCTGACGTATACCTCGCTTGAAGCGGAGCGGCTCGTGGATGTAATTGCCCGGACACAAGGTCTGGTCAAGATCCTCTACGTAGAAGAAGGCGACCGGGTGACGGAAGGACAGCCGCTGGCTCAGCTGGATACTGATGTACTTAAGCTGACGTTGCAGGAACGGGAAGTCAGTATGAATAGCCTGGAGGCGACTTTCAAGCGGGCCCAGGAACTTGTTGAACGAGAACTGCTCAGCAGCCAGGAATTTGAGCAGACGCGATTCCAGTACGAAGGCGCCAGGACGCAGTACGAATCTGCCAAACTGCAACTGGAGTATGCGACCATTCGCAGCCCGTTTTCCGGTATTGTCACGGAACGTCTAATCGAAATCGGTAATCTGGTCGCCAACAACCAGGCCGTGTTCCGTACGGCGGACTTCGATCCGTTGCTGGCCCGTATTTTTGTACCGGAAAAAGATATTCGTCAGGTCAAATTAGGACAGACGGTGCGTATCAATATTGAGGGTGCTGAAGAGACGTTTGTGGGCAAAGTCCGGATGATCAGCCCGATTGTTGATCCCGCCAGCGGTACGATCAAGGTCACGGTAGAGATTAGAGATAGAACCCGTACGTTACGTCCCGGTATGTTTACTACCATCAATCTGATAACGGCCATTCATGAAAATGCGATGCGAATCGAAAAGAAAGCCCTGGTCGCAGAAGCCGAAGGTATCTATGTGTTTTTGTTTAAAGGCGGCAGGGCGGAAAAGAAACGGATCGAAACCGGTTTTTCCGAGGGTAATATGATCGAGGTTCCGTCCGGGTTAACGGACAATGACTCCATCATTACTGTAGGTCAGGAAGGTCTACGTAACGGGGCGCCTGTCCGGATAGCCGGGCAGGCGAGGCCTGTTGTAGCGGGAGGCGGTCAGGGTGGCCCTCCGACAGGCATGAATGGCGTTCAGGACCGAGAAGATCAGCGTCAATCCGGCAGTGGTCAGGGAGAACAGGGCGGTCCTCCGGCAGGTATGCGCGGTGGTCAGGGGGGTGGTCGGATGATGTCGACGGATCTGGGCCAGATGAAAGAGCGCCTGTTCAATAATCCTCAGGTTAAAGAAGCCTATGATAAGAAGGTAAAAGAAGATCCGGAATTTGCCAAAGATGAAGAGAAGCAGCGGGCTTTTTTCCGCGAGACTATGATGAAGATGCGTGGTAATCGAGGTGCCGGCGGTCGGCCGCAGGAGTAGGGATTTGTTGATGGATTTCGCTTCGCTCGCTGTGCTTTCTGTTGATTTATGATGTAGTTTCAATCAGACAATCAACAAATCAATACTTGTGGGGTCAATTTATACATGAAGATAATTAGTTTTGCTATAGGTCGCCCGGTAACGATTGTGATGTTGATGGTTGCGATGGTTTTATTTGGCAGCATTGCATTTCAGCGGTTGCCGATCAACCTGCTCCCGGATATTACCTATCCTACCTTAACGGTTCGTACTGAATTTGTCGGAGCCGCGCCGAACGAAATTGAGAACCTGATTTCCGAACCGGTCGAAGAAGCGGTGGGCGTGGTCAGTGGTGTGGTGCGGGTAAGTTCTATTTCACGCCCCGAGCGTTCGGATGTCATTCTGGAGTTTGAATGGGGAACCAATATGGATTTCGCCGGGCTGGATGTGCGGGAGAAGATAGACCTGCTCAACTTACCTCAAACGGCGGAAAAGCCAATCCTGCTCCGGTTTGATCCGAGCCTTGACCCGATCCTGCGTATCGCCTTGTCTGGCGATGAAAGTCTGACTGCGTTGCGCATTATGTCAGAAGAGGAAATCAAGCGGGAGTTGGAAAGTCTGGAAGGCGTTGCTGCGGTTAAAATCAGCGGTGGCCTGGAAGAAGAAATCCATGTGGAACTGAATGAATCCAAACTGGCGAGCCTGAGTATTCCAATTACGCAAGTCGCCAATCGGCTGCAACAGGAAAATGTGAATCTGGCCGGCGGCACCATAAAGGATGGCGAGTCCGAATATCTGGTGCGTATCCTGAATGAGTTCCAGAATGTGAGTGAAATCGGCGAGATCATTATCGGTCAGGTCAACAATATACCTATCATTCTGTCCGATGTCGCGCAGGTCTCCAAGAGCCATAAGGAACGAAAAATATCGACACGAATCAACGGCAAGGAAAGTATCGAAATTGCCATTTATAAAGAAGCCGGGAGTAACACGGTCAGCGTGGCGAAAGGCGTGAAAGATCGCTTGGAAACCGTTGAAATCAACGTATCTGGTATTGCTACCGGGGTCGATATGGAGATTGTGTTTGATCAATCTACATTTATCGAGCAGTCGGTAGACGAAGTGCTTATGACCGCTTTATACGGGGGTATTCTGGCGCTTCTCGTGCTGTTCCTGTTCTTGAGAAACTCGAGTACGCTCATTATCGGGCTTTCGATTCCTATCTCCGTGGTGACGACGTTTTTCTTCCTGTATGCCTTTGACGTGTCGCTGAATATCATGTCACTCGGTGGCCTGGCGCTCGGCATCGGGATGCTCGTGGACAACTCAATTGTGGTTTTGGAGAGTATAGACCGGTACAGAAGAAGGGGTGATATATCAGGTGATGAGGTGGCGTACCGTGGCGCTTCCGAGGTAGGGCAGGCAGTAATTGCGGCGACATTGACGACCGTGTGTGTATTCGTACCGATTGTATTTGTTGAAGGCATCGCCGGACAGCTTTTCCGTGATCTGGCCTTAGCCGTGACCTTCTCGCTGGTTGTGGCTACTCTGGTCGCTGTTACGCTGATCCCTATGGTATCGTCTTTTATGGGCAGAGAGCAGAAAAATCCATATGTCGACAATTCAGCGGAGGCCTTACCTGCTGACGCCACGACAATATGGGGGAAAGTGCGTATCCTGATACGTACCGTCTGGAATGCCGTTATTCGTCTATTAAGTTTCATTGTATTAGCCATTTTTACTATTATTAAATATTTGGTAATCGGGGTATGGATAGTTCTCCGGACGATTCTGACCCCCTTATCTTTCCTTTTCGATCTGATCTTACCCGTTATACAGAAATCGTATACCCCACTGCTTGGCTGGACACTGACACACCGGGCTGCTGTCCTGCTGTTCGGAATCGTCATGCTGGCAGGGTCTTTGTCGATTGTACCTTCTCTGGGCATCGAGTTGATACCGGAGATGAGTCAAGGTGAGTTCTTTGTTAACGTTAAACTACCGGTCGGCACCCCGTTGCCGGTTACGGAAAATACATTGAACCGGATGTCGGAAATTACTCAGGGGTATCCTGAAGTCAATACTGTTTACGTCCTGGCTGGTACGATGGGGCAGTCCGGCGGGAATGCGGGTGAAGAGCGCGAAAACATCGGGCAGTTGCACGTCCGGCTGACTCCGGGGATTCGCAGAGAACCGGAAGAGCAGATTATGAACAGGCTACGGATTGACTTTGAAGGCATACCCGGTATTGAGGCACCCAAATTCGCCCGCCCTGCCCTTTTCAGTTTTAAAGATCCGGTAGAGGTGGAGGTCAGCGGATACAATCTGACCCGGTTGACGGAAATATCTGAAGACCTGGCCCTCGAGATGTCTGCGGTACCCGGCCTCACCGATGTCAAGGCCAGTATGGAAGGCGGAAATCCGGAAGTACAGATTCTATTCGACCGGCGTAAATTAGCCACCCTGGGATTGAATCTGGGTACGGTAACCCAGATTTTACAAAATAAAATCCAGGGCAATATCGCAACAGCACTGACACGCAGGGATCGTAAAATTGATATCCGCGTATGGGCTGAAGATGAGATGCGCCTCAGTTTGGATGCGATTCGCCAGTTGGTTGTCAATCCTGAGGGGACCGTGCCTATCCCGCTGTCCGCGGTGGCTGAGGTACAGGTCGCCATGGGGCCAAGCGAAATCCGCCGGGTCAATCAACAGCGGGTCGCCCTTGTATCTGCCGGTCTGTCCGGTCGTGCGCTTGGTGATGTCACGATCGACATTCAGCAGATCTTGGACGGCATCTCATTGCCGCTCGATTTTATTGTGGGTATTAAGGGACAGAACGAAGAAATGAATGTGGCTTTCCAGAGTATGCAGTTTGCGATTCTGCTTTCCATTTTTCTGGTTTATCTGGTGATGGCATCCCAATTTGAATCTCTGTTGCATCCATTTGTCATTATGTTCACCTTTCCGTTTGCCATGATCGGTGTCATATTAACCTTGTTGTTGACCGGTCAGACCATCAGTGTAATTGTTCTGATCGGGGTGATTATGCTGGCTGGTATCGTAGTGAACAATGCAATTGTGCTTGTAGATTTTATCAACCAACTCCGGCGAAGCGGAAAAGGCCTTCACGAGGCCATCATGGAAGCGGGACAGACGCGTTTACGTCCCATTTTGATGACGACATCGACGACGGTACTTGGGCTACTCCCTATGGCCATCGGTTTCGGGGAGGGGGCTGAAATTCGGGCACCTATGGCGATTACGGTGATCGGTGGTTTAATCGCCGGTACAGTCGTGACCCTGGTATTGGTACCGCTTATATATTTAACATTGGAGTCATTTATGGCAAAGGTCTTCAGTATCTTTGGTTCTCCCGCCGGGACACCGGCGTCACAGGAGGTAGTTGAAGCATGAGCATTGCCGAATTTTCTGTTAAACGTCCGGTGACAACGATCATGATTATGGTCAGCGTTGTGGTACTTGGTGTGATTTCGTATGCCAAAATGCCGTTGATGTTTTTGCCTGATATGTCGTTTCCGTCGTTGAACGTCAGCGTACCGTATCCTTCGTCTTCTCCGGATGAGGTGGAGCGCCTGATTGCCCGGCCGCTGGAAGATGCCTTTGGCACGTTGAGCAATTTAAAGAGTATGGAATCCACGTCGGGCGCCAATGACGCGCGGGTTCGCATCGAGTTCGAAGCCGGGACCGATATGGATCTGGCCTCGATGGAAGTCCGGGATCGTATCGATCAGACTCGAGGTGAATTACCAAGCGATGTAAATCGGATTCGTATCCGACGATGGAATCCAAACGATATGCCAATCTACAATTTCAGCGTCGCCTGGGGCGGTGACCCCGCCGAATTCTACAATATTGTGACCAAAGTGATCCAACCGCGTATTCAGCGGGTGGAAGGTGTGGCGAATGTAGAACTCAGCGGCATGGATGAGAAGCAGCTTCTGGTCATGGTCGACAACGAAAAGATGAAATCGCACAACCTGGACCTGTTTAATCTGAGTCAGACGCTCACCCAGAATAACATTACACTGGCTGCCGGCACCGTTACTGAAGGCGGCCGAAGGTATTCGGTGCGTGCTGTGGGCGAATACCGGTCTGCCAATGATATCGCCAATCTGCCGATTCCTGGTACGCCGCTGGCTATACGTGATGTGGCGGATGTTCGATTCGGTTATCCGGAAGAGAGGAACTTTCAACGGCTGAACGGTATTGATGCGGTGACAGTTCGTGTGTATAAATCCTCGACAGCCAATATTGTGGATGTGGCGAAGAGAGCGGGCGAAGTGCTGGAAGAATTAAAAACACAGCCCCAGTTTGCCCAGTTGCAGACGCGCATATTCTTCGATCAGTCCGAGGACATTGTCAAGCAGTTGTCGAGTCTACGAAACACCGGTCTGTTAGGCGGAGTGATGGCGATTATCATACTGTTCGTGTTCCTGCGTAATGTGCGCAGCACTCTGATCATCAGCCTGTCGATTCCTATCTCTATTATCTGCACCTTCACCTTCATGTATCTGTTACGTGAGTTTACCGGTTCCGGCATTTCCATTAACCTGATCTCGCTGATGGGATTGATGCTGGCCATCGGGATGCTGGTAGACAGCGCGGTTGTGGTGCTGGAAAGTATCTACCGCCACCGGCAGGAATCCGATATGCCGGCGAAGAAAGCCGCCATTGTAGGCACTAAAGAAGTAACCATGGCTGTTGTAGCTGCTACCGCCACAACTCTATGCGTGTTCCTGCCGTTGATTTTCATGGGCGGCGGCAGTCCTATGATGAGTTTCATGAAGGATTTTGTGATCGCTTTCTGTATCGTTATGGTTGCTGCGGTATTCATCGCTCTGACGCTGATCCCGCTGCTTACTTCAAGATTATTCAACAGACCGTTGGGAGAACCATCCCGGTTCTTCGCCCGTATGGCTAATTTTTATGCACGCATATTGAGCTGGAACCTGCGGCATCGTCCTGTCACGATAGCCTCGTTTGTCGTTATTCTATACGGTAGTTACTGGCTGTATCAGAATATAGAACAGGAATTTCAACCGCAGGCACCGACACGGGATATCAGTGTTGCGGCGGTAGTACCAGGCAGCTATGATATAACAGAAGTTAAAGCGCTGTTTACAGATGTTGAGAAGTTGCTCCTTGATAGAAAAGACGAATTTCAAATTGAATCCATTTCCTCCTCAGGCAGTTTACGACGGGCGAATATCCGGATTGTTTTGACCGCTCCGGAAGAACGCCAGGAGTCCGCCTCAGAGCTTCAGGTCAAGATTACCAAAGCGCTTCCCGAAATTGCCGGCGTTCAGTGGAAACCCGGGCGCATGCGGATGCATGGCGGTGGCTCCGGCGGGGTGAACGTTGAACTACGCGGAGACAATATGGCCGTGTTGTCCAACATCGCCGAAGATATCCGTCAACGTATGGAATTGATTGACGGCATTAAGGATGTAGACACCAGCCTGGAGCGCGGTGATGAAGAGATCCAGATAAGTGTCGATCGGGCCATGGCGCAGACATACGGGATTTCGCCACAGCAGGCGGCGCGAACCGTTCAGGCGGCGCTGAGCAGTCGAACTCGCGGCCAATACAAAACCGAAGACCGGGAAGTCGATATCCTGCTGCAACTCGAAGAAGAAGACCGCGCTAACATGAGCCAATTGCAGAATATGACGTTTGAACGAAGTAATGCCAGCGGCGGTATGATCCCGTTCGGTACCCTGGCGGATTTCTCTCTGCGCAAGGGGCCTGAAGCGATCAAACGGCAGGATCGAAAGTCTATTGTCACGGTGGGCGGCAATACAAGCCGGAGTGGGATGCGTGGTATCAGTGCGGAAGTCACGCAGATGATGGGGAGTATCCAGCTTCCGCCGGGGTATTCGTGGAGCATGGGACGGAGGTTTTTCCAGATGCAGGATTCCCAGAATGAATTCCTGTTCTCTATCTTGCTTTCCATCGGTCTGATTTACCTGATCATGGCGTCCATCTCCGAGTCGTTTGTTCAGCCGATCACGATTCTGTTATCTATACTGTGTGCACTGGTCGGCGCCTTTATCGTGTTCTACCTGACCAACACGACGATGAATACGAACTCGATGCTCGGTGTTATCGTTCTGGCCGGATTGGCCGTGAACAATGCGATCGTGCTGATCGATCACGTGAATCATTTACGGCGGGAAGGGCTGTCACGAACCGAGGCGTTGATTCTGGGAGGCAAACATCGCCTGCGTCCGATTCTGATGACATCGCTGACCACCATTTTCGGCCTGCTACCGATGGTAGCGCCACAGATTTTTCCGGAGTATTTCGGCCCGGTGGAAGATCGCGGTGCCAATCAGTGGGGCCCTGTCAGTCTGGCGCTCGTCGGTGGTCTGACCACATCCGGTATCCTGACCCTGCTGCTTCTGCCCACGGTCTACACGATTTTAGAGGATGTGACCGACTGGTTTAAAGGGCTTACCAGGCGGGTGTTGGCGTAGAAGAAATGGTGATTTATTGATTGGTTGATTGAAACATGTTTTTAAATCAGACAATCCACCAATCAGACAATTAAAAATGGCGCCGTGAAGGGAGATAAAACCTGACGGCGTCATTTTTTACTTTAATACAACTATTTAATCAGTTGTATTACTGTTCGATTAGTTTGGTTGTTCTCATCAAGGTTGTCCGTCAATGGTGGGCTCCGTTTAAAGTTGCCGGCCGAGGAGATAGAGCATAAAAAAGGACAAACAGTTTGGTAAGGCTGAGTGGGAGATTATGGAGGGTCTATGGACCCTGAGTAAATCGGTCTCGGTTCGTTCGGCTCTCTGGCGGCGTTTCTGGTCGAATCGGGTGGGTTATCCCGTCAGGATCTGGATCAGCTCAAGCAATTGATTGAAGAGAAGGAAAAAGAATAGTCGGCGCAGGAGGACGTCCCATGACGCTTATTGCCGTATGATCTGCCCCCTGGAGTACGGTCTACAACTACATCTGGCGACATTACCGATTGGACAAGGATTACGAATATCTACTCGAGAGCGGTGAATCCATGATCTATCTGGCCACAATTCGTCTCATGGTTGCACGATTGACCGGGTCGAGTATACAGCAGCAGTTTGCCGCGCCAAAGGCGTAGTCTGGTCAGGAAAAAATACACAACAACTAGCATCTGTCCCACGGTGACTGTTTACAGAATACGATTGTCCGAACGCCCCGATATCACCGCAGGCAAGGGAGGAACGGCCATCGATAACATGAAATCATGGGCTTTGGGAACAGGACATTTTGTCCTGATACAGTGAACCATACCTTTCCGTACACCCTCTTAGATTCTCGCCTGATACGTAAACAACTGATGATACCGCCCTTCGCGGGCGATGAGTTCCTCATGTGTGCCCCGTTCTTCGATGCGCCCATCTTCGATAACCAGAATTTGATCTGCCTGGCGAATGGTGCTCAGGCGATGGGCGATGACGAAGGTGGTCCGGCCTTGCATCAGGCGGCCTAAACCCTCCTGAATGAGTTTTTCGCTTTCCGTATCCAGGTTCGAGGTGGCCTCATCGAGGATAAGGATTTTGGGATCAGCCAGGAGGGCCCGGGCGATGGCGACGCGTTGCCTTTGTCCGCCCGACAGTTTGACGCCACGTTCGCCGATGACCGTTTCAAGCCCCTCAACGAAACGGTCTGCAAATTCCTTTACATGAGCCGCAGCCACAGCGGCAAGCAGGTCGTCTTCCGGGGCATCCGGCCGGGCGAACAGGATGTTGTCCCGAATCGACCCTTCGAACAGAAAATCATCCTGCAACACCACGCCAAGGCGTTGGCGATAGCTGTTGAGCGTCACAGTCGCCAAGTCAATGCCGTCTACCCGGACGGCGCCCTTATCGGGTTTGAGGAATGAGGCCGCCAACCCGGCCAGGGTCGTTTTGCCTGAACCGGAACTGCCTACAAAGGCGGTTACTGAGCCCGGTGGCGCATGAAAGTTGATATCACAGACGACCGGGTTGCCTTCATCGTAACCAAAGGTGATATCTTCGAAGACGATATCGCCATTCATATCCTCCAGAATGTGGGTTCGATCCGGTTCCTTTCCTTCCTGCTCAACCGACAGAATTTCTTCCATGCGATCCAGGCCCGCGAATGCCTCCGTCATTTGTGTGCCGATGTTGCTCATCTGAATAATGGGCGATACCA
>Ga0187827_10004973_pt1 | contig 15963 bp, 10 predicted proteins | sample ETNtaG_39_FD_167969 | JGI IMG/M metagenome (GOLD analysis project Ga0187827, IMG submission 167969) | Marine microbial and viral communities from oxygen minimum zone, Eastern Pacific Ocean - ETNP2014_SV_150_PacBio MetaG (Illumina Assembly) | ecosystem: Environmental > Aquatic > Marine > Hypoxic...
AAAATAGACAAGCTTTTTCTGACGCAAAGAGAGATCCTCAAACTGGGGTACTTGGTACCGAAGAATCTCAAGATCGGCGAACCGGTCAACCCGTACCTTAAAATCTTCAGTGGGTTTATTGGCCTCCACTTTTTCGCCCTGCTTGCTACAGGCAAACAGGAAAAGAACCAAAAACACTAAGCCCAAGGTGGGTGTTCGTTTCATCTTTATTGTTCAGTCGTACTGATAATGTGAATTTTCGCCTATGGTGAATTTAGTGGTTCACCCCAATCCTTAATCTCTGCTTTATCGGTTGGTAGCAACCTTCCTCCATTCGATTCCTCATCCTTGCTCCATGTTAACTCATCCTTTAAAGGGTTATAGTACCAGAAGGACTGTTATTACTTTTCATATGGGTATTAATAATTCCATCAAAAAACGCTTCCACTACAGCTGGGTTCATTAACCGGTCTGAAGAATTTGTTGCAAACAAAGGATGTGTCGAATTAATTATAAAATAAAGCACAAAGCAAAAATACTTCATTTTATCAAGACCCTTTTAAATTCTCATTTTTCCATAACGTGGCCAACTGTGATATAAACCTTTTCAACCTAAGTTGTAATACTCAATGTGTCACTTTCGATATTTGCCTAAAATGGGGCGACCCGGAAAAACATTTTCCACATTATTGCCTTCACTAACAACAAACGTTCCGTTTACCAAGACATATTCAATCCCTTCGGAAAATTTCAATCCTTTGAAATCAGCTTTGTCAATAACAGTTTTGGGATTAAAGACTGTAATGTCAGCATCTGAACCAACCTGCATGCGACCTTTATTCCGCATTCCAGGTGCTGCGCCTGTCAACCGTTTTGCTGGCATTATGGTCATTTTCTTTAATGCCTTCATTAAATCTAATGCTTGATCTTCCCTGACATATTTCCCTAAAACCCTTGAAAAAGTACCGGCTGTTCTGGGGTGAGCGCCCGTTGCATAAGGCATTCCATCTGATGCAATCATCGTAACTGGATGACTTACTCCTTTCATTATCCAATCTGACTTCATCATATGAATAATGACTGTACCACCCTCCTTACGATATCTGTTAAAGGTCTTTTTATTCAATCTCTCGCCTGTCGCCTCCCATTGCAAGTCTTTATATGTAATGCTCAACAAGTTTTGCCACCCTTCATCAAAAATTGCTGATTGCAAGGAAGTGGATGCTGCGGTATAGGGATAAACTTCAGTAGTGATATCCAAGCCATTTTTCTGGGCTGAGCTAACTATGTTAAGTGTTGTTTCAATTTCCCCTAATGATAAACTGTTTGCGTGAACGATGTGAAGAGAAGCGCCGGATGTTGTAGCATCGGCAATGGCTTCCTGTATACCTGCCAAGCCGAAACCACGCGTATGAGAGTAAACTGGGACCTCACGCTCAGCAGCAAATTTATATACTGAAAATATTTCACCCGCTGTGGCGCCCGGGTAATAACCAACGGGGATACCAATCCCAAGTGCACCATCTTCAAGATATTGAAGCATCAATTCATTGGTTTTTTCCATTTCAGCATTAGATAATGATTCATAGGAACTCTTTCCTAATAATGCCATCATTTCTTCCACTTTAGGACTGTCAAAACCTTCTTGATTTAAAGTTTTCTGAATTTTTCTTACATCCTTTTGATATTTGTCCATAGCCATTGTCCTCAAGCTGCCATGAGGAATTGTGGCGCCGAAATTGACAATGGTTTTTCCTGTTTTCCCGGTTATCCATTCTCTCAAGAAAGTTACTCCTCCCTCCAGTTCCAAAGCTGTGGTTACTCCATCCCTTACCTGATAACGATGTGCGTCATTTGTTTGGCCATGGGCATGGAGATCAATAAAACCAGGAGACACAACTAAACCTGATACATCGATGATTTTATCGCCTTTGAGCTCACTTGAGCTGATTTCAACAATTCGATCACCATTAATTCCTACATTTCTAACATCATCGAAATTGGTCTCAGGGTCCATTACGCGGCCGCCCTTGAGAACGATATCATAACCTGAAGGTTGAGCCACCGCTGTGGAAAAAAGAACGCAAATAAATAGTAAGAACTTCTTCATAACTAATTCTCCTTAACTAATGATTGAGTGATTAACTAATCGGCCCAGATCTCTGTGAACGCACGTTTAAAGTTTTGTCCCAAAATACCTTTAATCTGTTTATTAGTGTATCCTCTTTTTATGAGGCCTTCGGTAAGATCAAACATCCGTTTAGGATGATTAACACCCTCAATATCTAACTTGTCTCTGAAAGCATAGCTATCCTTATAAAATATGCTGGTTTTCCATCCATTATTCGTTCTAAAACATAGGGTTCATTTCTTGCATTAAAATGAAAAGTAATAAACTCATTTTGGAACCTTGCTCTCTCTCTGGGTGAATCCCATCTAACTTGAAAAGTGTCATAGTGCCAGTGATTTAGAATACCTCGAAGAGCATTTCCTCTGGAAAGAATCAAGTTGCCTTCTTTTTCAGTTATAGTCATCTCTCCATAAAATTCTTCGTTGTAATTACCAACGTATCCATTATTTGATACCCGCTTTTTAGTATTCTCAACCCTCTGGGATTCAAGATCGTGGATTGTGCTGTCTGCGCTCGCAATTGCCTTGTCGTAATATTTTTTTCTCACTGAAGACCAATCTATTTCATCCCCAACACCTAGATAAGCATCAATAATCTCAGTCCCCACAACATAGGAAGCGCCATTGCCGCCGTTATTAAAAACGACCCATCCTAAATCAAGGTCAGGCACAAAACCAATCCATGTAATAAAACCATCAATCCCACCACCATGGGTTATTCGCTTATGACCACGATAATCTTCAACAGCCCACCCAAGACCATAATTCCTGAAATTGATTAGGCCTTTCTCTTCTTTAATATTGGAATCATAGCTTCTGAACATTTGAGAATTATGCATATCATTCATGACCTCTTCACTCAATATTCGTTTTCCATCAAATTCACCTTTATTCAAATTCAGTCTTATCCAATTAGCCATTTCAACCGCATTTGAATAAACAGAACCAGCAGGCGAAATATTATCTAAATTCCGATCTTCAATAGGCTGAAGTTTTCCATCTACTTTTGCATGAGGTGACGCAACATTGTTACGTTTCTCCAAATCTGCTACACGAGTCACACTTGTTTCCATGCCAAGAGGCTTAAAAATTTTACGACGCATAATATCATGCCAACTACTGCCATAAATTTCTTCAGATACCAGACCAGCAGTTAGATACATTAAATTTTGATAATGATAAGTTGACCTGAAACTGAATGCAGGTTTCAAATACCGAATACTATGAAATACTTCCTGTTGTGTTCTAGGAGAAGCATACCAAGAAGCATCTCCTCTTGTTAACCCACTTTTATGAGAAAGAAGGTCGCGGACCCTCATCTCAGCAGTTGCATAGGCATCATACATTCGAAATCCAGGAAGAACATCCACTACTCGATCATCCCACTTTAGTTTTTCTTCATCAACCAAGATTCCTAATGTGGCCACGGTCATGGCTTTGGTAGTTGAGCCTACAGCAAAAAGTGTTTTTTCATCAACTTTTCCTCGCTGACCCAATTCACGAACTCCAAAACCTTTTGCATAAACAACCTTGTCCTTTTTTATAATGGCAACGGCCATCCCAGGTACATGCCATGCTTTTTGAATATTCTTAATTTTTTTTTCAAGACCTTTGGGGATTGATTGATCAGAAAAACCTGACAATAAATTGAAAACTATAAGTATTATAATGAAAGGCTTGGTCTTAATGATATTTCTTTTGTCTCGTTTCATAGGTTTCTCCCTCGTATTGTTCAATGAAATGTTTAGTTATCTAAAATGCCAAGATTTAAGAACTGTTTTCTCTTTCTCAGGATCAAGTCCCGATTTAGGTTGCTTTTTTCGTTCCTCAGGTAATCCGTTCCACCACTCAAGGGTTGCCGTGGCCGTGTCTGCCAATGTTCTATAAGTCAAACCAGCAGACACAGCTTTTGTATTTTCAAAAGATCCAAAGCCATCAAATTTTCCTCCCGATGGCATCCATGCTGTCATTTCACTCCAAGGGGAGACGTCATTCTGTGCCAAAAAACCCTGATCAACCCATGTGAATGTAATGTCATTGCTGACAACGGCCCTGAGGCCGTAAAGCATTTCGGCCATACTTAATTCTGCAAGAGGACCAACAGCACTATAAGTGCCTCCTGCTCGTTGTTCAATAAGGTGAATTTCAAATTCAGCAAGATCCCTAGCATCAATGTACTGCACAGGTCGATTATAATCACCCGGGGCTAAAACTTCTCCTCCTTTGGCAATCCGAACGGGCCAATATGTCCATCTATCCGTCGTATCTCCAGGCCCTACAATTAGATGTGGTCGCACAATGATTGCTCTCTTGCCAAAGGCTTTACGAGTAACCTCTTCAGAAAGCGCCTTAAGAGGTCCGTAAGCACTCATATCCTCAACGGTAGGGTCTTCCGTTTTTCCAACAGGATCCCCCTCATTCAGGCCGCGCTTTGAAAAGCTGGCATGTACAGAGAGAGTTGATGTAAATAAATAAGTGTCAGCATTCCCGCGCAATATATCTGTCGTTTGACGAACCCAACGGGGGTAAGTAGCATAATTATCTATCACGGCATCCCATTGGCGACCTTTCAAGGCTTCCAAATTATCATTACGATCTCCAACAAGTTTTTCCACGTTGTCGAACAATTCCTTGTGAATTGTGGGCTTGGTTTTCCCGCGATTAAAAATAGAAACATCATGTCCACGATTAAGAGCATACTTGATCAGATGAGGACCTGTAAAGGCTGTGCCGCCAAGAATTAACAATCGAAGCGACTTAGGGGGATTAATAATCTTTCTCTTTTCTGTTTTACCGATACTAGCATAACCCAAACCCAAAACTGCTGTTTTGGCAATGCTTGCCTTAAGAAAAGTTCGTCTTGATGTTTTCATTGCCACATCCTTATCACGCTTGTTTTATCAATCATGTTAAAGGTGTCATCTCTTAATATATTTGTCAAACCATCTCAAGATTCGTGGTGAAACATCCATAAGCAATTTCGGTTCTCTCGGGCCATGCGGGGTTCTGGGATAAACAGCCATCTCAGTAGGCACCCCTTTGCGTTTTAAAGCAACATAAAATTCCTGTCCCTGGGTAAAAGGAACTCTCAAATCATTTTCACCATGCAGAATCTGAGTAGGAGTAACCACATTTTTTATACGATAAATAGCTGAATGTTTTTCATAAGTTTCATAATTATCCCAAAACTCGCCACCCATATGTGCGACCAAGTAATCCGGTATGTCAGTTGTGGATGTCATGCTAATCAGATTTGGCAAGCCCGCACCCATGCTTGCCGCCTTAAAACGGTCGGTGCGTGTCACCACAAAAGAGGTCATATAGCCGCCATAACTCCAACCCATGACGCCTAATCGTTCCACATCAGCCAAGCCCATGCTAACGACTTTGTCTACTCCGGACATGATGTCCTCATAGTCACCAAATCCCCAGTCTTTATAATTGGCATAACGAAAATCCTTTCCGTAACCAGTGCTTCCACGAGGGTTTGGTCTCAGCACAGCGTAACCATTGCTGGCAAAATACTGGACCATATAGATTCCTGGGTTGCCAGTATACGATTGAGTGAAAACACCCGCTGGTCCACCATGGATAATGAGTGCAAGGGGGTATTTTTCTCCCTTTTTATAATTTGCTGGGTATGTCAGTAAGCCCTCAATTTCAAGACCATCTTTAGATTTCCACCCCAGAATTTCCGTTTTTGCAACAGGAGGAGTTTTCAGGCCCGAATTGAAATCAGTGATCTTTTTGGGAGATATTTTTTTTAATTCACTCGTAAACGTCTCAGCCGGCACATCCAGTCCCTGTTTCACAAAGGCAATATATTTCCCATCATCTGTAATTACCGGCGAGGAGACCAATCCTGATACGTTCAGAATCGGGGTAATTTTGTTCCCCTTAACACTGATTTTATATATCTGAGCTTTTGTTTTTTCATAGTCGTTGACGTATAGATATTTGTTGTCCGTGGACCAATTAATGATGCCCCCAAACCATCTGAAATGCCTGTTTGGTGTTTCGGCTAGTTTTCTGGGTTTCCCTCCTTGTGAGTCCACAACGAAAACATCGCTTAAACCAATTTCTTCGCGCTGCCCTCCGTTAGAAATAAAAGCAATTAATTTCCCATTCGGCGAAAAAGAAGGACCTCCATCTACACCTTCCCGGTTAACAATTGATTTTACTTCTTTTGTTGCGAGCTCCAATAAAGAAATATCACCAGATCCAAAACCACTGTTATATGTTGGCTCTGGGCGATGAGAAAAAACTATTTTCGTGCCTTGGGGATGCCAATCAAAGCCATTAATATCATAATTGCCCTCAGTAAATCGTTCTGACTTATTTGTATCTACCTCCGTGGTGAAGTTTTTTATATATATGTGGCTATACTTGAAGTTTTGATCAACAAGTATCACATCTTTCTTTTCTTTCTCATTTTTTTCTTCATCTTCTGTTTTATCATCTTTCATAAGAAAGGCAATTTTTGAGCCATTGGGAGACCAGCTAAAAGTCCCTACGCCTTCCTTTTCATAAGTGAACTGCCAGGGCTCTCCACCTGTAACACTCATTACCCAGATTTGAGATTTCTCTGCTCTTTCACTTAAGAATGCAAAATGTTTCCCGCTAGGAGAAAATCTCGGGTGCGAACTAGATTTTTCATTATAAGTGTATTGTGTTAAATCACTTCCATTCCTTGACGCTATCCATATCTGATTTAAATATTCCGATTTCTCGCCTTCAATTAAGGCTTCTCTCACAACCATTGCTAAACGATCTCCATCTTTGGAATAATTCAAATCGGAAATTGATTTTAACTGAATACTAATTTCAGGTGTCCATTCAGACCTCTGTCCATTAATTCCACCCAGAAAAATTGATAGTACTAATACAGTTCTTATATAATTCATCTATTTAATCTTTTTGTCTTAATATTTAGTTTAGTTGAATAGAAAAAAATCGTGTGCTGCTCTTGCAACGTGTGCTATTGCCTTTTCTCTTGCTGGAATTTCTAGCTCGGAATCTTTTACAAAGGCCACGACAATAACATTACCTTTATTTTGTGGAAGACGTATAATTCCCACATCATTAGTTGTGGCGCCAATGGTTCCAGTCTTATGGGCAACATAGGTTCCAGGAGGTAATAGACCCTTCAACCTACCTTCTCCAGTTTGACAGCGGCTCATTATATCAATTAATAATTCTGAGTGTTCACGGGTTAGAATTTCATTTAACCATATTTTCTGTAGTAGTTCTGCCATAGCTTGAGGTGTAGCCGTATCCCGAAGATCCTTTCCAAACTTTTTACTTGCCTCCAGCATTACCTCTTTAGAAAGATTACCATATTTTTCCATGAATTCTTTATTGGACGTTGCTCCACCTTCTAATTCAAGTCCTAACCAATCACCAATGATCCCGATAGTTGGACGATCAATAGACATGTTTTGAATATTATATTTCTTGAGAATATCCTTCACTTGATCCGGCCCGCCAGCAGCAGTTAAACAAATGTCCGTGGCACTATTATCACTAAGGATAAGCATCAACTCCAACTGATTTCTCAGTGACAACTTAACCCCCGGTGTAACAAATAAATTTCCTATAATGCCACTACCTGGGTGCTGATCTTCGGGTTGAACGTCCAATAAGTCTTCTAGACTTTTTTCACCTTTTTCAACACGCTTTAGTAATTGTACCGCAATGGGCACTTTATACGTGCTAGCCAGTGGATAACGGTCTTTATTATTAATATATACTTTCTGATTTGATTCTAAATGAATTACACCAATCCCCATTTTGCCGCCAGATAGATCGGCCAGGCGAGTAAGTTCCACTTTAAGACTTTTTAAGCTTTTCTGCGCATCGATATGCGCCGGTTGAAAAACAAATAGCAATAAAAATAAGGGGATTTGAATTAAACAAAATTTGCTTTTTGATCGTTGATCCATTTTCATTTCTTTAAATCTCCTGTATTATGTTTATTTATCCAACCCATTATATGCTGCATCTTGCTTAAATGATGGCTGGGGCGCACTGAAATTCCATGAGGTTCATCAGGAACACGCACCAGTACCGATTCAACACCCAACAGCTGCAAAGCCGCATAATACTGCTCCGAGTCCGGCATGGGGGTTCGGTAGTCTGCTTCCCCTGTTAGTACCATCGTTGGCGTCGTCACATTCTTTACCACCGATAAAAGGTTCTTGCTCTCGTAAAGCTCCACATTATCCCACGGCATCCCCGGGAACCAGTATTTTCCGGTCCATGGTATATCTGAATAAAGCACAAAACTATACCAGTTAACTACCGGGTATACGGTTACAGCTGCCTTGAACCGGGTGGTGCGGCCAATCATCCAGCAGGTCAGCACACCACCGCCGCTGCCGCCAGTGACAAACAGGTTGTCCTCATCGATATATCCTTTTTGGATTACTGCATCTACACCTGAGTTAAGATCATAAAAGTCATCTCCGGGATAATCATGATGGATCAGCTGGGCAAACTTCTCTCCATAACTGGTGCTACCGCGCGGGTTCGTGTAAAGAACAACATAGCCCTCAGCCGCCATGAGCTGCTTTTCTAAATAAAACCGGTTGCCATAATTAGAAAATGGGCCTCCATGTATTTTAATAATTAAAGGATATTTCTTCGAAGGATCGAACCCTGGTGGTTTAATGATCCACCCCTGGATATCCAGACCATCATGGGATGACTTGTACCAGATCTCTTCTACCGTTCCTAATGTCTTATGGGTTAGGAGATCACTATTAATTGAAGTGATGATTGTTGTCTGACCACTGCCAATTTTACCTACTGCCAAATCTGAGGGAAGATCCGGTCTTGTTGTAATAAATACAAACCTTCCATCTGTAGTTAAGGAATAACTACGACCTAAATTGTTGGTTAGGATATTGTTTTTGCCTTTAAGCGTTGTTTGAGCCAGTTTAGTATTACCTTTATCTGCATAATTAAAAATGATGCTTTTACTATCTCCTGACCAGCTGATATTAGAAACACCCCTATCCAGTTTTGTTTTAATCTCCCGGATCTTTCTCGTTTTTAGGTTCATGACATACATATGAGAAATTTGGGTTGCCATTTTTTTATTATCAAAACCAGTATAAGCTAACGACTTTCCATCTGGAGATGGTGTGGGATTTCCATCTGGGCCATCTCGATCGGTGAGTTTGTCCATTTTTCCATCATTGGCATTTACCTGATATATATCGCTCTGCCTATAACCCTCAGCTTCCCAATCATCTTCTAAGTTGGTTGATACATATATATACTTACTGTCCTTTGACCAAACGGTCTGACCTCCTCTGTAAGATGCGAAGTTGAATCTCCCTTCAGTAAGTTGGCGTGCCGTACCGCCTTCAGATGGAACCACAAAAAGATGTTTATAACCTTTCAAGTATCCAACTCCATCAAATCGATATACCAACCGATCAATTACCTTTGCCGGCGCCGCCCATTCCGCCCCCTCTGGTGGTGTTGGAAGATCAACCTCAAACTCTGCGCCTTCAGGCACCGTACCGTAAAAGGCTACATCTTTACCATCAGGGGACCAACTGATGCCGTGAGGCCCAGTCTGTACATTGGTCAGTACGGTTGTCTCACCTGTGTCCATCCAGCGCTTGTGGATCTGGCCGGATCCTGAGGCACTTGAAACATAGATGATCTGCTTGCCGTTTGGAGACCACCGGGGTTGGCTGTTCCCCTTCTGACCGCTGGTAAGTGGCCGGTTGTCTGTACCATTATAATTGATGATCCAAATATTAGAATAACGTTTATCTGTCATAATATCACTGCCGGAACGGACATAAAGAATCTTGGAACCGTCCGGAGAAATCTGGGGATCAGACACGCCCTCCATCTCAAAAATATCCATAGGTTCCAAAACATTACCATTGCCAGCGAAAAGAGTCGATAATGTGTACAAAATTGCACTAAAAAATAGTCTTTGTTTATTTACTTTTAACATTCCTTACCCCTTGGTTTAATTATTATGTTTATTGATCCAACCCATTATATTCTTCAACTTACTTAAATGGTGGCTGGGGCGCACTGAAATTCCATAATGATTTCCTTTTATTCATTATTGCCTCACTTATCTTTTTAATGTTTTACTATCGGCAACTCCAAAAATGTGGTGTTGGTACCCGATAAAAAAACTGAATGTTTCGCTTTTTGGTAATCTTTTTCTTGGGCTTTTGGTATTTCAATAAATTTCTGCGGATTACGATCAATTAGTGGAAACCAGGTGCTGTGGATTTTAATCATAATTCGATGACCTTTATTAAATCTGTGGGCCCTTGAACCAAGAGAAATTTTTATCGGCGTAATTTCATTTTCCACCAATGGAGATGGATTTGAAAAATCATTTCTGAATTTTGAACGCATGACTTCATCCGCTACCATTAATTGGTAATTATTCATGCTAGGATTAGACATATCTTCAGGATAAACGTTAATCAGCTTTACAATCCAATCCGCATCTGTACCAGTTGTTGATGCAAAAAGATGAAGAATTATTTCACCGGCAATTTCAATTTCATTTTTTAACGGTTCTGATTGCCAAGTTAAAATATCTTCTCTGCTATTTAAAAATCTCTGATCTTCTACTTTCCAAAGAGCTTGACCGCCTTGCCAAAATCCTTTGATTGGTCTTTTAGTATATGGGATGGGGTTATTGGGATCCGAAATGTACGCGCGGGATTTTATACCATCATCACTAATAGGACGTGTAGTAGAAATTTTTCCATCAAAAAGTAGATAAAATTTTGTAGAGTTTGTTTCATTGACAGGAGGCCACGCACTATAGGCTTTCCATTGATTTAGACCGGTTACAAATACGTGTGCTTCTGGGTGAGACTTAAAATCACGCCCTTTCAAGTAGTGTGCAAACCAAGGAGCTTGTATATTTTTTCGATAATACAAAGAAGAGTTGCTACCAAAGCCTATAGCACCAAGGCTATCCCCTTTACCACGCGCCCAACCACCATGACGCCATGGACCAACAACCAAACTATTAATATCAGACTGATCATTTTCTTCTAATTTTTCATATATTTTTATGGGGCCATAAAAATCTTCTGCATCCCACCACCCAGCAACATTTAAAGCAGGAACACTTATATTTTCTAAGTAATGTGTGACTTCTTTTTCTTTCCAAAACTCATCGTAATTACTGTGATCCATAAAATCATTCCAAGTAGGAACATCCCCAAAAAAATATTTCTTATTTGCATTTGATAACGGGCCAAGATCCAAATAAAAATCATAGACATCCTGATCACCAAAATCAAAAGGATAGTTTTCTTTTGAACGTTCCATCATGGCGGCATATCCAAAAGAAGGACTAAGACGAAATGCGCCATTATGATAAAAATCATCGCCCATGTACATGTCCGATGGCGAGGCCTGGGGTGAAATAGCTTTTACGGCGGGGTGTAAATCAGTCAAAGCAATTGCGGTCAACCAACCTCCGTAGGATATACCGAGTATTCCGACCTTATTGTTATGGTTATCTAAATTATTTAATAACCACTCTACAGTATCATAAGTATCCGTTGCTTCGTCCACCTGCACATTCTTATCTGCCGATACCGGGGTACGCAACATACTAAATTTCCCCTCTGAGCCATACCGACCCCTGATATCTTGATAAACAAAAATATAGGCCTCTTTAGCTAACTCCAGATATGAGGAAGAAAGACTAGAATGAAGTCCTTTGTCATCATGCCTAAGACCATAAGGTGTCCGGGTAAAAAGGATGGGTAATTTTTCATCTGTGCTTGGTGGAATATATATCTCGGTGTTGAGCTTTATTCCATCCCGCATCTCAATTTCTACAACCTGTTTATTATATCGAGTGGAGGGTTCAGCGATCTCCGAGGTTGGTTTTACTGTACAAGCAACAAAAAGGAAAGAAAGAATTATTGGTCGTTTAATGGTTTTGTTTATAAGAAATAACATCTTTACGATTATTAAACCAATCTGACCAATTGTGAATTTCTGCAGTTATTACCCCACAGCCTTGTCGAGGGTCCTTAATCCCTCGCTGATTAACAGTTTATAAAGTTAATTGACCATTTTCAACAATTTTGTTGGAAAAGGGCTGATCATTTTGAGGAATACAAGTTATTTATCTCTTTTGATAAATGACCTTTCCACCCAGAATCGTTATCTCATTTTCCACATCCTTAATTTTTTGGGGCTCGATTTCCAATAAATTTTCTGACAGAACAGCCATGTCCGCTAGTTTTCCCACAGTGATAGTACCTTTGATCTCCTCTTCGAATGACGCATAAGCAGAATTGAGCGTGTAAGCCTGAATAGCCTCTTCAACGGTCAGTTTTTGCTTCGGAAACCATCCTCCATCTGGCTCCTCAGTGAGTGTCTGCCGCGTAACAGCTGCGTAGAGCCCTAACATGGGGTTGAGTGGGTACCGGGCTGCGTTGGTGCCGGGTGAGTCAGATCCGAAGCATACTACAGCACCACTGTCCCACAATGACCGGAAAGCATAGGCGCCTACACATCGTTCATGACCGATCCGCTCTTCCATCCAACGCATATCATCTGTGCAGTGATACGGCTGAACTTCCGCCACAATACCGAGGCCATTAAATCTTTTAAAGTGATTGGTGTTTATCACCTGAGCGTGGACTAACCGAAAACGACGATCCTTCTGTCCATTTTTTTCGACCATTCTTTCCATCATGTCCAACAAATAACCATTCCCCTCATCACCAATCGCATGAACAGAAAGCTGTATTCCAGCAGAGTCAGCCAGCATGGCAAGGTTTTCCAAATTGCTCACCATCTCCCGACCGCCATTGGCGGCCGTCCACGGGAACATTATGGACCGCCAGCGGCCCCGTTCTCCCGGCATATGGGAGTAAGGTTCATAGAACCGAGCACTTGAGTTTCCCATAATTCCATCAATCCACGCCTTCACCGTGCCGAGGCGAATCATCTCGTCCCCTGCGCCTACCTTGATGCCTAGCGCTGCCAGCTTATCCCATTGATCCAAATATCCTCGGGAGTGGACTCGGACAGTGAGCACCTCTTGGTTTCGGAGAGTGTAAAAGATTTCCCTTTGAAGTGGATCCGACATATCAGAAAGACTCGTAACGCCGAACCTTTTGCACCGATCTAAAACTGCCTGTGTCTCCAACAGGCGCTGGTCCCATGACCGATCAGGAATGATCTTTTGAAAGTGGCTATTTACATTTGCGCCAGTAAGAATTCCGGTGGGGTTCCCCTTTCTATCTCTCTCTACAGTGATGTCCTCAGGATTGGAAAGATCCCTGCCAATGCCAGCTAACTCTAGCCCTTTGGCATTTGCAAAAAATACGTTGCCATCGAATCGTTGTATAAAGATTGGCCGATCTTTGGTAAAGGAATCAACCATCTTCCGGTGCGGCTTAAAAAGGTCTCTTTTTGCTTTCCGTCCCTCTTCCCCAACTGTCCCTGCATTCCAAGCTTCGTAAGCTGACCATTGGCCACCGGTGATCCAGACTCCTGGAGCAAAGCGCTTGTGCACTTCACGTACTTTATTTATGAATTTTTTCTCTTCATGAATATCCAGAAGATTAAGGCCGAACACGATCCGGCCTGTCCATTCGAAATGGACATGATTATCATTAAATCCCGGTGTCACGAAATGACCCTGAAGATCTATAACTTCTGTTACCCCCTCCCTTATATGCTTAACAACATCCTGGTCTGAGCCTACATAAATGAATTTGCCATCCTTCACTGCCACTGCCTCAGCGGTGGGTTTGCTCTCATCTACTGTCCACACAGTGCCATTGTGTAACACAAGATCCGCTTCTTGGGATAATCCCCATGAAATGAATAATACTAGAAAAAGCAGCTTTAAGGGGCTACTTCTCATTTTTGTAAATCTTCCCATTTTTCATCACAAACATCATATTCTCCATAGTACGAATGTCTTCCATCGGATTGCCTTTCACCGCAACAATATCCGCTAGCTTTCCTGCCTCGATGGATCCCAGTTCGTCATCAACTCGCTGAAGTTGAGCAGCATTCAGGGTTGCGGCAATAATGGTGTCCATAGGTTTCATGCCTGCTTTTACCATTAGAGCAAATTCACCCAGATTATTATCCCCGGAAAAATCCGTTCCGAACACTATTTTGACACCTCCCTTGTATGCCCTTTCCAGCGCTTTCTTGGTAACCGGTCCCACCTCAGCTGCTTTTTTCCGAACCACTTCCGGGAAATATCCTTCTTCTTTTGCTTTTTCCGTAGCCCATTCAGCCACCGTTAACGTTGGAACAAGAACTGTCCCTTTCTGCTTCATCAGTTCCACGGCATCATCATCTATAAATGTCCCGTGCTCAATGGAATTGACACCCGCCCGGATGGCACGTTTCATCCCTTCTATACCGTGGGCGTGTGCTGCAACAGGTAACCCATACTCCCGTGCCGTGGTAATAATTGCTTCCAGCTCATCGTCTGTGAACTGGGGATTTTGGCCGCTGGTTGCCACACTCATGACACCACCCGTGGCTGTGATTTTGATAAGATCAGAAGTCTCTTTGTACCTCTGGCGAACAGCCTTCCTAGCATCATAAGGTCCATTTATGACACCCTCTTTAGGGCCTGGGTCACCCATGATATCCTCCCGCGTGCCGTTAGTTGGATCACCATGACCACCGGTGGTAGCAATTGATCTGCCTGCAGTAAAAATCCGCGGGCCAGGAACAACACCTTTATTAATAGCATTACGCAACGCCACTGTAGCGCCCACTCTATCTCCTACATTTCGCACTGAAGTGAAACCCATCATTAGCGCTTTTTCAGCATTTGCGACAGCTCTTATTGTGTGATCCTGTGGGTTTAGGGTGAATCTTTCCAGATAACGGTTCTTACTTATAACAGAAGTGAGGTGGCGATGCATATCCATTAGGCCAGGCATAAGGGTTACGTCACCAAGATCAATGACATGACCTTTTTTGGGCATACGTTTTGGATTGACTGATTCAATTTTGTCACCGAGGATCACCACAGTGACATTTTTTATCACCTTCCCTTTCTCAACGTCAACCATGCGTGCCGCTTTAAGAATGATCGACTTATCAGTGTCTTCAGAGGCAAATGCCAATACCATAAGAGAAAATACTGTTACAAAAACTGATTTCATTTATGCTCCTTTCTCAGAGATTTTTTTGGTAGGGTCAAATTTAGAGCCCTCTGCCACTACTCCAACATACAATTCAGAGATGGCAGAAAGCCGGGTAAAAAAAGGCGTAAACCGCTTTAGTATAAGAGCGGTTTACGCCTTAATTAACAAAAAGAATTCGTATTGACTATCAGCGAGATTTTAGGTAAAAAAGGCCTGTAAGAATCAGCCCAGGGACAAGGCCCCCAATATTCATTGCGTTAGACGGAACAGTGCCGACAGCCATTTGATAAATGTTCAACACCATTAAAGCTGTATGAATGATGGCGAATGTCATGCCTACTGTTTTTAGGTTGTCTCCAGCCCAAGTCGGCATCTGCCAGTGAATAACACCAAAAGCAATCATCATAGTGCCCATAAATTGCATCATGGTAGACATGTCAATTGATTTATTATTATCACGATCAACCCAAACAACTGTTTCCTCGGTCATTATTTCAGAAAGAATATGACAGCTATGCCAAAATTTCAGTTGAGTGTTGACTAAATTTCAATAATATGTGCATATTTGGCAGACTTATATTTTTGGCACGCACCTTGCCCTATAGATGATGAACCTAAAGGTTCGATGATTAAAAGTTAAACTTAAAATGAAAGGAGATTAACTATGTCATTAATCAAATGGACGCCCAGAAACACGCATCTCTCA
>Ga0187827_10004974_pt1 | contig 15956 bp, 18 predicted proteins | sample ETNtaG_39_FD_167969 | JGI IMG/M metagenome (GOLD analysis project Ga0187827, IMG submission 167969) | Marine microbial and viral communities from oxygen minimum zone, Eastern Pacific Ocean - ETNP2014_SV_150_PacBio MetaG (Illumina Assembly) | ecosystem: Environmental > Aquatic > Marine > Hypoxic...
CTCACCAACCGCCTGAACGACATCCTCCATTGCCTTCCCCTTTTAGTTGCCGACTTCGTTAAGCGGCAACTTATTGTTCTGCCCCTTAGCGATCTGGCGCGGTCTACACCCTAACGAGGCCGCGCGTAGAATAAGCCCGACTAGCAGGGTATGGCAAGAAGGTTCTAGTGCCGGGCGTCTGTAGCCGGTGGCGCGGAGTGCTCGGTGAATCAATCCTAACTGTAGTTTCACCGCCAGCACCAATATCTGGTTACCGCCTTTCCGGGCCAGCCTGCGAATGGCCGTGTATCCACGGATAAGCATTCCACCGACAACTAGACCCCAGAAATTAACTGCCGTTGCTGAGCGCAATGGATGTGCCGTTCAGGCCGTCTACAGCGATGTTATATCAGGAGCAAGGAGAAGCGGCCAGAGCTAGATGCCCTGATGCAGTCAGTTATTAAGCGAGATATAGGCGTTGTGCTGGGTCGTTAAGATATTGAAAAATATTTGACGCGATTTTTGGGCAGACCATTCTTCCAGTCGATTAACCTTTTCCAATCTTGTCGCATAAAACAACCATCTTTGAAGACTCTAACTTAATATTTAGGCATAACCCCTGCCATAACAGGCCGTAACTTCGGTGCAGAGAAGGCCCCCCAGTGTCTTCACTGGCGCCCGTTTTTGGCATTATTAGCGGCAATTAATATTGAGTTAGTAACTCATCTATTACCGGAGAAATTTTACTTTTTACGCTCGCCCACTTGTTGAGCGCAAACCCTCCCTTTCCTTTTAAGTGGTATTCCGCGTATGCAATTCGCGAATTATTCTTGAATAACCTAAATTCTGCATGCGAAAGATAGAGAGTAATATCCCACGACTGTAACGCTGTATATGTTAGATTAAATTCACAGTGGCTTGGTCGCTCACCTACATATACTTCTGTAGTAATTGAGTGATTTTGAAAACCATCTTCAATCACACCCAAAAATTGACTAACAATCACTTTTGGGTTTTCTTCTATGCAGACGTGTTTAATATTATAAGTAGCATCTAGTTGATTTACGGTCACTGAAGTGCAGGAGCTAACCAATATTACGAGCAACAATAACAGAATATTTTTCATTACCTACCCTTCGTTGGTGTCTAAAACTAACGCTTTGCTAAGGGGCGAAACCGAACCTAATCGTACCACCTGCTGTGCCAGAACTGTGCCAAGTTGTAAGGCAGTGCTACTCCAGCCATCGGTATATTGAGACATCCGAAATTGGGGGAAATTGGTGGAGGAGAGGTCGACGCTTCAGGCAATGCCACCGTTCACGCCAATCACCTGGCCGGTTATATAGGCCGCCTGATCGGACGCGAGAAAGCCGATAAGTGCCGCAACTTCCTCGGGGCGTCCAGCACGCCTCGCGGGTACGACCCTGTCGATAAATACCTGGTCGAACGTGCCGTCGATCATACTGCCCGCAATAATGCCCGGAGCGACAGCATTGGCTGTAATCCCTCGCGATGCGACCTCCTGTGATAGTGACTTAATTGCGCCGTGCAATCCGGCCTTGGCGGCCGCATAGTTAGCCTGCCCTCGGTTGCCCAGCTGGCCGGAAATTGACGAGACTGCGATCACGCGACCCCAGCGCGTACTGATCATCGGTAGTAGCAATGGCCGACAGATGTTGTAGAACCCATGCAAAGAAACGTCGATGACCCTGTGCCATTGATCTGGGTTCATACCCATAAGTGGCGCATCGTCGTGCACTCCCGCATTGCTGATCAGGATCTGTATCGGGCCATCGGCAAGTACACCGCCCAGCGCCTGCTCCGTCGCCTCTCGGTCAGTCACATCGAAACATACGGCCTGCGCTGATCCACCATCTTCGATCAACTCCGCAACCAGTGACTTTGCTCGAGCAGGATTGGTGGCCGCATGGGCGATCACATAATGACCGTCAGCTACCAGTCGTCGACAGACAGCTGATCCGATGTCTCCGCTACCGCCCGTTACGAGTGCTCGAATCATGGTAGCCGGTCGGCGACAAACGCGATGGTTAGCCTGCCAGAAACCAACATTCGGTCTCTCGCCTCTATCGAAAAACGATACGTTGCTCCGCTTTCATTCTGCATTGCTGCCGTCGCTGTGACCTGTATGGGCCCGAATAAATCGTGCAACCATTCGACGTCCGTCTCGAAATCGCGCACGGCAACGAGATAGCCTACCCGACCCAACGAATTCATCAATCTCCCGTGCAACGCTATCGCTTGCGCACCGTACTCAATCCCATGTATCGCCGACAAACCGTCGCTTGTTCGCAGTGGATTGTCTTTATCCTCGTGGGACGTACTGCTACAGATAATATGTTCGTTATCATAAGCCAGGATGCAATTGAGAAGGCACATTTTGCCCGAATGACGGATCAACTTGTGAATTGAGTCAGGACCGAGCATGCCTGACTACATTGATGTTGATATCCAAGTTAGGCAAGTATGGAAGCCTGACTTGGCCAGGCCGGTCCCCTGCCATACGCGCGAGGAGAGGCAGGGACCGCGCTGCCGGATTACCCAGTCGCATGGCCTCCAGTACCATATCCCCCATTTTGTCGCAGTTATCACTCTCCCGAAGATCGACTTCAATAGTCCAGCGCATCGGCGCGTCAACCAGTACCAGACCCACTGCAAAAGAGCCAAGGTATGGTCGCGACTCCCGAAGTATCGGCGGCGCCATGTAGTCGTACGAAACCAGCAAAGTTGGCCCGTCACCGATTAGAACGTTACTAACCGCATTCAATAAACCCGCACCGAAACTCGAATCATGGGCAGATATACTAATGGAACCAGAGCGCACACCACTTGCGATCAACCAATAACCGGCTGGAGCATTGTGCACGGAATTGTGGAATTGCGTCGGCGATACTGGCTTGTGCGGCAACGTCAGGCTCCGGAGGATTTTATCGGCAGTTTCTAGGCCACCGCAGGAACTGCTGAAGACAGACTGAAGCGGCGGGTACTCAGCAGAATAACCTGACAACGTGTCTTCGCAGCATTGCAGAACCATGCGAATCAGAGGCGTGACTCGTCGGCGCTCGTTAGCCGGCAGACTAACCGGCGACTCTGTCGGAACTTCAGCCTGCGGGTCAAAGTCTTCTGCACCAGTGAGCACCGCCACGGCATCCCTCCAATTCGATATACCCGGCCCAATCACACCGATACCCGCAATTCCTATCTGCTTCACGATGGTCTCCCGAGTATCAGCGACATATTGCCGCCGCCAAAGCCGAAAGAGTTACTCATCACGTTCGTGATCGGCGTACGGTGGGTTTCGAGGAGAATCGGTGAGCGAATAGCGTGATCAACGTTCACCGTATTCATAGTCCTGAACGCAACATCGCTTTCGACCGCCAAACACGAGAATAGCGCCTCGATTATGCCTGCCGCGCCAAGCACGTGACCACTGAACCCTTTGGTCGATGAACACGGTGCACAACCACCGAAAATTTCGAATACCGCTGCGTCCTCGGCCAGATCATTGGCAACCGTCGCGGAACCATGTAGGTTAATGTAATCAATATCTAAAGGCTCTAACCCGGCTCTGGTTAGCGCCGCACGAATCGCCAGTGCTGCACCCGCCCCGGTGGGATCCGGCGCCGACATGTGCCAAGCATCGCTGCTTTCTCCATATCCCAAGAGGCATAGTTCCGCGTTGGAATCTTCCCACTCCAGTATTGCAAACCCTGCCGCCTCACCAACGTTCATACCGTCGCGATCGCGGTCGCAAGGCCGGCACGGTAGTTGGGATACAAGTTGCAGAGAGTCAAATCCGTACAGCGTCATCTGGCAAAGACTATCGACACCACCCACGATAGCTGCGTCACAAAAACCAGCGCTCATGAAACGGTGTGCGGCGGCAAACACATTGGCGCTGGAAGAGCACGCAGTAGACACGACTTCAATAGGGCCCTCTAAACGGAGCAGTTGTCGAACGAAATAGCCAACCGAGGAGATAGCCTGCGTCGTGTTGTAACTAAAGTCCTTCGGCAGGATGTCTTGGGCCAGATCCCTGGCTGCATACGCATACTCGGCTTCCAGAACGCCAGACGTCGACGTACCGATAAACAGCCCTATGCGCCTCGTACCGTATCTGGAAACCGCCAACCGAACGGAATCGACGAAGTTGTCGGACTCGATCGCCAGTTGGGCCAGCCGGTTGTTGCGACACTCGTACGCCCGGAGTTTTTCCGGTAGCACGACATCCTCCACACCATGGACCCGCCCGATCCAGGTCTGCAAATCGATGTTTTCGAAATCGACCTGTCGGAGACCCGCACACTCAGCAAACAACGCATCCCGATGCTCTTGTTTGCCTTGGCCTAAACAACTGCAAAGCGTGTATGCGCTGAGTTTAAGCTTCCGCATGACTATGCAGTCTATTCACAAATTCAGATAACACGAATGCGGTTAACGAGCCGATTGAAACGATAGTACCAATAGATCTTAGCACTGGAGTTTGTGACAAAGTCAGCATCGCAAAAACAGCCACCGTCGACAGGGCGCATATCAGCACTGAATGTCTGGTTGAGGTGCTCTCTATTGCATCGACAGATGAACGGGAAAAAAACAAAGAGTAATCAAGGCCAATACCAACGACCAGCAACAACGACACCAAGTGGAAAATGTTGAGCGCCGAACCCGCTAAGATAGGAATCGCGGCAGCCGTTAGTGCAGCACCGATGACTGGCACCATGACTCGGAACACCCGATGCCAGTTACGAAGTGCGATGCCAAGAATTCCCGCTATTAATATCAGAGCGAACCCCGAGCGAACGAGAATATCGTCCCGATAATTATTAATTAGTTCGTTCGTGGATGCCTTTAGTCTGATAAAGAAAACGTTTTGGTGCACCGCGTTTTCGATCAGCGCCTGAAACTCACCCGGTCGCGACAATCCGATAAGATTAATTGTCCCCACGACGCCATCGATATCACGCCGGATGAGGTTATCCAGACGTCTGCCAAGTGCCGTTTCACCGAATGCCTCACTATTAACAGCTTCGAGTTTTCGAGTCTCCTCGATATCTTCAATGAATCGCTGAAACGCACCATCTCGAAATGGCAGACCCTGTCGTGCATCATCAATCTGGGCGAGCAAAGTTTTGCCGTCTGGCAGCGCCGTAAGCCGTGCACGTTGTGCGGCAGCGCTTGGCAATATCCGGGCGGCCATATCAAAATCCTGCAAGAGGCCAGAGTCAATTGCTTGTCGAAATACCGGCAGTAGCATTTCTTGTCGTTGCAGCATCGACTCGGTGCCGTCACCCCGCACTAGCAATACATACTCGGACTTAGCGCCGCCCATCGCTGTGCGTATGTCTCGGTCCTGCGCCAAAATCTTTGCTGGTACGGTACTCAACTGGGCTATATCGCTGGCGAATAATGTGGCCGGCTCCCGCCATACATGCGTGAGTGCGACCACCAAGACAACCGGTGCCAACCACCAGGCCTTTACGGTGACACGTTCAATCGATGTGGCGAACTCATGAAAGCGTGGTAACTTCTGTCCTAAACCGACACCCAACGGCACTAACAAGTAGCGCGTGAGCAATGCTGCACTAATCAGCCCGCTGATTGAGAAAACCGCCAACTGTTGGATTCCGGGAAATTCCGCGGTCAGCATCGCCGTAAAGCCCAGTACGGTCGTCATCATGCCAAGTAACAGTGTAGGCCACACACGCGGTACGGCCTGCGCCAACGATTCGCCACCTCGCACATGGCTAATTAGGTGAACCGGATAATCGATCGTTACGCCGAGGAGTATCGCACCGAATGCCAGGCTGATGCCGTGGACGACTCCCCAGATGGCGGAGGTTACGGCAACGGCAACCAAGAGGCCACCGGCGATTGGCAGAAATATGAGTACCGCGAGCGACAGACTTCGATAAACAATGTACAAAATCGTGATTAACAGCACTGGTGACACAATGGAAAATATCAGCACCTCGCGTTGAATTCGCGCTTTCGTCGCCACCGCAAGCGCTGGCAAGCCGCCAACAACCAACACACCATTGTGATTGTGCTTGGCCGCTGAGAAAGCTGCCTCAATCTCAATTGCCACCTGTTCCTGTGCATCGAGATCCATACCGTCTGCTTTCGTTTCGGCAACCAATAAGGCCTGCGTCCCATCTCGGGACATCCAGGCGCCGTCGCGCCGATGAACCTCGAAACCTGAAAGCTGCATCGCATCAACCACTCTGTGCAGTGCTCCAGTAGGATCCGAGGTAATCAACACCTTATCGAATGGAGAGGTCGGCAACCGCAGCCGTTCCAACCCGGTCTTAAAGGCGCGGCGTAACGCGGACGTCGTGAATTGGGACTTTCCGCCGACCGGATCGAGCAAGTATCGATACTTGAACAGTAGCTCCTGTATGGCCGCGTCCACCGGTGTTTGCCCCGCGTAAACGCTCGTAAAATATCCACTCGCCTCAAGTTCGTTGGCGAAGCGCCTGCTGAGTTCGGCTAAGTCCGTCGACATTTCTGCGGTCAGTGCCAGTAGCCAAAGGCGTGAACCAGTACCCACTTTCAGTTCGCTCAGCAACAGCGCCTGCTCTTCCGTCCCAGTTCGCGGCATGAAGGCAGTTAGATCGGAATCAATACGTAACGAAAAGAGTACTTGTGTGACGGCCGCTAAGGCGACCACGAGCCAGACCACGATCAACCACCGATGCTGCTTAAGGATCATCCCCAGCCTCAACAATTGGCACCAACGACATACGCGACCAGTCACCGCCTGTCTCGCTGATTAGAATTTCTTCTATTCGCGTATACCTGCCGGTAAATACAATTGAGTCAACGAAGGCCGCAAGCTCTGGATTTCGTGGTCGAAGACTCAATTTCCAATTAGTCCCGTTGCCGATGAAGTCGAGATGATAGTGCTCGCCGAGCCGTTTGATGTTGCCAGACAAAGTTGCTCGGAAAGATTCGATGAATGCCATCAACAGCGGCACAGCATCGAGGTCAATACGCTCCTCCTCACCGCCTTTCATTATTTGTACCGTGTGGCCGATGATCGCGTATGTTTCCGTGACCGGTTTCCGGATCTCTCGAATGACCGTCTCGGGTGCAGAATAGATAAGAATGCCTGATTGCTCTAACGTGGACTCCAAGATGCCTAGCGACTTGATTTCCGAGTAAGCAACACGACTTTCATCAACGCCCGCGAAAGCTTCCATTAATACCCGAAAGCTTTCATCGTCGTGGGCCCCCACGATGTTGCTGACAACGAGCGTCGCGACTATGTAGAGGCTCTTGGCTCGTATACCAGAAGTCATAGAAATTGAACCAGTTATACGGTGAACGCCGAGCAAAATACTCGAGCCGGGTGGCAAAGCACTCGATCAATCTAGCGGCACACGTTTCACGCTCATTGTGCGCTGTCTCGATCACGTCCGATAGTAACTCAAAATGTATATCGTAATGGTTACCTCCCTGGTAGATACCGAAGGCTAGATAGACAGGGATTCTCAATATTATCGCCAGCGTTATCGGTCCGGTCGGGAATGGCGCTTGCTTGCCGAAAAATTTGCAGGCATGTGTTTTTTCTCCCGTCAGCGGGCGATCGCCCAGAAGTCCGATTAGGTGACCCTTCTCTACGGCCTCCTTGACAAGCAACATCGAGTTGGGGCGACCCAGCGGTATCACGAGGTTAGCCACATCCCGGTTCAAACAATTCAGGAACTCCGAAATAATGGGGTTTTGTTCGTGCCGCATCAGCACTCGAATCGGAATGTCCTTCTGCCTGCCACCAATTGACCGGAGTACTTCGAAGCTTCCGAGGTGAGACCCAAGAATCATGCAACTTGAGCCGCCGGCAATCAGTTCGAGGATCGCATCCGCTCCATGGATATTTACATCCAGGCAAGCATGATTCCCGCTCAACAGGTAGACACGATCGAGAATTGTGCAGGCAAAGTAACTGTGATTGCGGTAACTATCGGCTAGAGTGGCGGGACGTTCTAACGCCAGTGTAAGGAATTCTCGTGAAGCGTCTCGGGTTGATCGTGATGTCAGGAAAAAATATAACGTAATTGGATACTGCAACAACCAGGCGACCGGCCGCCCGATACGCAGTGCGACCCACGTAATAACGTGGAGCCAAAATACTGTGCCACGCTCCCGTTGCCCTTGCCACTCTTGACTGATGTATTAATCCCCAGCGATGACAGAGATCTCTCCGAGGGCGATTATATCGGCGCTACGGAAACATCTGAATCGAATGAGACCACCCTGTTTGTCGACCTCGATTTTCGCATCCTGCCCGGGGCGCAGTGGCAAAAGGAACTTAGCTTGCCTGACCGAAGCTAGTCTATGACCTGGGAGCATCGACAAGACAGCCTCCAGAACGGCATCCAGGATCATCGTACCCGGAACGACTGGATCGCCTGGAAAGTGACCAGCCAGTGCTGGATGATTGGTCGCGATTCGCAAACTCATCGATAATTTAGTCATTAGTTCGTCAACTGTACGATCAATCTCTGAATTGCTTGTTTGGAAATCTTGCCTGTTCCGTTACGCGGTAACTTGTCGATGAAATAAATTCTTCGCGGTAGGAAAACGGAGTCGACCTGACTGGCGAGCTCTACGCGGATCTGCTGCTCCTCAAGCTCTGGCGCAACGACCAGTGCAATTAGTCTATCGACCTCCCTGCTCTGGTCGTGTCGCCTGATAAAGATTCCGTCTTGTACTCCGGTTATCCGATTAAGGCGAAGATTCAGGTCAGCCATCGACGCAGTTTTCCCGGCTATCTTAAGCATGTCTTCCGGTCGCCCATGCAGTTCGAAGGTTTTGCCATCAATGACGTCAATCTCATCGGTGATCGGAGTGGATATACCGGCTACCGAATCCCTGATGGAGGTGATAGCACCACGGGTATCGAGTTGCAGGCCGTCAAGGCATAACCAGAATTTCTCGGTAGACGGGTGCCGTGAGGCGATTGCACCGGTCTCCGTCGAACCAAAAATCTCCATAACCCTCGTATGCATTCGTGTCTCGCAGGTACCTGCCACACGTGGATCAAGATTGCCGGTTGAAGATACCACGAATCGCAGCGACGACCAATCAAGGTCGGACTGTCCGCAGATTCGTAGGTGAACCGGGGTCGTCATCAGCGTCACTTTACTTACGCCAGATCGGAGAGCAGCTGCTACATCCGCTGGGTAAAAAGGGCACCCAGAAAAAACCGCGGCGCCTGTCTGCAGCGGTAGTAGCACCGCCGCTTCGAAGCCATACATATGTTGCCATGGCACAGTAGTGACGATGTAGTCCGATGAGCCGATCCCGAATCGATTACACCATCGATTCACGCCAGCCACCATGGTGCCCCAGGTTTTTTCATGTGGTTGTGGTTCACCAGTGCTGCCGGAGGTGTGCAGAATCGCAACTACATGATTTGAGTCCAAGGTAGGCATGTCCTCGGTAGTCCCATTTTCACCTTGGATTGAACTGATATCTACTGTAATGGTTGACATCGGGCGGGGTGCATCGGAAATCACATAGCAATCCGGATACCGTTCTGCGAGTCCCGCAACGGCGACGTCGGTGTCATTTACCGGGAACAGGGTCGTCTGTCCGCGAACCAGAGCCGCGCAAAACCCGGTTAAGAACTCCTCGCCTCCCCGCGGGAGCATGATGGCATAACGATGCTCTGGTAGACAATTTGCAAGGTGATGAACTCGGTACAAGAATTCAGCCTGTGTCAGACCGCCCCGGTCATTAACTATCCACTTTCCATGGTTGCGACCTGCCAGAAGTGGTAACTGTGCCATCATCTACCTCCTCCGGAATAGCTTGTGAACATCGATTCGCATCAACTGCAGCAAAAAATCGACAAAGCCATAATCGACACGATTTCCTAGAATCAACTGTCGAACCCTGAATTCGAGGACAAAAAACAATGCTACCAGAGCATAACTGATGACGTTCACGAACCACGACCATGTTGTGTCGCTTGAAAAAAACGCGAGTCCGCCGGATAGTATTGCCATAACCAGGAAAAAAGCTGTCCACGCGATGGTGACTCCCCGTGTATAGACCACCTCCTCGGTGGAAAGCTCAGAACGCATGGCCGCGGCGAGCCTAGTAATGACTGGCGTAGCGCCTTGCTGCAATGAAACGGCGAACAACCCAAATAATACAACATGGGCAGTCACCGGCAACAGTTTAAACACCAGTAACTCATGTGAGTTCAGAGCCGTGAGCAATATGACGGAGAAAGCGCCACTCGCAACTTCAAATACGGAAACTCTCCGCTGGCTAACCATGCCGTTCACCAGCGGAAGTAACAACATACCCGCGAGATAATACGAAGCGACGGACAACCGTTGAGTGGAAACGCAGACGTGGAGCACCAGTGGATATGCAAGCACTACCGCGCAGGTCAGACGCGCCACCGGATCAGCCCTTTCGATAATTCTCGATAAACTCCGTCAGCGACCGCAATGAGGAGAATACCTGGGCCACATCGGTATTCTCCGTCGAGATTTGTATACCATATCGTGTTGAAATAGCGAGGGAAAGTTCAAGAGCGTCTATTGAGTCGAGGCCCATTCCATCTCCGAATAACGCCGCTTCGGGATCAATGTTTTCGACTACAACGTCTTCTAGATTCAAAATCTCGATTATCATACTACAGACTTCGCGTTCCATTTCAGACACCCTTACTGTCCTCGTTTGGCATGATAACTCATGAGAATATAATACGATATTTATGGGATAGCAGACAAATCACTCTGATCGAAAGTTGCGAAATATGACTTATGCAGAATATTTTCAAAGCTAAACGTATATCTGCTTATGACGCAATCTCCACGGCACAAAGAATTGCATTCGCCCCGGTCATTTTCCAAGCGGTTAGAGCACTCCGGGACCTCGGAATACTCTCGACGCTAGAGTCTGCCGGCTCATCCGGAACGACAATCGATTCGATCGCCACTGAGCTTGGATTGTCCAAGTACGGTGTCCAGGTACTGCTAGAGAGTGGTCTGAGTTCGGGGGTCATTGACTTCATCGACGAGGAATACTTCGCGATCAGTAAAGTGGGCCACTTTTTGCTGCATGACCAAATGACTCGAATTAACATGGATTTCAACCATTTCGTCTGTTATCAGGGAATGTACCATCTGGACGAGGCGATTGTTAATGGCCGGCCGACCGGTCTACACGTTATGGACGAGAATCATTCTACGCTTTACCAGGCACTTCCACACCTCTCGGAGGATATTAAGTCAAGCTGGCACGCGTTCGACCACTACTACTCAGATGCCGTCTATCCTATCGCGCTCGAGATCATCCTCTCGCGGCACCCGGGAACATTAGTGGATATCGGCGCCAGCCAGGGCCGGTTCTCGATCCTGGCCGCGCAGGCGGACGACAACCTGCGGGTAACGATGATTGATCTGGCCGACCAATTGACCGAGGCGGTGTCGCTCGTCGATCGGTCCGGGTTCGGAAACCGGATCGATGCCCTCGACATGGACATCCGGCTGGAAGACAGCGAAATGCCACCAAACCGTGACGCGTACTGGCTGAGCCAACTCCTTTGCTGTTTCAGCGAAACAGAGGTCGTGTCCATTCTGCAACGCCTAGCCACGGCGATGACCTCGGATTCGCGGCTCTATATCCTCGAAACCTGCTGGGACCGCCAACAACATGAGGCGGCATCATTCTCACTGGTGAATACGTCACTGTACTTTACCTGTATTGCCAACGGCAACTCGAAGATGTTTACCTCGGAGGAACTTTTGGGTTGCATCGAGCGTGCCGGGCTGCAATGCGATCACGTTACGGACAATCTCAATAACTTCCACACACTGTTCGAGTGTAAAAAGACTGCCGTAACAGCGTAGCGCAATTCCACTTAATTCTTACAAAGCGATAATAGTTGCTCGGTGATGTCAATCAGGATGTTGTTCATCCATGAGTTGGCGTTGCGGTGGATTCGCGCAGAACCGTCACTCCCAATCTTGTACTTTAGTTTGTTGCTACTCTTGTAAGTAATGTCATATGTTGTATTGGTGTAAACGATATCAACAACCAATGTGTGCTTACCCCTTACGATGACCTGGGCAACGAGATTGCCTTCGGAATCGTTCTCAGTAATGATCCAACCCCTGCCAAATAGTCCCGCAGTGATACCAGAAAACACATCCTCGTCACTAAGTTCACATCCCCACTCAACTTGCGGCGGATCAATAAGCTTTGCTGCCTGCGCCGACGGACTGACACAGAAGAATGCAAAGGCACTAACCAGACTACAAATTGTAATTTCTTTCTGTCGAATCATCGCTCTATCCTCTTTAATTTCGTCAGTATCCACTCATCGGCAAGTTTAATATTGTTGCCCAACTTTTCGAAGGATGCGAGTGTTATTGCTCAGCTGACCGAATATCCTGGCGGTCCAGTACCAGTGCAGAAAAAAAGCCTCGATCAGTGACCGCGGGAACACAGTGCGGAAAGTATATCTTTGCTCTGCACCGCACGCTAACAAAGGCATATCCATACCGGCTGCGATAGTCAAGATGCGTTCTAGATGATATCGATTGGATACCAGAGCCGCCTGTCGATAAGACATCAGCCACAGACGGCTTCGCACGAGGTTCTCGACGGTATTCGACGACCGGCCTTCCCGAAACAGGTGGGTTGGGTCAACGCTCTTTTCGATCAAGTACTGATACCCAGCATCGGCTTCGGTTGTACCGGCGCTGGGTCGGCCACCGACGATATGTAGATCGATCATCGGGGCCTCTGTATACAGTCGCAACGCATGCTCCAGCCGCAGTTTGAAATCCTCGGATATCTCTCCGTCGGCCAACCGGTGACTAAGCACCATTAAGGCATCGGCGTCAAGACCGTCATACGACGCCTGGGCAGCCGTCTTGTTGACCCGGTAGATAAACCATAAATAGAAAATACAAAGTGTCGATACGGCCGCGAGCGATGACAGCGCTAATGTGAGCAACGCGTCCTTGTCAAAGCCCTGTGGTATGACCCGATATACCTTCGCACGGATGTATGATCGGTACAGACCCGGAAGAAAAAGGCCACGACGAATCAGCCTGCCGGCCACCATCAACGTGATATTGGTGATATCCGCTACCGGACGAAAATGACTCGGACGTGAGTTCGGTGCATAGATTGCCGGAATCTGTACCGCGTGGCTCTTCACGCCCAGGTTAGCAGCTTCGATCAATATTTCGCTTTCAAAGACGAAACCATGGTTTGGGTCTATGCTGAGGTCGAGTTGTTTTAATAACGTCGTCGGATACAATCGGAATCCCGATTGCGAATCCTGGATGCTGTAACCAGCCGCCCATGAGATCCAGAAGTTAGCGATCTGATTAGCGCGGTAACGGGCCGACGGGATTTCCCTCTTCTGATGGAGCCGTGCACCGATAATTATCGTATCGGGCCGCTGACGCGACGCCTGGACCAAGATCGGAATATCTTCCGGTCGATGCTGACCATCACCATCGAGGGTAACCACCGCATGTGCTCCGCTTTCGATTGCCGCTTGTATGCCGTGTGAAATTGCCGCAGCCTTGCGCAGATTTCGTTCGTGCCTTATCACAGTAACGTCTAGCCCAACTAAACACGCAGCGGTTCCATCGGTTGAGCCGTCGTCGATGACCATGACATTCTTGCACTGAGAGCGTGCCCGACTCGCAACTTCACGAATAGTGGAAAACTCGTTGTAGGCAGGGATCACCACGACGATTGAGTCGATTGAAGTCATTCTAACTGAACCAAGTCAACTGACTGTCCATGTAAGACATGCTACACCCCAAGCATCTCCACTGGGAACTCGAGAACTGCCTCAAGCACAATGTTCTAACACATAGATTTTTTCGCAGCCGCCTCTGAATTGCTGCTTGGAACGCTTGATAACGTTCAAGTGTACGTGCAGAGGATATTGTTCAACCCCAGAAAGGAGATCTAATTCGATTTCGAAGTCTCAGTCCAATTCCCAGTTTTTGACTTCGACTAACGATCGGGACTGTGATACAAACCAAGCCACCACAAACCCGACGGTAACCCCCCCCGTGGATTCTACTAAGGGACTATCCTCGAAAACGGCATTATTCACACCATCGTACAGCGCGTAAATACTAATCAGTTTCTTGGGGTCCCGTCTATGAAAAGTTGCAATAAATCGTGTTCCGCCATATCCACCATTAGCGTCATATTCCGGCCGCCCCTCAGTGGAATATTCTGGAAGCACCTGATAGTAATAAGCATGGTATTTTTCCGAGCCGAATAGCAGCCCCCCTGACAATCCCAACTTCCACCTATCCTCTTGAAATAGAACCTTACGTCGGTAGGTGACATGGGGAAAAGCAGTGTAACCCGTCCTGTTAAGCCCAGAGTCGATACTAAACACGTACCGGATCGGTAAGTTGAACACCAACGATTGATCGTATGTGTTGTTTTTCCAGGCCTTGTACTTAATCATGGGGCCTATCTGAACAGTCGGACCGAGCTTTGGCATATCAACCCGAGCATTGTCGTCACCGCTGACAGGTACTCCACCATCCAAACTGAAATCAAACTTAAACCGATCAGATTGAAGCAATAAGGCCTCGATACCATCTTGATCTACCTTAAGCCTCGTACCGTTGTACATCGGGAAAAGGAATGGATACGGATAAACATGTTTCTGCCCGGATCCTCGATAATCGGGTATGCCTATTAAACCTCCACCCAGACCTATTTGCCACAGAGGTAATTGTTCGGTCTCTGCATCACAGGGCAGTGAAAAAAGGACGAATGCAAGAATAATATTCCTGTACATATACAAAGATTACTTAACGAACTGCCAATAGATTTGGGCTTCAACCCGATAGCGCAATCGCCGCGTTGACTCAAATATTTGACTGATCAAGCGTTTCAGACCAAGGTTTCTGCTACGCGTGGGCGGCAATAACTCATAGAGACCCTTTAGTTTTTGGCAAAAATATTAGGCGATTTGTAATTTAAGCTTAGTCACAGTTTTGTTCCAAAATAGATTTTCCCATAATGGTAGTACCTGATGTCTCTCCTGCGCCCTTACCTACCACAGTTATTTTGCCGCTAACTATTACAATGTGTGCATTGCATGCTGCTTGAATGACTGATTTCCCCATTATATTAACTTTCGATTTGAAGCAGTACCATCCATTGGGATTCATCAATTCAAAGGTTGTTTTTCCCATCACATTTACTGAGGGTTTGATATAAATTAGCTGCGGATAACTTGTTTTAGTATTGTCTACTATTTTGTCGCCTAAACCAAAAACTACAACATTAGGTGAAATCACCCTAAACCTAACAGTCTTGACATCCTTGAAAGGGTGATCATTCCAATTACTGATACACTCTTTCACATCGCCCCACTCTGAAGAGTGAAGGGCTTTTTTGAGCGTGTACAAGTTGCTATATTGTTTTTGATTGAGACCTTCTGCATAAACGGATGAGTTAACAACGAAGAACAATGTAAATGAAATTGTGATAACCCTGGACAAATTCATTTTGTAACCCTCTCAGTTGTATTTAATCGATGAATTTCTTATTTTCTTGAACATAGAAGATATAGGTTCCCACTTAGCTCGTGATCCCATTGGCAACATACATTTTAAATGACTGCAGGCTATATACCTAGATAGACTTTCTTGACGCGCTTGATATTCATCAACTCTTGCGTGCCTCCTTCCAGGAAAATCGAGCCAGTCTCGAATACATGCCCGTGTTGAGCGAGTTCTACTGTGTGTTAGGCATTTTATTCCACCAGGATAATGGGCACGCCCCGCTGGTTTATCTCCGGCATGATATGAGCTATTTCCTGTACCACCGCAAATTCAGAACAGACCCTCTATCTCGCCTTGGTCGTTTACGAAAATATTGTTGGCGGCCGGGGCCCGGGGTAATCCCGGCATAGTCATGATGTCGCCGCAAATTGCGAC
>Ga0187827_10004977_pt1 | contig 15945 bp, 18 predicted proteins | sample ETNtaG_39_FD_167969 | JGI IMG/M metagenome (GOLD analysis project Ga0187827, IMG submission 167969) | Marine microbial and viral communities from oxygen minimum zone, Eastern Pacific Ocean - ETNP2014_SV_150_PacBio MetaG (Illumina Assembly) | ecosystem: Environmental > Aquatic > Marine > Hypoxic...
TGGTTCTTGAGGATCAAAACTATCAACAAATGTAACGCCGGCTAAAACCTTAGATGATAATAGTGTTAGAATAATAAAAAGAAGAATGGATAGTGCAAGAAATCTTTTAACCTCAATATTTATTAAGCTTAGTAACGCCGTCATTACCCTATTGTTTTTTATTAATGGCGAAAATAATGGCGTAAAGAAAACAACCAACCCAACGAGTAGAAAGAGTTTTTTCATCAATATATCCTACCACCAACTACGATGGTTATTTTGATTCAAATCAATAATCCTACCACCAACTGTGAGGAATGTTGAGCGTTTTTTGGCATTCGGCACGCACGGCACGGAGAATACTCATTATTTTTACACACTACACAGACCACACATACACCTCAGACGTAGCACCCAACACACCAACACGCTAATTTAATCAACCTTTACTGTTTAGTTACGTAACACTTCTGATAATATCACAACCAAATATCGTAATACTAACGTGTTACTGTGTTGAACAGACTCAAAGTCTTTACTACAAAACAAAAAAAGAGAACACACTACTTAACCAGTTATCGTGTTAGTGCTGTGTTACTGTGACAGGGACGAGAAATGAAAATAAAACCGAGCACTTTAGCTAAAGCGTTGCATATCAGCACCGACGGATTACGCAAACAGCGTATAAGAGGTAACTCCCCATATGATTATGACATTATCGAGGGCAGAGTTTTTTACAATACACATACATTGCCTCCAAGTGTCCGTGAATTGTGTGAAAATTTTACGTCAAAGAAGACAAGAACGCCTCATAAACAAAATAAATCGCCTAGATATTGGAACAGTATCGGTAAAAGAAATGAAATAAGAATAAGAAATAAACAAAAAAGATTAAAAGAAGAGGAACGTAGGGCCGAGATCCGTGGTCCGTTTACCAGTAATCACGAACCAAGGAACAACATTAACAAATATGTGTCTTGGGTTAATCCTCACACTACTGGCAACTATTGGAACAGCATTGAAGATTACGAAAAATCTAAAAAGAAAAAAACGTTCGATCCATTTTATTAAGTTTTCTGCTACTTGTTACCTGTGTTACCTCGTGTAACTTACTTTTAAAAATCCAAGTTACAAAAAGGTAACTTCATTTTTTATTTTAAGGTTACCTAAAGTTACCTCGGTTACCTCGGGTTACTTCACGGTCTAGTTTTCAGGTAACCTTTTACACCATCAAAAAGTATCGTGTTGGCGTGGTGGATATCTATCTTACTTTTATAAATTTTTTTATAAAAAATCCTTGTGGTTTTTATATCAAAGTATAACTAGGTGTATGAAGTCAAGTTTACTGATTTAGAATGACTTCTCAAAAAGAAAAAATCTCGAAAATAGAAACACGAAACACGAACAGATATAAAAGCACACCCGTAGGTTAATTCCTAAGACTAAAGAAACTGGGGGTCTTGCAATCACAATAAAATGATTGGTACGTTGGCAAGGATAAGCCACGCCAACTAATTGTAATGACCGTTTTTGTTCGAGGAAGTATGAAATTAATTACAGAAAAAGAAGTAGCTGAAACGCTAAAGGTTTCTATTCCTAAACTGCGTCTGGACCGTGTTAAGCAACGAGGTATCCCTTATTTTAAAATAGGAAATCTGTGCAGATATAACATGGATCAAGTGATCAAACACTTAGAAGACAATAAGTTTCCAAAATAAAAAAAGGCGCCTGTGGTCAAGCGCCCTTAGGAATTTGATACATGACTAATAACACGAATAAGCCAACAGTTGAAGATTTTGTTGAAGCTTTACCGAGTGGTAACGAAGTGATTAGAACAGGTAATTGGATTGTTACTAACTGCGTACACCCAACTCATGAAGATAAAGATCCGTCTATGTTACTTAGACAAGGCGATAACAATGTTATCATTAAATGTAAGTCTAGAGATTGTGATAAGCAAGAGCTGTTATCTTACTTTTACGAAAATATTCCTTACTACGTTAATCGTAAACGTGAATATGAATTAAAACAAAAGAAATGGGAGGAAAGAAAAAAGAGGAGGCAACAACATGGCTAGTATGTTTCCTACTGTTGAAATTGAAATTAAGATTAACAAAAAACCAGTTAAGAGAACTGTTACGCCAGAGTTGGTTGAAGAGACAGATGAAAGTTTTCTAGATCAAAACCAAATCAAACAGTTTAATCGTCCTTACTGGTGGTATCGTAACAAGGAAGGGCAAAGGACCTTTTTAAAATATCGAGTTAATGATCTGGAAGACCCAACTAACAAGAAATTCCAGTATATGTCCAAGGCGAATGGTAGGTGGTACAGGAAAAATCTTTTCGACCATTTAAACAATCAACATGGAATTAAAAAAGATCTTTATCTAATTAACCATTTACTTGTAAAAAATCCCGATACTGTTGACGTAGCAGAAGGCGAGAATACTTGTGAAGTAGCTCAAGAAAAGTTTCCTAATTTATTCTTTACCACTTTTGGCAGCGCAGGAGATTTTAAAGGTTTTGATTGGACTGTGTTAAAAGATAAAAAAGTTTTTTTACACCACGACGTTGAAAAGACTAATTACGGAAGAGATAAATTTAGGGAGCTGTGTTTATACCTCATAGATGAATTAGGTATAGACGCTAAGGTGGTCCCTTATCCGAGTTTCGAGGAAATTAATTCTTTATTTCTTAATGCTTTTACAAAGAATGGTTGGGGCTTGGAGGATACAATTCCTGAAGAAATAAATATTCATGAATTAAGAGAACAAGCATATGTACCAGAGCGTCCAGAGGTACCAAAAGAAATAAAGTATTCTGATATACGTAAAGCATTAGATGAGTGGGTATATGTCAGAGGTACAGGTAACAGTTACTATGAACGAAGGAAAAGAAAACTTGTTGAACAATCAGAAGTAAATAATTTATTTTTAAGAGCAAAAGCTAGAGGGGATTTTAACGAAAGAACAGCTCACGAATATTTTCAAAAGAATGATATCGACGTTGTTGACGGAATTACATACTATCCTCAAGCTACTGAATATATTTACAGGGGCGAAAATGTTTATTTAAATAAATATATTCCACCACAGCATGAAGACATGGGCGACGTTCCTCGATTACTGGAGCGCATTGATTGGTTTATTAAACTTGTAAATTATACATGTGAGTATGAAGAGTATGAGTCTGGTTTATTAATTAAAGCTCTAGCGTGTGCTGTACAGTATCCTGACGAAAATAGAACATGGTGTATTTTAATATCAAGTCTGTATCATGGAACAGGTAAAGGATTATTATTTAAAGTAATTCATTATCTGTTGGGTAAAGATAACTGCATTCCTTTAGACTTACCGACATTAAACAACAAGTTTAACGGGTGGTTTCTACAAGGTAACAATGTTTTTATCACAGAGGCAAACAATAAAGGAAAAGAAGATAGTCATACAATAGGTTCATTAAAAAATCTGTTAACAGAAGATTATTTTCAAGTTGAATTAAAAGGAAAGGAAAGAGTTAATTATAACTGCCACTTCAACCTGTATTTATCAACAAATGAAGTTAAACCATATACAACAGAGAAAAACGATAGAAGACACTTATACGTTCGTCATGAGTTACAGCCATTATCAGATGAGTTTTACGAAGATATAAAGTTTAACAAAATAGATAGAAGAGATAACGATAAATCAGAGCTTGCTCTTGTAGCTCACTATCTAAAATATGTTTACAAAATAACCAGAGAAGAGTGCCAACAGTTTTACGGAAAACTACCAAAGACTAAATGGCATTATCTACTGCTAGAAGAAAGTCTTACTGGTTACATGCAAGAACTTTGGAATGTTTACGAGCAGAAGTTAATCCCTAGCTTTCATTGGGAGCTGTATAACATTGATCAGATATACTCTGAGCTTAGTAAATTTATTCATAACGATACACGCAATAAAGATCATATGCTGTCTTCTTTGCCTAGTAAGGATAGGATTAAAAAATTCTTAAGGAGTATCAACTGTGTTACGTTTAGAGCGAGAAGAATTGTTAAGAACGGAAAAGTAAAATTTATATCTGACGCAATAGAACCAACAACAGATAAGAACCATAAACCTAGAGGTCATTATTGGATTGATCCTAACCATGTTGAGACGTGGAAAGACAACAGAGACATATTTGTTGTAAATAAACATTTCAACGATCCGTTAATCTATGCTCGAGCTCATAGGGACCCAGATAAGCATTACAGAGAAGAACGATATAACCCACATATGCACGTGGGCGATCTGCTTGAACTGGAAGAGCAATCAAAAGACTTTCCATATTAAACAAAGGAGTAATTATGAATAAACCACCTTCAAAAATATTCGATATCGATATCTTCGGTAGCGATTATCTTGAGCGACGTGAACCAGATACAGATAGCTTTGATTATAATCTGCTCACTAAACACCAAAAGCGTTTTGTAGATAAACAGCTATCGGAAATCAAAAGATCAAAACGCAAAACAGAAGAAGAACTTCTACTGGAAAAACTACAACAGGGCAAAATTAGGAACTTGCCTAAAGGATATTTCGATAATGATTAATAAAACAGTAAAACAAAAACTAGATAAGCTAGTTACAGAATTACCGAGCTACGAGGAACTTGATAAAGAACACGTCGTAGCATGGCACCCAGTGATAGGATATTTAATTGAGGAGTGGCAAGACAAACTCATTGAATACTGCACCGATAGAGACAGACCATATTTCTTTGCAATGAATAACTGGGGAATGCCTGTCTGTATATTTGATTCAACAACTCAGAAGGAGTGGGATCAGAAAATGACCAAGGAAAGATCTAAACAAAAGAAACAATACTTTCCTTATCCAAGAAAGGAAATACCATATGAAAAGAAAAAATAAATTAGCAGATAAAGACTTAATACTGCTGAACCAGTTAGCAGAGGAGTGTTACGATTACATTCCTTTCGGAAATTACTCAGGATACATGACGTTAATGAGTGATATTGTAAAAGCATGGCCCAAGAGAAAATTAACTAGCTCTAAACAATCAGAGGACGCTTTGAAGTTTGGATTTTATACTGGTTTTCTATCAGCCCAGATGTTTTTTCAAGACGTAACGAAAGAGAAGAAAATCATTAAGGATTTTCTCAAGGCAGATAAGACAGCTCAAGACAGGTTGAAACAAAAACTGGAGAGAGAAATCTTAGAGCCCGACTACACAACAGGAATTTGAAAGGATCTGTATGTTAAAAAGACAAACTAAATTCGATAAACTCAAAGACAGAGTTAAAGAAGAAAAAAGAATAAAAATCTATGATAGGGTGCACGGTGGTCCGTTAGCCGATAGAAATGCGTCTGTTTTCATGAATAACTATTTCAACAGCAAACCCACGGACCATAAACCTAGAGGTAATTATTGGGTTCATAAACATAATAACCATTGGTCTTGTGTGTTTGGCGACGACGCTATGATAAAAAATATCAAAGCAGAGCAAGATAGAAGAAATAAAAAGTTATAATTTTTTTATAAAATTTTTTTGACCTCGGGACTCCTACACCTTTTTTCTGACAATTTAGGGTAGGGGTCCAAATAAAAACTTTTCTACTGCACACAGCCATATAAAAATAATACTCTTCGTTTGTGTCAAACTATGACCTTGGTATCGCTCTACAAACACGGGGTCTAATTTACTGGGTAGGGGGGTCAAAACAAAACCAATGACAAAATACTAAATCACTAAGTACCACAGTTAATGTTGCGCCGGCAGGCGCAACGAGGAAATGTCAATAAAAGATAAAACTAATTTAAAAAATATAACCCCACGAAGTGGGGTTCGCAGGGTTCCCCAATCTCGTTTAAATTTCATAGTTTATTCGCTCAAAATTAAACGCTGAATCATTTTTAACAGGTGTCGAATCTTACATATCAAAAACTTTTTTAAACTGGAATCACGCTCAACTGAATCATGATAAACTATCTTTTAAGAACAAAAACTTCAGTACGCTTTTGGTACGACTTAAAGATTAACTTTATACTGTTATCCCATGTTATCTCATGATATTGTTATATATTAATTTGGAAAGTTGAACTGTGATATTTATTAGTTTAACTGGGTAATTGATATAAGGAACTCGATAAACGAATGACAAATAACGAACAGGAGAGATGGGTGAGTGGCTTAAACCACAGGTTTGCTAAACCTGCGAAGGGAGTAATTCCTTCCGAGGGTTCGAATCCCTCTCTCTCCGCCACAGATTATTAAATGTTTTTTGGAAGTATACCTGCCTTAATAACTCCATTTAATAAAAGTGAAGTCGATTATGATTCTTTTCAAAAAATAATTGAGTGGTCCATAGAACAGGGATCACATGGTTTTGTTCCTTGCGGAACTACTGGAGAGTCTCCAACCCTCAGTCACGATGAACATAAAAATGTTGTAGAAATATGTATCAAGATTGTTGATAAAAGAGTTCCAGTAATTGCTGGTACTGGTTCAAATAATACAATCGAGGCAATTGAATTTACAAAACATGCAGAAGAATCAGGTGCTGATGGAGCTTTAATTGTTACTCCTTATTATAATAAACCAACACAAGAAGGATTATATTTACATTATAAAAAAATAGCTGAATCAACAAATCTACCTATTATTATTTATAACATTCCTGGTAGATCTATAGTTGATATGTCAATTGAAACTATGGTTAAGTTATCAATGATCAAAAATATTATTGGAGTTAAGGACGCAACTAATGATTTATTTCGTCCATTATTAACAAGAACAAAAATAAAGAAAGACTTTTGTTATTTATCAGGCGAGGATGGAACTGCTTTAGCTTATTTAATTCAGGGAGGAAATGGATGTATATCTGTTACAGCTAACATTGCTCCAAAATTATGCTCAGAATTACATAATCATTGGAAAAATAAAGAAATAGATAAAGCACTTCAAATAAATTTAAAACTAGCAAAAATACATCATGCTTTGTTTATTGAATCTAGTCCTGGACCTGTAAAATATGCAGCTGAGTTATTAAATTTATGTAGTGCGGAAACCAGATTGCCTATAGCGCCTATTAAAGACTCTACAAAGCTGATAATTAAAAAATGTATGAGTGAAGCTAATTTAATTTAATTACATATCTAAATGCTAACAATCGCTACAAATAAAAAAGCAAATCACAATTATTTGATTAAAGAAAAATTTGAAGCTGGTCTAGTTTTAACTGGAGCTGAAGTTAAATCTCTCAGAGTTAATACTGGCTCAATAAAAGAATCATATATCATGGAAAAAAGAGGCCAATTGTGGTTAACTAATTGTTATATAAAAAAATATTCCTCAAGTATTGAAAAAGAAAATAATCCATCTAGAGAAAAAAAAATATTAGTTAATAAAAAAGAGTTAAATAGGATAATAGGATCTTCAAAAAAAGAAGGGATGTCTGTCATTCCATTATTATTATATTTTAATGATAAAGGTCTTGCAAAATTGTCTATTGGTCTTGGCAAAGGTAAGAAGAAGTACGACAAAAGATCAGCTTTAAAATCCAGAGAATGGGCAATAAACAAACAAAGGATAGAAAAAAACAAAGAAATATAGTTATTTTATTTACATTTTTTTTTAATATCTTTATAAGCTTGCATGGCAAGAATAACTGTAGAAGATTGTGTTGATAAATTTCCTAGTAGATTTGAGCTAGTACTTGTTGCTTCTCAAAGAGCCAGGGAACTTCATTCTGGTGAAATTCCAACAATTGACAAGGATAATGACAAAAATACAGTTATTGCCCTTAGAGAGATAGCAGATACAACTATTCCTATTGAAAAAATGAAGGAAAATTTGATTGAAGGATTTCAAAAAGTTACAATAGATGATGAGGAGGATGACAATTTAGAAATAAAATCATCAGAAGAGAAAAATGATGAACAAAATGAAGAGCTAATTTCAGATTCTAACTCTCTAATAGAAGAAGAAATAAAAAAGTTAACTTTAGCTGAAGATAAGGATTTGAAAAAAAATTTTGAAATAAAAGAAGATTTGCAATCTTCTGTAAATACTCCATCATCTGAAAGTGAAGAACAAGAATAAGTCTCTTAAGAATTTTTTTCATTGAATCACATCCCATTATTAATTTGAAAAATATTGAAACCAGAATTTTATATTAATGAGTTCTAATTTAGTTAATGATTTATTAAAGAAAGTTAAAGTTTATCAAAACCAAAAAGAAATTGCCTATATTCACAAAGCTATAGAATTTTCAAAAAAAGCTCATAAAGAACAATTTCGAAAATCTGGTGATCCTTATTACTATCATCCAATTGAAGTTGCTAAGTTATTGTCTGAAATAAAATTAGATAATTCTTCAATCATATGCGGTTTATTGCATGATACAGTTGAGGATACATCAGCAACAATTGAGGAAATTAAAAAATATTTTAGTACAGAAATCGCAAGTTTAGTAGATGGTCTCACAAAAATAAATGAATTTTCTTTAAAAATAAACAATTTAAAGTTCGGAGAGAATTATAGAAAACTATTATTGGCTACCACTCAAGATTTAAGAGTTATTTTAATTAAATTAGCTGATAGATTACATAATATGAGAACCTTAGATTATATAAAAGATGACAGTAAGAAGTTAAAAATTGCATTAGAGACACAAGAAATTTATGCGCCTTTAGCTCAACGATTGGGCATGCGTGAATGGCAAGAACAATTAGAAGATTTAGCTTTCAAAAAAATAAACCCTGAAGCTAGATCTTCTATAATAGACAGATTAGAATATTTAAATTCTAAAGATGAAAATATAATAGAAGAAGTAAGGTGCGAATTAAAAAAACTATTTAATGATGAAGACGTCAAGTGTACTATTAATGGAAGAATAAAATCACCTTTTTCAATTTGGTGCAAAATTAAAAATAAAGATATATTATTTGAAGAATTGTCAGATATTATGGCTTTTCGAGTCATAGCTAATTCAACAAGAGAGTGTTACAAAGCCTTAGGAATCATTCATAGAAAGTTTTCATACATACAAGGAAGTTTTAAAGATTTTATTTCTTCGCCTAAAGCAAATGGATATAGATCCTTACATACTTCTGTTATTGGGCCTAAAAACAAAAGAATTGCGATTCAATTTAGATCAAATGTTATGGATAGAATAGCAGAATATGGTGCAGCTGCTCATTGGAAATATAAAGATCCAAAAATCATAAAAGAAAGTGATACAAAAGAATATAAATGGATGCACGATCTTTTAGATTTGATGGATAATTCATTATCCCAGGATGAGTTGATAGAAAATTCAAAAATTAAACTATTTCAAAATAATATTTATGTGTTTAGTCCTAAAGGTAAAGTTATGGAGTTACCAAAAAAAGCTACACCTGTAGATTTTGCTTATTCTATTCATTCAGAAATAGGCGATAAATGTGTGGCTGCAAAAATTAATGGAAAATTGCAACCTTTAAAAACCCAATTAAACAATGGTGATCAAGTGGAAATATTGACCTCAGATTATTCTCAGCCCTCACCTTTATGGGAAAGATTTGCTGTTACAAGCAAAGTTAAATCGCAACTTAGAAGATTTATGAGATCAAAAAAAATTGATGAACATATTGCTTTTGGAAAAGAAATCTTATTAAACCAATTCAAAAAAGAGAATATTGAATTTACAGAAAATGCAGTTGAAAATATTTTAAATGAATTTAACTGTAAAAAAATTGATCAATTGTATGAACTTCTAGGATCAGGATTAATTACTTCGTCAGCTGTTTTAAAAAAAATTTTTCCAGAACTTAGATTTACTTATAGAAAAAATAATAAATTTAATAAAAATCAACCCATTAAATTAAAAGGCTTGACTGTGGGTATGAGCTATCATCTAGCAGGATGCTGCTCTCCAATACAAGGTGATAAAATTGTGGGAATTGTAACAGCAGGACTTGGCGTATCTATTCATACAGTTGACTGTAACACTCTTGATTCTTATTCTGATAGTCCAGAGAGATGGCTTGATATATCTTGGGAAAGTGATAACGAAAATAAAGGGATTCATACTTCAAGAATCAAGATTGTATTAACTAATAAAGCTGGCAGTTTAGGTAAGGTTACAACAGTAATAGCCAAAAATAATGGCAATATATCAAACATCCTTTTTACTTCGAGAAAAACTGATTTTTTCGAAATTATTATAGATATAGAGGTTCGAGATAATAATCATCTAAACAATATTATGGCAGCTTTGCGATTATTATCTGAAATTTCATCCTTAGAAAGAGTAAAAGGATAAAGTTAGGGCTACAAATGATTGTTGGAATTGGCACAGATATAATTGATATTAGAAGAATTAAAAACACAATTCATAGATATGGAGAAAAATTTAAAAAACGTTGTTTTTCTAATAATGAAATCATAAGATCTGAGAATTGTTTTAACCCTACAAACTCATATGCGAAAAGATATGCAGCTAAAGAAGCTTGTTCTAAAGCTTTAGGTACAGGTCTTGCTAAAGGAATTTTTTGGAAAGATGTAGAAGTTGTTAATGATAAATATGGAAAACCATTTATTAAATTACATAATAATGCTCTAAAAAGAATTAATAAAATAACAAAAAAAGATTACAAAATTGAAGTTTCACTAAGTGATGAAAAAAACTATGCTATTGCAAACGTTATTATTTTTATAAATGAAAAATAAAAATAGTTTTATTAATAATTTTAAGTCAATTACTTTAGCTATTTTTATTGCTTTACTTATTCGATCTTTTATTGCCGAACCTTTTAATATCCCTTCTGGTTCAATGAAACCAAATTTGCTAGTTGGAGATTTTATTTTTGTTTCTAAGTGGTCATATGGTTATTCTAGGTACTCATTACCTTTTTCTATTCCTCTGATTCCAGGTAAGATTTTTGGAAAACTACCTAAGAGAGGTGATGTTGCTGTTTTTAAAACTCCCTATGATAATAGTACAGATTACATTAAAAGAGTGATTGGATTACCAGGTGATAAAATTAAGATAATTAATGGTCAAATTTTTATAAACAATAAATTAATTTTAAGAAAAAAAACTAATGACTTTATTGATGTAGATAAAAACAAAAATACTAAAAGATTAAGAAAATATAAAGAGTTTTTTTATGACATCGAGATAGAAGTACTGGATTTGATGGATAATGGTATTGTTGATAACACTCGATTATATGAAGTACCAAAAAAACATTTTTTTGTTTTGGGTGACAATAGAGATAATTCTCAAGATAGTAGGTTTTTGAATAGATTAGGTTATGTTCCTTTTGAAAATTTAGTTGGTAAGGCACAATTTATTTTTTTTTCCTTAGAAAATTCTCGTTTTTTTGAATTTTGGAAATGGCCTACTTCTATAAGATTTGAGAGATTAATGAATAAAATAAAATGATCGAAACAATATTAAATAAAGATATTGAGTTAATTATAGAATATTCTTTTAAAAATAAAGAAAACTTAAGAAATTCTTTAATCCATCCTAGTTCCTACATAGATAAAAAAAATAAACCAATTAATCATTTTTATGAATTTGAAAGATTAGAATTTTTAGGAGATAAAATTTTGGGCCTATGTATAGCTTCTTTAATTTTTTATAAGTTTAATGATTTTAATGAAGGATCTCTAACTAAAAAATTATCTTATTTAGTACAGAGAGATTTTTTATACAAAATTTCTTTAGACTTAAAATTAGATAATTTTCTAAGATATTCCCATAAAAGAAAAAATAATAAAATGAATAAATCAATTTTAGCTGATTCAGTTGAGTCGTTGATCGGAAGTATATTTGTTGATGGTGGTTACAATTCAGCATTTAAGTTCATAAAAAAATTTTGGTCACCCTATTTGAATCTTCAGGAATCAAATGAACAAGATCCTAAAACTAAGTTACAAGAAATATCCCAAAAAAAATTTAAAAAATTACCAGAATATAAATTAATAAAAAAAACAGGTCCTTCCCATTCTCCTTTTTTTATAGTTTCTTTAAAAGTTCTTAAAATGAAATTAGTGAAAGGTTCTGGAGATTCAATAAGAGAAGCTCAAAAAGAAGCTGCAAAAAAAATTTTAGATTTAATTAGTGACAAATAAATTAATTAAAATTGCTTTAATCGGCAAAACTAATGCAGGAAAATCAACCTTAATGAATTCTATTGTTCATAAAACTGTATCAATAACTAATAAGAAAATTAACACTACTCAAAATATAATAAAAGGGATTATTAATATAAATGATACTCAAATTGTATTTTATGATACTCCTGGATCAAATTTTTTAAATTCTAACGTTGCTAGTCAAAAGAGATTAAAAATTGATATTTGGACAGCTATTGAGGAAGTAGATTGTATATTATATATAATTGATGCTTCTAAATATAAATATGAGACTATTTGTTCTGATATAAAAAAAATCAATGAAGCAAAGAAATTAATCATAGTTATATTTAATAAAATTGATTTAATCGATAATAAAAATATTCTTCCTTATATTAAATCATTAAATAATTTAAATCTTGTTGAAGCTTTTTTTAATATTTCAGCAAAATACAGAAAAGGTTTAAATAAATTATCAATTTTTCTAAAATCTAAAGCACAATATAGTAACTGGTTATTTCATAAAGGTGAAACTAGCAACAAAGATCATATATTTATGTCAAACGAATGCACAAGAAATGCAATATTAAAATATTTACATAAAGAAATACCTTACAATGTAATTGTTCGAAACTTACTTTTCAAATCACTAAAAAATAATGACATTAAAATAAAACAATCAATTGATTTAACAAATATGAGATATAAGCCTATTATTCTTGGAAAAAAAGGCGGAACTATTAAAAAAATTAGAGAAAGGAGTCAGAATGATATTTCTAATATTATGAAATCAAAGATTCATCTTTACTTACAAGTTAATAAGTTAAATGATTGATAAAGACGAAGGTATTATAGTTTTTTCTAAAAAGATAAAAGATAATGATCTTTTTATTAAAGTTCTTTCAAGTAAGGACAAAATGATATCTGGGATGGTATATGGCGGTAATTCTTCAAAAAAAAAATCAATATATCAAATTGGATATTTTATAAATTATTCATTCTTACAAAAGAATACCAATATGCCAGCTACTTTTAATGCTGAGATTATGAAACCTTTTATTAATCCAATATTTAATGATAGATACAAATTATATTCATTGCTTAGCATAGTTTCTCTAGTGAACTTATCAATACTTGAGGGACAAAAAATCAAAGATTTATATTTAAGTGTTAAAGAGATTATTGAAATTATAATAATAAATAAAAATTGGATATCTTTTTATTGTGAATGGTTATTTAAATTATTAAAAATAATAGGTTATCAAATAGACTATGAAAATAAAAAAAATTACAAATTTTTTAACTTTATTAACCAAGAATTTGAAAATATTAATATTAATAATTCAATCATCTTCCCCCATCATATTTTAGAACATTCGGGAAAAGTAAGTTATAGTGAAATTAGAAATCTTTTTTTAATTTTTGAAAGTATTTATACAAAGAATCATTTAGATAATATAAATTATAAAATGCCTGTCAATTTTATTAATTTAAAAAATTTAATACTAAAGTATTTAAAAGAGAATAATCATGACTAATAATATTTCCTACTTTGTTGATGACATATTAGCTCAAAAATACTTATCTTATGCAGTTTCAACAATTATTTCCCGTTCTCTTCCTGATGTCCGAGATGGATTAAAACCTGTTCATCGAAGAATAATTTATTCAATGCACCAACTTAAATTACAAAATGGGTCTCCTTTTAAAAAATCAGCACGCATAGTTGGCGATGTTATGGGAAAGTTTCATCCACATGGTGATCAAGCAATTTATGATAGCTTAGTTAGGTTAGCTCAAGATTTCTCCACAAGAGCTCCCCTTATAGAAGGTCAGGGTAATTTTGGAAATATAGATGGTGATAATGCTGCAGCAATGAGATACACGGAAGCAAGACTTGATTTAATCTCAAATTATTTTTTTGACGGTATTGAAGAAGATGCCGTAGATTTTATAGAAAACTATGACGGTCAAAATTTAGAACCGGTAGTTTTACCTTCAAAATTACCTAATATACTTTTAAACGGTGCTGCAGGAATAGCAGTCGGAATGGCAACCAATATACCGCCTCATAACTTATTAGAACTTAATAATGCACTTATAAAACTTATTAAAAAACCATCTGTTACGCTTTCAAATTTATTAAAAGATTTTCAAGGACCTGATTTTCCGACTGGTGGTGAAATATTGATGACGAATTATGAAAAAAAGGAGATTTATAAAAATGGAAGAGGTTCACTTACTATTAGATCAAAATGGAAAAAAGAGGATCTTAAGAATGGAATGTATCAGATTATTATCACAGAAATTCCTTATCAAATTAATAAAGCGAGATTAGTTGAACAACTAGCAAATTTAATAAATAATAAGAAAATACCATTAGATGATGTTTTAGATGAATCTGACGAACAGATAAGAATTGTTTTAAAGCCCAGAAACAGAAATATTGAAGCTAAAAAACTAATTGAGTTATGTTTTAAGTTATCAGATCTATCTACAAGATATTCATGTAATTTTAATGTTTTGGAAAATGGTATATTGCCAAAACAATTAGGACTAAAAGATATTCTAAATAATTTCATCACTTACAGAAAGACAACAGTTAAGAGAAAATCACTTTTTAATAAAGAAAAAATAGTTAAAAGATTAATAATATTGGATGGATATTTAATTGCTTATAAATATTTGGATGCAATAATTAAGATTATAAGAAAAAAAGATGATCCAAAAAAAGAAATTATAAAAAAATACAAACTTTCAGAAATTCAAGCCGAAGCCATATTAAATATGAGATTAGGTTCTTTAAAAAAACTGGATGAACGATTAACCAAAAAAGAAATAACTTATCTTAAGGGAGAGTTAAACTATCTAAATAAGCTGATAAAAAATAAAAATATTTTAGAAAAACATATAGCCGATGAATTAAAAGAAATTAATGAAGAAATTGATGAGAAAATAACTGCTAGACGAACCAAAATTAATTCAGAAAGTATAACAGATCTTGAAGTAAATATTGATGAATTTCATGAAGTTGAAAAAATGACAGTCATTTTAACTAAAGATGGTTTTCTTAAAACGTTTAAAGATCATTTAGAAAATGAAAAAATAAACAACAACATTCAAAATGTTGTTTCATATAAAAAAATCCTATCAAACCAGAAATTATTGTTATTTGTTTCTTCCGGACGAGTCTATACCATTGATCCCAATGTTCTTCCTTCAGGAAAGTCAAGTCCAAAAAGTTTTATATTTTTTGTTGAATCAAATTCTAATGAAAAACTCATTGGAATCTTACCCCATGAATATGATCTAAAATGTATTGTGGCATCGAAGTTTGGCAAAGGATTTATCGCTGATTTAAATGAAATTAAAACATCTCAAAAAAAAGGAAAACAACTTTTTAACTTAAAATCAGGTGATCAATTATTGAATATAACAAATAAGATTAATACTCATATTGCTTGCGTTGCAAAAAATTCTAAGCTTTTAATTTTTAAGACTAAAGATCTTCCTGTTCTTAAAAGAGGAGGAGGGGTTCAATTACAAAAAATCAAAAAAGGAGAATCTTTATCAGACATCCAAACTTTTAATTTATCTGATGGTATTACCTGGAAAATAGGTTCACAATTGCGTAATGAGACAGATATTGATTTTTGGATTGGTAAAAGATCTCAAGTGGGGAAAAAAGTGCCTAAGAGATTTAATAAAAATTTAAAATTACATCATGACCAAAGTTAAGAATGTTCTTATAATCGGCGGACTTGGGGGCATAGGTATAAATATCTGTAAATTATTTATTAAAGATCACAAAGTTATAATAGTTGACAACCTCCCTACTAAAACTTTTGTAA
>Ga0187827_10004980_pt1 | contig 15942 bp, 13 predicted proteins | sample ETNtaG_39_FD_167969 | JGI IMG/M metagenome (GOLD analysis project Ga0187827, IMG submission 167969) | Marine microbial and viral communities from oxygen minimum zone, Eastern Pacific Ocean - ETNP2014_SV_150_PacBio MetaG (Illumina Assembly) | ecosystem: Environmental > Aquatic > Marine > Hypoxic...
CTCTTCAAGATCTAAAACCTCAATACCCATATTGGCAATACCAAACATGAGAAGCAAACCTGGATCTTCTGTAGGCATTGGGAAAGCACCAGCAAAAACTGCTTTTTGTTGCTTGTCAACTACGTTTTTTTGCAGTCTAGAACTACTTCCTTGAGAAAGTACCATGCTCATCATCTCTACTGCATAAGCTTCTTCTGTTCCTTGCGCAGGACCATGATAAGCTTGTACAACTGCCGGTAATTGAATGTTATCGTAAACGGTATCTCTTACCTCAACAAACTTCTCTGGTTCAACAATCGTTGGCCTAGGAATACGATGTTTTCCTTTTTCTATAGATCCAAAATACTTTTCTATCCATATTTTAGCTTGTGCTGGATCAATATCTCCAGCAATAGAAACACATGCATTATTAGGCACGTAGAAAGTTTTATAGAAATCCATAAACTCCTCTAAACTCGCTTGGTTGATATACTCTGGAGAACCTCCTGGCGTCCATCGATAAGGATGATCTACAAAGGCATGTTCAAATACCTCATTCATGATAGAACCATAAGGTGTATTCTCATTGCGCTCGCGCAACTCTTCTTTCACCACCTCTCTTTGTGTATCAACACCAATCTGATCTATTTTGGCATGCAGCATACGCTCAGCCTCCATCCACAAACCTAATTCAAGCTGATTTGAAGGTAGGATTTCATAATAAAACGTTCTATCAAAACTAGTGTTAGCATTAAGTACTCCTCCATTATCCTGAATCAACTTCATATACTCTCCTCTACCAATGTTCTCTGAACCTTCAAAAAGTAGGTGTTCGAAAAAGTGTGCAAAACCTGTACGGCTAGGATCTTCGTTTTTTGAACCTACGTGATAAGAAACCGAAACCGCTACAATTGGAGTGCTATGATCTTCATGTAAGATAACATGAAGTCCGTTGTCTAAATCGTATTCCTGAAAAGCAATAGGATTCATTTGCGCCCATAAAAGGGAAGGGCAACAAGCTAATGTTAATAGTATTTTTTTCATCAAAATATTTTTTACTAGACAAATATATGCATAAAAAAACCCACCATATTGGTGGGTTTACTTAATATCGTTAAAGTATGTTAATTTGGCATTTCAGTATCTAAAATATACATAATCTCTTTTTGTTCTTCAATAGGTAAAGTCATCTTATCCATCACTTTCATAACGGCTTTTTTACATTGAACATTCGTTAAACGAGAGTCTTTTACAAAAGTTAAAATACGCTTTGCCTTTTTAGTGTTATCAACTTCAACAGTTAAAGCTTTTTCAACTTTTTTACTCAGCTGATCGATAGCAACTAAAAACTCATCCTTAGAAAGTTCATTAGAAGTCTTTTGAACTTTTACAGTCTCGGTTGTCGTTTTATTTTCTTGACAAGATGCTATACTTAATGCCGCAGCTAAACCTAATACTAATGGTAATCTCATAATTTTTTCTTTTTGTTGCTAGCAATAATAGTAAATTGATTTGTGCTATAAAAATAAAAAGCCCTTAGATGGGCTTTTTATTTTATATATGTAGAAATAGAAACTTATTTCACTTCTTCGAAGTCAACATCAGTTACATCTTCTGTTGCAGGTTCAGCCTCTGGAGCTTGTCCTTCTGCACCAGCTTCAGATTGTGCATACATCTCCTGAGATGCTGCTTGGAAGATTTGATTTAAAGCCTCCATAGAAGTATCTATAGCTGCGATATCTTCAGATTCATGCGCTTTCTTCAAGTCAGCAATAGCTGCTTCAATTGGCTCTTTCTTGTCTGCAGGTAATTTATCACCAAACTCAGCGATTTGCTTTTCAGTTTGGAAAATCATTTGATCAGCTGCATTCAACTTATCAACTCTTTCCTTTACTTCTTTATCAGAATCCTCGTTAGCTTTAGCTTCGTCACGCATCTTTTGAATTTCTTCGTCTGTAAGACCTGAAGAAGATTCAATGTTGATATGTTGCTGTTTTCCTGTAGCTTTATCCTTAGCAGAAACCTTCATTATACCATTGGCATCGATATCGAAAGAAACTTCAATTTGTGGAGTTCCTCTTTGCGCTGGTGGAATATCAGTTAATTGGAAACGACCAATAGACTTGTTATCCGCAGCCATAGAACGCTCACCTTGTAATACGTGAATATCTACTGCTGGTTGGTTATCTGCTGCCGTAGAGAACACTTGTGATTTGTTCGTAGGAATAGTAGTGTTTGCATCAATCAATTTAGTGAATACTCCACCCATTGTTTCGATACCTAAAGAAAGAGGAGTAACATCTAATAAAAGAACATCTTTTACTTCCCCTGTTAAAACACCACCTTGAATAGCTGCACCAATAGCAACAACCTCATCAGGGTTAACACCTTTAGAAGGCTTTTTACCAAAGAACTCTTCAACAATCGCTTGGATTGCAGGAATACGAGTAGAACCACCTACAAGGATAACCTCGTCGATTTCGTTTTTATCTAAACCAGAATCAGCTAATGCTTTCTTACAAGGCGCGATAGAACGTTGAATTAATGAATCAGCTAATTGCTCGAATTTAGAACGTGTTAAAGTTCTTACCAAGTGCTTAGGACCTGAAGCAGTAGCAGTAACATAAGGCAAATTGATTTCTGTTTGCGCAGAGGCAGACAATTCAACTTTAGCTTTTTCAGCAGCTTCTTTTAATCTTTGAAGAGCCATTGGATCTTCACGTAAATCGATAGATTCGTCAGATTTAAATTCTTCTGCTAACCAATCGATAAGAACTTGATCGAAGTCATCACCACCTAGGTGCGTATCACCATTAGTAGATTTCACTTCAAATACACCGTCACCTAATTCAAGGATAGAAATATCAAAAGTACCACCACCAAGGTCAAATACTGCGATATTAATATCGTTGTCTTTTTTATCTAAACCGTAAGCTAAAGCAGCTGCAGTAGGTTCGTTTATGATACGACGAACTTTTAAACCAGCAATTTCACCAGCTTCTTTTGTTGCGTGTCTTTGAGAATCGTTAAAATAAGCAGGAACTGTAATTACAGCCTCAGTTACTTCTTGACCTAAATACTCTTCAGCCGTTTTCTTCATTTTCTGAAGTACCATAGCCGAAATTTCTTGAGCCGTAAATAAACGACCGTCAATATCTACACGAGGTGTATTGTTATCACCTTTTACTACTGTATAAGGTACATTTTTAATTTCTTTTGCGCATTTATCAAAAGACTCCCCCATAAAACGTTTAATAGAAGAAATCGTTTTTGTAGGATTTGTAATAGCTTGACGCTTTGCAGGGTCACCAACTTTACGCTCACCACCTTCTATAAATCCAACGATAGATGGAGTAGTTCTTTTCCCTTCCGCATTTGCGATAACTACAGGTTCATTACCTTCCATTACCGATACACAAGAGTTTGTTGTTCCCAAGTCAATTCCGATAATTTTACTCATATCTTAAAGTATTAATTAGTTCTCTTTGTTTTGTACTCAGCATAAGTCAATCTTTATGCCATTTGTAAAATGAAACTTTAGCAAATAAAAAAAGTCATGTTTTGACCGAAATTCGGTCAAAACATGACATTTCAAATGACAGTATGTCGCTAATTTACATAGAGCGTATCGATGTAACTATCGTCACCTAACCTGAAATAAGCAAAATTTAAATGCTTTGTAATTTCATTAAAAGCAATTTCATCGTTACTAAAGTTATTAATTTTTATATCCTCAATAAAATCAATAGATCTAGAAGAAAGAATACCGATACCGTTATCAATATTTGAATATTCTGGTCTATCAACAACAATAGAGCTAGAGTTTTCATTCAACATAATATAAGTTGACAACTCTTCACCGGCAGCTAAAAGTGTAAAGTCCATACAAGAATGTGTTATTGAGAAACCTGTGGGACCTTGCACACCAACCATACCCCTAACTTGCCTATAAACATTAGGATCTTCTTCAATATTTACAGCTAAAAAGTTTAAGAATTGTTGAGCATCAAGAGTAATACTCATATTCTCTCCACCACTAGTACTAGTTGATTGTCTGTATGGAAAAACCCAATCTATATGCTTCTGAACAGTATCAGATAGATCTGTTATTTGTTGTTCTACATAATAAAAGCGAATTTTCAACTCATAGAGTTTTCCTCCCTCCAAGCTTAACCATTCTGCTTTAGAAGCGTAACCATTAGGAACAAAGTTTAAAGGAGAGAAAGGATTTGGCTTAGTCATCTGCAGAGAACTCAGTACATCAATCGGTATAGAGTTAGATGCTATAATAGAATCCGTATCTAGCTTATATACTTCTGCCGCATAAAATCTGCTTGTATTTAATTGAGCATTCGTTTTGTATATAACTTGTGTAGGAGAACTAAAAGCTCCCTCTGGTTTAGGTATATCAATAGTAGCCGCCATCTCAATAGTCTTATCTGCGACTAATTGCCCTGCTGAAGTTTTATACTCAATCAAACGTAAGCCAATTACATCATCACTATAATGTAGCGAATCAAATTCTTGAGCCATCATCATAATATCGCCTTGACCTAAAAAGGCCTTATTGAGTTTGATATAGTGCGTAGTATCCTGAGAATTTAATATCCCGTACAGTACAGGAACATCTTTCCAATTGGCAGTAATATCTAAATCGTTATCACATGAAGCTAAAAAAGCCAGTGAACATAATACTAAAAGTGTTTTTCTAATCATGGAAACAAAGGTATAATATTTTCTTACTTTTGTTAGTTAAACGAATTTCAGTCTATGAAACAATTATCGTGCCTTTATGCACTCTTTCTTGTCTTTAGTATTACTGCAACATCTCAGCAAACAGTTCACAATAAACTGAACCAAATGATGCTTGATGAATCTTTCAGTGAGTTAAATGATATTTGGCCTGTCATCACTAATGACGACAACTTTTTTGTATTTGATAAAGGAGAATACTTTATGAATAGAACAAAGATGGGTAGTCCTTATGCTATTATGGCTAATTGGGATAACGATCTGAATACATTTAGTATTCGTACATCTCTTATGTTAGGACCTGTAGAGAGTATGAGTCAGAGTTTGGGGCTAATCTTTAGAGCAAGTAACGACGGCCAATCTGCTTTGATTTGTGAAATCAACAAGTTTCACCGATTTAGGATTAGACAATTAATTGAGGGGCGTTATCAGATTGTGAGTACGGAAGGAAAAGAAGGTTGGATAAAAAACTCAGCCATAAAAGGGATAAATGAGTATAATGATATCAACATCCGCTCTAACGGTACCGACCACGATTTATACATCAATGGGCTTTTGGTTTACAGTTTTAGAATTGAAGGTTTAAAAGAAGGTAGTTTTGGGTTATTTATAGGACCTGACACTAAAGGTAGAGTTGATTTCATAAATATATATGCTGACGAACTCTATAGAGATAAATCAAAAATTTATTTGACCGACGAAGAAGTTAGAGAATTAATAAAAGAGAATGAAAGCCTTAAAATTGAGTTAGAACAATCTTTAGATGCAAGAGCCTTAGAGTTACAAAATGCTATTCGCATCCTGGAAAATCAAATTAAAGCGATACGTTTAATTAATGAGCATCTAGACAAAGAAAACTCTCAGTATGCAGTTATCAAATCGGCTGTAGATACCAATAATGTTAATCTACTATTAGACCTAAGTCATAAAGTTATCAATAACACATTAGAAAATAGGCAGCTAAAAATTGAAAATACAATAATCGCCGATTCTCTATCGAACATAAAAACTCATTTTGAAAATTTAGAGTTAGAGTTATTTCAAAAGGTAATTGATAAAAAACTAGACGAGCAACATTTTATTGATTCTATATTAATCAAGTTTTGTAAAGTAGATACCGTATTTTTGCCTTTAGATACTCTTCCGATAGACTCTATTATACATGTTGATACATTGAGACAAGAACTACCTAAACTAGAAACAGAATAATATGTCTGTACACAAAAAAGATTTCAAGAAGATAACCACTAATGTACTTCAGGAGATGAAGCGCAATGGGGAAAAAATTAGCATGCTAACCGCATACGATTATACCATGGCAAAAATGGTAGACATGGCAGGAATTGATGTAATACTTGTCGGAGATTCGGCGTCTAATGTAATGGCTGGACACGAAACGACACTTCCGATTACTTTAGACCAAATGATCTATCACGCTTCTTCTGTAGTAAGAGCAGTAGACAGAGCTTTAGTGGTAGTAGATTTACCTTTTGGTACGTACCAAGGGAATTCTATTGAAGCCTTAAACTCTGCAATCAAAGTGATGAAAGAGTCTGGTGGACATTCAGTAAAACTAGAAGGTGGTGCAGAGATTATAGAATCTATACAACGTATTTTGATTGCTGGAATCCCTGTAATGGGTCATCTGGGTTTAACACCACAGTCTATTTATAAATTCGGTACATACACTGTACGCGCAAAACAAGAAGAAGAAGCTGAAAAATTGATTGAAGATGCCAAGCTACTAGAACAAACAGGTTGTTTTGCTTTAGTATTAGAAAAAGTACCCGCTAGTTTGGCTCAGAAAGTAGCCGAGGCGATAAATATCCCCGTTATTGGTATTGGCGCTGGTGCTAAAGTTGATGGTCAAGTATTAGTAACTCATGATTTACTTGGTATGACTCATGAATTTAGCCCACGATTTCTAAGACGCTATCTTTCATTATTTGATGAAATTACGGGTGCAATAAAATCTTACGTCCACGATGTAAAAACAGTAGACTTCCCGAACGAAAAAGAACAATATTAATGCTTGAAGTTCTTTACGAAGACAACCACATTATTGCGGTTAACAAAAAACCAGGCGATTTAGTTCAAGGCGATAAAACTGGTGACAAACCTCTTGGTGAATTTGTGAAGGATTATTTACGCGAGAAATACAATAAGCCCGGAAATATCTTCTGTGGCGTCATTCATCGTTTAGATCGCCCTGTAAGTGGACTTGTTATTTTTGCTAAAACAAGTAAGGCACTTACGCGTATGAATGAGCTTTTTAGAGAAAAGACCATTCAGAAAACCTATTGGGCTATTGTTGAAAATGCGCCAAGAAAAAGTGAAGATCGACTGGAGCATTATCTCATAAAAAATCAGCAAAAAAATAAATCGAGAGCCTATCTAAAACCTTATGAAGGCGCAATAAAGTCAGTACTCGACTATAAAAAACTCAAAAATTTAGATCATTATACACTTCTTGAAGTCTACCCTATAACTGGACGTCACCATCAAATTAGAGTACAATTATCTACAATAGGCTCAATCATTAAAGGAGATCTAAAATATGGTGCTAAACGCTCCAATAAAGATGCTTCTATTTGTTTACATGCTAGAGAAATAAACTTTATACATCCTGTAAAAAAGGTGCCTATTCAAATTATTGCACCAACTCCAAATCTTGCACTTTGGAATGCTTGTGGAGATTAAATATTGATTATCTCATTGATTTTAGTTATCTTAAGAGAGAATATAAAATTAAAATCTATGCATCTAAATTCTAATGAACTGACCATCCTTTACAACGAGGGTAATGAAAGAGATAAGAAAACCCTTTCTTATGCTTATACGATAACAGATAAAATCAATAAGCAGGAATTAAGTTCTGTAAAAGTATCGAGTACCTTGTTCCAAGTTTTTGTTGATAAGCTAAATGAGGATCCTAAAAGATTAATCAATAAAGCGGATCCATATTATCAAGCAAATATAAGAGGGAAAGATTTTAGTGTTGCAGAGTGGTTTGATTTACTATCCAACCATCCAAGTTTACTAAAAGCTCCTATTGCTATGTATCACAATAAAGCAATAGTTTGCAATACTCCAACAGACATCCTTAAGCTTTCATAGAATCCTGTTTATACCAATCAATAAAATCTCGAAGTGTTTGCTTTGAACTTTCTTTAGGTTCGTAGGCAAGCTCTTTTTTTATTTTATTTATATCTAAATTCATTGAATAATTTAACACTGCTACTCCATAACATGTCATAACGGGCTCATTATCTTCCTCACTTGTTGTAAGTTCTTGGTAACGTGCAAACATATAAGCTAAATTATAAGGAATAGATTTTAAATTTGTATCCATGCCCAAGCCAGCAAGTATATTTCTAATCTCATCCCACAATACTATAGTATCATCATTTGTGATATTATAAATTTCACCTTTTGCAGAATTCTTTTTTTCTACACATAAATTTATAGCATGGCATAAATTATTGATAGATGTAAAATCAACTGAATTATTACCCGTACCTACAACACGCAATCTACCTTCGTTATAAGCTCTTATCAATCTAGGAAAAACAACTGTATCTCCAATTCCGACAATTGCTCGAGGTCTTAAAATAGTTACAAAGGATTTATCTGAAATACTCATAACTAATTCTTCTGCCTTATACTTTGTCGAGGAGTAATGATTACTAAAATAATCTGGATAAACATCTAGTTCAGAGACATTATTGCGATTGCTATAATCGAAATACATATTAGCTGTAGAAATATAAATTAGTTGCTGATTAGTGCTTACAATTTTCAATATATTTTGAGTAGCTATCACATTAGCCTGATAGAAAGAATTATAAGAACCCCACATAGAAGATTTGGCAGCGCAATGGACAACTATATCGTAGCCCATCAATTGAGAGTTTACAAAATCCACATTAATTAAATCACCAATATGCATAGTGTAACCTTCAGCAATAAGTTCTTTTGCTTTATATTTATTCCTCCCAGTAGCGTGAACATTGTCAATACCGTATAGTTTAGATAAATAACGGAGTATATGGCCTCCTGCAAATCCTGTAGCACCTGTAACTAATATTTTCATACTCTTTATTTCCAAATAGTTTTACTTTCAATGGTCGAGAGCCTTCTTCCTTCATTATTTATTCTATTGTCAGATCTTCCTAACCCAGTAAATCTAGCACTCTATATTATTCATAGAATTGTAATAAATAATTATACCAATGACATAAGCCAATAAATCATATACATCAGAAGTATAATTTACCGAAATATTGGGTAGTAGAACTTCAAATGCAAATGAAAGATACAGAAAAAAGAAAAGCAGCTGCTTATTTGAATATCGATATATTCTGTTTAAGTACAAGGACATAAAAAAAGTTGTTAAGCTTAAGATGATAATAGGTGCAAGTAGATCATTTAGATAACAATGAAATATTTGGGGCTTAACAACACCAAAATCCAACTCATTTAATATAAAAAATAGTAAAGAGCATAGAAATATAGGTTGTAAGAGTGTTAACCTGGTAATATGCTTGCAAACCATATAAGGATAGATAAAATTCCAAAAAACACCAATTGGATAGTTTGAATGATTCTCTTTCCGAAGACCATTAAGTACCCATCTTCTGAATTAATTTTTATGAAGGGGATTTTAAAAGGATCAGGTTGAGATTCGATTTGCTCTCTTACTACTCTCTCCTTCTTAAACAATTCTTCTCCACAAGAAACACAGTTATAATCTCGAGTTTTATTCCACTCTTTACAATTTGGACAAGACTTTTCTGTTCTCATTTTGCTTAATTATTTACAACTATTTACTAAAGTCCTCATACCAAATTATAATGGATCTACATCTATTCTAACTTTAACACCTCTAAAACTATTCATAGACATAAGTCCATTCACAAATCGATTGAGTTTATTTTTAGAATCTGGATAAGATAGACTGCGCTCCACTTTTAATAAAATCTGTTTCTGATAATAGCCTTTTAAGCGTTCGAATGCTGGATATTCTGGACCTAAAACTCTCTGTTCAAAAACAGTTCGCATAGATTCTGCCAATATTGAAGAGGCTTGTTCAGCAACTTTCCTATTTCTATGACGCACCATTATGTGAATGAGTCTATGAAACGGTGGGTACCTAAAGGCTTGGCGTTCGATAAGCTGACCTTTGAGGAGATCTTTATAATTATGATTCTCCACTAATTTTAAGACTTCATGGTCGGGCTGATAGGTTTGAATAATAACTTCACTATCTGATTGCTTCCTCCCTGCTCTACCTGAAACCTGACAAAGCATCTGGAAAGCACGTTCAAAAGCTCTGAAATCTGGAAAATTCAACATCTGATCGGCACTTAACACACCCACTAAACCAACATGAGAAAAATCCAACCCTTTTGAAATCATCTGTGTTCCTACAAGGATATCTATTTCTTGGTCTTCGAATGCATTTAATAAGTTTTCGTACGAATCTTTCTTACGGGTAGTATCTAGATCCATTCGACGAATTACTCTATCGGGGAAAAACTCTTTTAGTTCATCCTCTATTTTCTCTGTACCAAAACCTTTCAATTTAACATCTTGTTTACTACAAGATTTACAAGCAGTAGAGGTCTTTTCTGAATAGCCGCAGTAGTGACATCGTAAGCTATGAGAACTTTTATGATAAGTTAAACTTACATCGCAGTGTTTGCATTGAGGAACATGACCACATGATTGGCATTCTTGCTGGGGTGCAAATCCTCTTCTGTTTTGAAACAACAGGACTTGCTGCCCTCTCTCTAAAGTATCTTGGGTAGCTTTTAATAATCCATCCGAAAAATGACCATTCATTCGTCTACGCTTATATGCATGAGAAATATCTATCGTATGAATTTTAGGAAAACTGAAACCTCCATAACGCTTGCGTAATGAATAGATACCATATTTACCTTTATTCACGTTGTAGGCAGTCTCCAAAGAAGGAGTAGCAGTTCCTAGCAATACTTGAGTTTTGTAGTGTTGCCCCATATAAACCGCCACATCTCTGGCTTGAAATCTAGGAGATGGATCATGTTGTTTAAAAGAACTTTCGTGTTCTTCGTCTACTATGATTAAACCTAAATTTTCAAAGGGTAAGAATACGGATGATCTAGCCCCAATAATGATTGGAAATCGTAAATTATTTTTTACATCGCGCCACAACTCAGCTCTTTCGTTCATTCCGAAACGCGAGTGATAAACACCCACCAAATCGCCAAAAGCATGTTTTAAACGCGCAACTAATTGTGTCGTTAAAGCAATCTCAGGAACTAAGAATAATACTTGTCTCCCAGAATCTATCACCTCTTTAATAAGATGAATATAAACCTCAGTTTTTCCACTTGAAGTTACACCATGCAAAAGATTTACTTGCTTATCGACATTCTTTAAAGCTTGAAGAACATCTACCTGTTCTTCGTTTAAGTCTGCCAAAGGAGATCCTTTCAGTTTTTCTTGCTGTAAACGATTCACTTCTACATCGTAGAGTTCGATAATCTCTTTATCAACCAAACCTTTTACGTATGAGGTTTTAAAAGAAAAACGCTTACAAAAGGTATGTAATGGAACTTCTGAATTTTCTTCCAATAGAAATTGTTCTAAAAACTCTTCTTGCTTAGGCGATCGTCTGTGAGAGCCTAAAATAGATTTAGCATCTGATGAATTGATTTCAGCATGCAAACGCATCATTCTTCTAATCTTCGGTCTAAAACGTTCGAAAATTTCCTCTTCTATCTCCACCAACTTCAACTCTTGCATCTTTTTAATGAAAGGCAAAATGGTTTTACGTTGTAAAATTTGAGCTATTTCTTGGATTTTCAAGCGTTTATGCAACTGAAGTGCTTCTATAATTAGATATTCAGAATCATTAAGTTTAGAAATATCTTCATCCCAATCTGGATGAAGCACAATAGACGTTTCGGTTGCCAACTTAAAAGATGAAGGCAAAGCAGCATTCATAACTTCTCCTATGGAACACATATAGTAATCGGCAATCCATTGCCACAACTCTACATGCTTCTGAGAAACAATTGGCGATTCATCTAACACTTCCAGAGCAAATTTCACATCGTAATCTGGTTTAGATTGATGAATTGCATCCACGATACCCGCATAAATTTTAGAACGCCCAAAAGGCACAGCAATTCTGCATCCTACTAGAACTTTCTCTAAATGCTCGTCGTCAACTTGATACGTAAATTTTTGCTTTATGGGTAAAGGAAGAATTACATCAATATATGTTGCTTCCCAAAAACTCAAACTTTTTGATTTTTCACCTTTTTGGTTCCTTTATACATTTCGTATTTCACAAACCTACATTCCAATTTGGCTTGGAAAATTTCAATCTTACGAGATGCTCTTAAACCAACATGTTTTAATCCTTCCAAATGTGAGGTTAAGAACCAAGCTTCTGAGCCTGAATAATTCGTCTTTAAAACATCACCAATACTCTTATACAACTCAGGAATATCGGCTTGAATACGAACTCCATAAGGAGGATTGAATACTAAGTGTGTAGGCCCTTCAGGTTTTTGTGTATCGAAGAAGTTTTCACAGTGAATCTCTATGTATTCTTCTAAACCAGCATTGGCAATATTAAGCTTAGCAGATGCGACTACCGCAGGATCCAAATCGTAACCGATAATTCTACCATAACAGTCTTTTGCTCTTTTTAGTTGACTGTTGCGAATAAGTTCCCAAAGCTCTGCATCATAGTCAGGCCAATCTTGAAAAGCAAAATGCTCTCTATTGATATTAGCTGGAATATGTGAAGCAATCATAGCTGCTTCCACTAGGAAAGTCCCTGAACCACACATACCATCAACAAAATGAGATTTCTTATCCCATCCACTTAACAATATCAATCCTGCAGCTAAGGCTTCAGAAATTGGTGCTTCGTTTGTTTCTAAACGGTAACCTCTCTTATGTAGAGATTTTCCAGAACTATCAAGAGAAACGGTACAAGTGTCTTCGCTTATGTGTATGTTAATTCTAAGATTCGGATTATCTAAATCTACATCAGGACGCATTCCGCATTTATCTCTAAACTGATCTACAACAGCATCTTTGGTTTTAAGAGCAATGTATAATGAGTGGTTGAAATAAGATGAGTTAACGAACGCATCCACCGCAAATTTGTCATCGATGGTCATATACTCTCCCCAATCGATGCTGCGGAGTGAATTGTAAAACTCTTCTTCGGTTTTAACTTTAAAGTTCTTTATCGGCTTAATAATTCTTACAGCGGTGCGTAAAGAAAGATTGGCTTTGTACATAAAACCGATGTCTCCTTTAAACATTACTGCTCTACGAAGTGTTTTGATATCTTGTGCGCCTAACTGAAGTAATTCTTTTGCTAGTACATCTTCCAATCCGTGATAAGTCTTGGCAATCATTTCGAAATTGCTGTTATTCTCAGCTTTCTTCTTTGGCATACCCTTTAACCATTTAAAATTTTGACAAAGATAAACGTATTTTGGTATATGAACAGAAAACGTAAGAGAGAAAACGTAAGATTTGAGTGGTATACCGCTAGCTATCGGTAGGTGAAAGGAAAATATCTTGGTTACAAGTAGGATTACTTATGAGTAAGTAAGTAATTACTCATCAATCATTCTTAATTAATCACTAGTCATCAATTTCCCAGCAATAAAACCTGTAGTCCAAGCAGCTTGAAAGTTGAAACCTCCGGTAATGCCATCAACGTCCATTACCTCCCCAGCGAAGTACAAATCAGGACAAACTCTACTTTGCATGGTCTTCATATCTATATCAGACAGACTTATACCGCCACAAGTCACAAATTCTTCTTTAAAAGTCGTTTTACCTAAGACTGCATAAATATCATTCAGCAGTACATTTATCAACTTGTTCTGATTCTTTTTAGAAAGCTCTAACCAAAGGGAGTCTGGATTAATCCCTACTTTATCGAGTAAGAACAGCCACATTCTGTTAGCTAAACCAAATGGATTGGCATTTGCAATTTTCTTCTTTCGAATGGTAGGAAGAGAAGTTTCTAAAAGCTCATTTACTTCAGACTCATTTTTTATCGACAACCAATTTACTTGAACATTAAACTGATAGTTTTTATCGTAAAGCAAACGAGCGCCCCAAGCTGATAATTTCAATATCGCAGGACCACTCATTCCCCAGTGGGTAATTAAAACAGGACCTGTATATTGTAATTTAGTTCCTTGAATCCTGGCCGTAGCATTTTCTACAACTAAGCCCATCAACTCTTTTACAGGCTCCTTAGGCATATTAAAAGTAAATAGAGATGGTAAAGGAGATACTATGGAATGTCCTAAGTTTTTAATCCAATCAAAACCTCGCGCTTTTGGACTTCCCCCACTGGCAACAATAACTTTGTCGAAATCTTGTTTAGAGGCATTAAAAACTAAGGTAAAGCCCTTTTCATTAGGAATAAGCTCAACTACAGGAGACTGTTTTACAATCTGTATGTTTTTCAACTGAGCTTCGCGCAAAAAGCAATCTATGATTGTTTGTGAATCATCAGAAACAGGAAACATTCTATTATCGGCTTCTGCTTTTAATTCTACACCTCTAGTGATAAACCAGTCAATAGTATCCTTAGGTTGAAAAACTGAAAAGGCTTTCTTTAATTGTTTTTCACCACGAGGATAAAACTTAGAAAGCTGACTTGGATGAAAACAAGCATTGGTCACATTACAGCGTCCGCCACCCGATATTTTTACTTTTGATAAAAGCTTATTCGACTTTTCAAAAATGATAACTTTTACATCTGGATGATGTTCTTTGACTGAAAATGCAGCAAAAAAGCCGGCTGCACCTCCACCTATAATGGCTACTTTCATAGATCTAAAATAATGTTTCTAAACAAAAAACGACCACCGAAGTGGTCGTTTTTAAATCATATGACGAAAAAATTAAGATTTAATTTTTCTCATTCTTAAACTTTCAGGAGTAACTTCTAAGTACTCATCTTCGCTGATGTATTCCATAGCTTCCTCAAGAGAGAAAATAATTTTCGGAGCAATTTTCATTGCATCATCAGAACCAGACTTACGCATGTTTGTTAGTTGCTTACCTTTTACAAGGTTTACTTCTAAATCGTTATCTCTAGAGTGCTCACCTACTACTTGACCTTTGTAAATTACATCTGTAGGAGCGATAAAGAAACGGCCTCTATCTTGTAATCTGTTAATGGCAAATCCTGTTGCTGCACCTTGCTCCATAGAAATAAGAGCACCTTTAAATTTAGAAACAATTTCACCCTTATAAGGTAAGAATTCTCTAAATCTGTGTGTCATAATAGCTTGACCAGAAGTAGCGGTTAGCATGTTATTTCTCAATCCAATCAAACCTCTAGAAGGAATGTCAAACTCTAAGTGCTGTAAATCTCCTTTAGGCTCCATTATCAATAAATCACCTTTGCGTTGAGTTACCAATTCAATTGCTTTACCAGAGAACTCCTCAGGAACATCAATTACTAATGTTTCGTATGGCTCACATTTCTTCCCGTCGATTAATTTTTCAATCACTTGCGGTTTCCCAACTTGTAATTCATAACCTTCACGACGCATTGTTTCAATCAATACTGATAAGTGAAGAATACCACGACCGAAAACGTTGAATTTATCTTCAGAATCTGTCGTCTCAACTTTTAATGCTAAGTTCTTTTCAGTCTCCTTGAAAAGACGATCTCTTAAGTGACGAGAAGTAACAAACTTACCTTCTTTACCAAAGAAAGGAGAGTTGTTAATTGTGAATAACATACTCATTGTAGGCTCATCAACAGAAATCCTTGGCATAGCCTCAGGATTTTCTAAATCAGCTAAAGTATCACCAATTTCGAAGTCATCTAAACCAATAATTGCACATAGATCACCACTACGCACTTTATTAACCTCAGTTCTACCAAGACCTTCAAATACATAAAGCTCCTTAATACGAACCTTCTTATTTACGCCATCTTTACATAGCATATAATCTTTACCTTTCTCTAAATCACCGCGAAAAACACGTCCAATAGCAATTCTACCTTTAAAGCTAGAGAAGTCTAATGAAGTAATTTGCATTTGTGGCGTCCCCTCGTTGTAGGGAGCTTCAGGAATTGTTTCAAGAACAGCATCTAATAAAGGTATTATATCCGTCGTTGGTTTAGCCCAATCCGTACTCATCCATCCTTGCTTAGAAGAA
>Ga0187827_10004984_pt1 | contig 15934 bp, 17 predicted proteins | sample ETNtaG_39_FD_167969 | JGI IMG/M metagenome (GOLD analysis project Ga0187827, IMG submission 167969) | Marine microbial and viral communities from oxygen minimum zone, Eastern Pacific Ocean - ETNP2014_SV_150_PacBio MetaG (Illumina Assembly) | ecosystem: Environmental > Aquatic > Marine > Hypoxic...
ACATTTAGATGAAAATACTAATATAGTAGTCAGATTTAATAAGTCTTCTATGGATGCTCTTTCCGCGGCTTACAGAGAAGGTTCTGATTTATATAAATTATTTGACGATGGGTTTGGACTAGGGTATGGTAGAAAAGAAAATATTAAGATAAAGAGTGTTATAGACCATATTTCTGATAATACTAATGACCTTAAAACATTTGAGAGAGGTATTTTATTAGCTAGGATGATGAATGATTATTCTACAAAGGTTAAACAGTATATTTACGATGAGGGTCGCACTCTTGACTTAACAAATATTAAAAAGCTCTATAAGAGGCTTGTTCTAAGTCAGCCTAAAAGTGGTATTTATGGTAGCCAGAAAAATATAGATTTTGCTTTAGAGTCTTATAGACTTTTTGCAGAGGATGGTTCGGAAGTTCACGCTCTTGCTTTGGAAGCTATGAAAACGTCATTTTCAAAGAATTTAACAACATGGGTTCTTAATGATGATAAACACGATTCTGTTCGTGACGATAGAAATCCGTTAGATGCTTTTGAAATTCTTTCAGCAAAGGTTGATTACGAAGCTAGTGAAGCGGGTGGACGTATGCTTAGTGAATCACAGGCGGCTACGATTATAGCTGATGCTGAGTCATTAAAGGGAAGAGGAGTTGCTGACGGTGATTGGTATTTAACTAAGGATAGGTTTTTAGCTTCTCTTGGAATGTTTGGAGTAAGAGAACATATGCTCCAAATAGAGACTATTGATGGAAAAAGACAGGTTGTTGGTTTTAATAATGGTGGTATTAAACCCACGATAGCTTTCTCTAATGTAGATGCTGATGGTGGCATGGTGGTCTTTATAGGTAAGACTGCATTTAAATTTGACCCAGTTATATCTGAAATATTAGAAGCAAGAGGTGTAGAAGCTCTTACATTTAGTAGTGCAAATAAGATTTTTGATTGGGTAAACCCTCTTGATAATGGAATAATCCAGCCAGTTAACGATAATGCTACTAGAGATAACTGGCAGAGACCTGCTCCACAGAGTCCAAGTGAGATGAGGACTCGCTCTTCAGATGGATGGATTGAAAATGTTATTCGGAGAACAGAGTTAGAAAATGCAAGAGATGTAGATGGAAATGAACTTGACTATTTACAGGGGGTTGTGGATTTACCATGGGAATCTATTAATTTCAAACAGGTTGCAAAGGAACACGTAGGCTCTCCTGGCCCCAATATGTTTGTTCATTTTAATAACCGTGGAATGGAGGCTGGAAAGAGATGGCTTGGAATTGATGAAAGGATGGATAAATTTTCAGCTAATTTCCATAAAATGATATTAGACCCTTATGCAAGAACGCAACTTGGAAGAGCTATGGTTGGGTTTTCTGTTGAAGCGGGTGATAACAGTTTAGCTAGAACTGGTATGGATTATATTCTTGAAAGTGGGGGTGTTTTAGTTGATTCATGGCAACATCCTCATATTGAAAGAGCTATGATTAGCTATTATTTGAACGGTGGCAATACTTCACATTCTCCAAAGCATTATAGCTCAATGGACGTTATGACTGCTGAGCCTGGTAATTATGATATGCCTGTTAGGATTAGAGATGGTGGAGTTTTAAGTAACGGGTTTCCAATACAAACAAGGTTTGGCGGTAAGGGCATATCAGCATTTTTGGGTGATAAAACATTTGTCAGAAGTGGTCATCAAACCGAATTTGATGGAAACTATACTGACCATGCCCAAGGAAATTCATCAGCATTTATATTTCGTTTCGGACGAGATGGACGCAAAAAAGACCCAGATGGCAAACCTACACGCGAATACGAGGAAGCACTGATATTTGAAAATCAAGACGGTGAACCTATTGTTACTTATAGAGGATTACAGATTTCTAAGGAAAAGACTGGAGAACTAATTACAAGAAGGTTGGCTGATTCGGATGATGCAAGGTGGGAACCTTATGATGTCGTAGAATCTGATACACAACCTTATACTAAAGAATTTCTTAGTGATTTGTTTGAGGAAGCTGTTGGGGATGCAAGTGCTTACGCAGATTTAAAGTCAGATATATTGCTTTCTGAAACAAGTTGGACTAATAAGTTGGTTGTAGACCATTTAAACAGCAAGAATGACCCTCTTTGGTTAGCTGCGTTTAGTGTTAGGCAGCCTAGAAATGCTCCTGGGGATGTAATTATTACTAAGGTGCAAGAAGTTCTTGACCCAAGACAGGGTAATGTAGAGAAGACAAATGTATTAGATGCTTTAAAACACCATGACGCTGATTTTGATTTTGATAAGAATACTAGTTTTATGGCTGCTCCCCATGGAATTTGGTCGGAGTTATCCCGTCTTGCTGGTACTAAAACTTGGGTTGATGACCGAGCAGTTCAAAGATATATAGAAAATGAAATAAACAGCAACCTACTACTTGATGATAATGATATGATGCGCACGGCTCATGGAGAACTTATTAATGGGGCATTAACTCGTGGAAGATATGTTAAGATGCATCAAGTGGTAACGTATCTAAATAATATGTATCGTAAGGGTGATTCTGTTCTTACGGCTAAAACTTCTGATGGAGCATTCGTTAAAGTTTCTATTGATAAATCCGCTGATACACAAGTTAATACAGCTGGTTTTATATCTAAATGGGTTAAAGCCTATATTGACCTATATAAGGAGACTCAAAGGATTCAATCAGACCCTCAATATACTAATAAAAAGATGTGGGATATATGGTTTGGGACTGAAAAAGAGAATGGGTTATTTAAGCTGGAAATATTTCGTCATGGTCAACAACAGCCTCCAGAAACAGTTAGAAATATGTCCTCAACCGACTACAGCTCTATAAAAGAGATGATAACAGCTCGTATAATGAGACCGATTGCTACATTTCTTACATATAATAGAGGTCGCGAAGAAACTCCTGAGGGTTATAAAAATCAAGCAAGTTTAGCGCAAATGGCTTCTGCGTATCGGACTCTTACATTTTCAATGATGAAAGATACTCAATTTAATGGGGTGGACTCATTTATAAATATTACATCTAAAGGAGCCATGTTCCAGGGTCTTGATATTGAGCCTGGTCTAGTAGGTATGAGAAATTATTTTAATCATTCTGCGAATCCATTTGATTTTGGAATGAGAAGGCTACATGAAATTGAAGCTAAAAAGTATTCTGATTTTAATCTGGAAACTGATGGTGTTGGTAAGTTGATTAAGAGTATTGAGACTGGAGATGTAGATGCTCTCATAGAGGATGCCCGCTATAATAAGCAACTTCAAAGTGCTCTACATTCCTACGTTAAGAGTGAAGCTCGTATGGTTGAGATAGTTAGCATTGAAAGGCAAATACAAGCAAAACAAGAAAGAATTGAATATTTAAAAAATATGTATGGCTCTAATCATGGAGAAAGTTCTGAAATAACAGTAGAAGAATCTAGGTTGAATGTTCTAAAATATACTAGAGATAGCTTGGTAGCTGGAATTGGGATTCATCAAGACTATATCTTAGGAAAATATAACAAGGTAATGAATGAGATACCTATCCCAAGAGAGAGCGATAAAAGGAAGGCTTGGGGATGGCTTAATAAGAGAGGAAAAGATGTTGGTGTTCTTTATGATGTGGGTAAGGGTATGGAATTACAGGAAATAATACTTAGTGGTAGGAGGAACCTACGTAATATTCCATCTAATGCTATTATAATAGAAAGCCCAAGAAAGTATGTAGCTGCTGACGTGGATAATTTAGGTGCTGAAATTAATTTTCACAGATTTACTGGTACACCTGTATATCATGATGGGAATGCTATTGTACAAAGAATGAGTGATGCTGAGTGGAGAGCAACAGAACCTTTAGCTATTCAGTTAAAAGAAAAATGGAATGATATCAATGCTAGGTTTCCTACCATGGGGCCTGCAGAATTAGGTGCTAGGGAAACACAAAAGCTAGCTGCTATTCATGAACTTATTAATCAGTCAGAGTGGACTTTATTCGCAGAGAACAGTGGTACTCTTGGTAAATGGGCGTTATTACAAAGGTTGTTAGTTCCAGAGATGTCACGAACTGAGATGGAGATATCTCCTGAGATTGGAATAGACCAAAGTATTAATATAAGACCTCGGTTAACTATGGCTTTTGGGGGTTCAATTGTAAAGAATGTTGTTACATACTTAAATGCTATTAGAACTGGTCAAGGATTTGATAAAGGTTTAATTAGTAAGTCTGAAGCTGAATCAATGCTAGCTAGTTACAATGTAGTAAAACTAGCTGGTCTCTTAGAAGTGAATAATAAGTATGGAAACCTTGATGTCATGGTAGAAGGAATGTTTGCAGATAGGGTTGATATATCAAAACATCATTTATTTCAGGCACAGGAAATAAACCAGCAGATATACGCGTGGGCAAATGCTGCTGATGCCAATGTTAGAGATGCGGCTAGAACTCTTATGAAGTATGCTTCTGGGGAAGTTATGGTAGACCCATTTGCTTTGTATAAAGCAGCTAGACAAATGGAAACTGTTGGAATCCAAAGTAATCAGGTGTTTGGTAGATGGATACGAGAAGAAGCATCTGGTGATTTTGGACAATCAATGAGACTGGAATTTATCCATTCTTTAGATGCAAAGAGTGAAAGAGGTAGACATTTTGGAGACCAGACTACGATTGAAGAAGGCATTGATGGTATGATTGATAGAATATTTAGATGTGGGAGTAAATAATGAGTTGGCAATTATGTAATCCTTTATTTCGTAAGAAGAGAAACAGGATTGTTTCACAAAGAGAAACAGAACAAGTATATGAATTAATGAAAGAGGCTGGCACTGAGTTTAAAACCAATGAAAACATAATGAGGTGGGGATATAATAAAGATGCTGATACTTTTAATTGGCTTTGGAATAAATATGTTCATAAAGAATTAGATACAGATGTAAATCCTATCACAAAAAAAGATGTTAAGATATTTAAAATGGGTATTAAGGAATTTGGTAAGGATTTAGGTAAAGTTGAGACACCAGGTATTCTTTCTAGAATGATAGCTCCTTTTAAAATACCTGCAGCTACAATGAGAAAGATTCCTGAGCTTCAACGGTACCAAGATGACTTAATGAGAGAAGCGTCATTCTTTAGATTGCATAAAATTGAAAATGAGTCTCATACTCAACGTATTATAGATAACTGGATAACATTAGCAGCGCAAATGGGTGGAAGTGCAGATAAAAGAGAGTTTAGAAGACTAGAAAAGGCACTTGATGACGTATCTAGTGAAAATAATCCAACTCCATCACAGATTGCGGAAAAGAATAGACTCAGGATAGAGTATGCAAAATTTATTAAAGAAGGAGCTAATCCAGTTTTTAGAGATTTTGACCAAGTGATGCATGGGGTTGATATAGAATCATTACAGGGTTATACACCTTCGCAAAAGGCTTTGTGGCGTGAGATGGATACCTCAGTAAAAGCAATTAGACTTAATGGTGTAAAAATTATATCAAGTGCTTTAAGCAAGGTAATGGAGACTGCTAAGATGCTTGATAAAAGAGAGGGTTCTTTTAGGAATCTTGAAAGCACTATGGATTTAATTAGAAGTGAAATAAAATCTATAGAATTTCAGAGTCAAGTAGACTTAGAATCTGCTCGTCCCTCACAGGCTGATTTTATAGCAGAATCTGGTATGGAAGTTCTTGGATTTAAAGTGGGTGAGCCCGTCTATCTTAAAAAATATATGCCTCATAAACTTTTAGGTATGGTTAAGATGTTGAAAGACGGTCATAGGATGATGTTAAATGGAGATAGAAATAAGACAGAGAAGGAACTTTTAAATCAAGATTGGGATAATTTTAGAAGGTCGGTAGAAAGTGCAAGTCATAGGTCTGTTCTAAATGAGAATCCGTATTTTAGTAGAGACCCTGCCTTTTTCTTTAGACAGTATACTAATGAGATATCTCAGTTTAACTTTCAAGCACATCTTGAGAATAATTATAGAAAGCAGATTAGTCATTTGATGGATTTATCAGAGAAATCTGTTAATGAAAATGATACATCACTAGAGGAAGCAACTGAATCTCTCTTTAAGCAAATGAGAGACATGAAAGATACTCTTGTTAATATAGACCCTGCTAGCGATACAGCTTTAGCTAGTTTATCTAGAATAATTACATCAATACAGTATTTTAGATTAATGGGTGGTAACGTGCGTTCCGCAACTAGAAATGCTACTCAGAGAATATATGAATTTGTTCACTTTGGATTTAAGGCACATAAAACAGGGAGACATTTTTATAAGGGTGCTGGCGGTCAAAAAAATAGAGAAATGGCTGATGAGGAGAAAAAAAGACATGGATTATTATGGCACAAAGAAGGAGCTAAGAGTCCTTTAGCAAAAACTGCTGTTCAAGCTCAAGTTACTAGAGGGGCAATAGCTGAGGGCAGTGATATTCCACCTGGAATGAGGATGGATTCTGACGGTGTTCTTAGGCATGCTAATGTTGCCAATGTTTTAAAGAGTACTGCTGAACAAACTGCAAAAATTTCCACTTTTGCAGGTGGTATGCATAGAGCGATTGAAGATTGGAATAGGAAAGGCACATTCGATATTGCTTTTGCCTTGTCTCATATGAATTTAAAAAATGCTCCCGATAGTTGGTTAGCAAAGCAAATGAAAGTAGACCCATCTAGAACAAGAGAAGAAGGATGGGAATCTATGAAAGATAAATGGATACAAAGGAAGGCTGGCAATGTTGCATTTAATGCGGTTACTGACCTTCATTTTGAATATTCTAAGTGGGCTAAGGCTCCTGGAATAAGGGGGCCAGCTGGTCAGGTTGTTGGTCAGTTCCTTCATTATAGATTTAGTTTATTTGATTTAATGTCAAGATGGTGGAAAGATGGTCTTAGAGCCATGAAGGCTGGTGATTTTAATAGAGAAGAATCATGGAGATTATACAGACTTGGCATTCTTCAAGCTATGATTACAGGAAGTTCTATTGGTATGAATGCTCAATGGTCATCCTTGTTTCAAAATGATGTAGTTGAAACAGGTGATAGAGTCTGGGCATTCTTATCTGCTGATAGAGAAGACCCTGAAGACATGAAAGACCTGGAACGCAAAACTTTTCGTCAAGGTATATTATCATTCGCAGGCCCAACTATAGGTCATGGAATACAATTTGGTGAATGGATGAACTGGGTTGAGTTAGACCATAATGGAATACCTCATCATCCTACTCAAGAAATAGTTGACACAGGTGATGATTTCAAAAGAAGACAAAGATGGAAGGGCAGACAGCTTATTAATTCTCAGTTAGCTAGGACTGCAACATATTCATTTCCTACTCTTGTAAAGCAAGGTGTATTAAATTTTGGAGCATTAGAATTTGGACTTTTCCCTAAAAAGAAATTAAGAGAAAAAAAGAAGGCTTTACAAAGGCTTACAAGAGAATATATACCACATAGTTTTAGGAACTTAGAGGGTTATGCGTGGCCGTTTGGAAAAGGTCTTCTTCCTGATATAACTATAGCAAAAAGAAAAGGTTTAAAGGGTTTAAGACAAGGAAGAAGGGGAGATATTGCTGGCCCTGGAAAAGACCCGCGTCCAAGAGTAACTCCATATGAATTAAGTAGAGTTATGGGTTCTTTAAAATATATGCAAGGAGAAGCATCCCCCTCGTCAGTACTGCGTGATGTACGTGATAGACAAGGGGGTTAACTATGGTGCTTCTCTTAATTTGGTAGTGATTTGCCTTCTATTCTCTCTCTAAGAACATAAATATATTGTATCTGAGAATGTATAAGTCTGTATAAGTCATCCCACGTTTCTAAGTCTTCATAGTTTCCTGATATTATTTTTGCGGCTATATCTACTTTAACATCTTGAGGTATCCTTTTATTTAGTTCCATTATTTCCTCCTTTATCTTTGAAGAACTTAGCTATTAGTATAGCATCAGCTGTGTATAATGTGACGTTAAATCTTGTATCAGTTGTATCAACCAGCCTTTGAGCTAGTTTCTTTAAGGCTCTTTTTCTAGGTAGTCGCTTTTTTGGTAAGATAAGGTCTTCCTGCCATTCTCTGGGTGATATTAGACTCCACTCGATTCCGTATGAATGAAGTATTCCTTCCCAGTTTCCTACATTTTTCCCAAATGTAAATGTTCCTTTAGCGGATGAACCTCTTACCGCGTGGACTTTTTCCATTATCCAATAGGATTTAATCCCTTCAATAGAACAATGATTTTTAATTGAGTGTATTATCTTGGGTAAGGATTCAACCCTATCTTTTGGGAATTTGTATGCCTCTATAGTACCGTCAGGCCAGATTACTGCTACCCCACCATCTATGCCTGGGTCTATTCCTATAAATGCTATATTAGCTCTCCATCGAATAGTTCTATTAACCTTGCTGTAATTGGGTGATATGGTATTGACTCTACTCTAGCTACCCGTTGATTACATCCCTTATCGTAGGTATCCATAGGTATCGACTTAGGGCGACCTCTGTTCTTTTCTACAAACCACCAACAGTCGCCACGGTTGTTGTAAATGCAACCGCGACAACTTTGGGATTTGCTTTGTATCATTTGTTAGGTTCAAGTAAAGCCTCAGATTCTGTGTTAAAGAATCTACACTTATTACCGTTAAAACCTAAAGTACTTTCTCCTGTGAGACCGTACCTAGACTTAGCGGCAATAACATTTATTGAATATGGGCTGAATTTCTCATCATCATACTGATACGGATAGTATACAAACAGAGCAGACTCTGCACACTGTTCAATAACACCACTCTCAGCAAAATCACTCAGCTTAGGCTTTGGGTCAAACCTACGTTCTATTTCTCTGTTTAACTGGCTAACCAAGATGGCTGAACAGTTTTCCTTTTTACATATCCATTTGTAATCGTTCATTACTCTTTCTAGTTGAAACCTTCTTTCTACAGCTCCACTAACAGCAACAAGCTGAATGTAATCATCAATGACTACATCTGGCTTGAACTTGGTAACTTCTGCCATACTTTCTTCAAGGCTTCTTATGTCATCGTACATTGTTAAATTGCTGTACTTATCTGATATTATAGTTGTTAATCCGTTTACTAATTTTTCTTCTACTTTTTTTGATACTTTGTTTCGTCTTACTTCATCATAGGTAATATCTTTAGATTCCATTACTAATAGCTTTCTCATCATTTCTGTATTACTCATCTCTCGATTTAACAGCAATACTTTCTTTCCTGCTGATATTAGTTTTCCTATTAGGTTGACTACTAGAGTTGTTTTACCATGCCCTGGTCTTCCACCAAGCACAGTTATCTCGCCTCTGGTCATTCCACCTGAGAAATCATCCAAAGGTTTGAAATTGAAGGGAATCATAGCATCTCCCTTAATAATCTTATCTACTGTCTCTTGAATTATCGTACCTATATCCCCATTCCTGGAAGGCAGTAAGGCTCTTAGTACGTCAACATATCTGCCATGTTCTTCTAGTATCTGTCTAGTAGTATCTATGTTTGAGAAACTTGCATTATATAATTTGTATGCGGTTCGCCCTACTTGTCTTTGAACAAATTTCTCCCAAACCATCCTAGCGTGTTGCCCAGCCATAGACGGCCCAGGAACTCTGTCAAGTAAGCCTGTTATATAATATGCAGTTACTCCGTTATTTTTCTTTTTAACTTCATTTATTAATGTGATAGGTTCGATTACTTGTTCTCTTTTTCTTAGCCTTCCCATTCCTCTGAATGTGTGTCTAGCTAGATGGTCATAGAATGCTTCATCATCTTGTATTATTTCTGATACTTTATCATAGGTTTCAAATCCACCCATTAGAATAGCACCGAGTACTGATTCCTCTGCTTCCATATCATTGGGCGGAAGTTTCATATCGTATTGTGTTTTCATGTTATCCTCCATGGAATAAGATTTCCTGATATGAGACTTTTTTGTAATTAGTAATTACCAGCTCATTTTTGTATTCCCTCTTTGTTGTCTGCCCAGCATACTTAACTGGTATAGCTTCTATGTTATAATCCTTATACAGTTCATGCACCACAGGTTTATCGTCATAGCTTACCATAAAATTTCCACCACTTAGGTTAATGAAATCACAGACTTCCTTTAAAGCAGAATGGTCTTCTTCTTTGAAAGAATGGAGATAATAGTCATTTCGTGTACCTGCCACTATATAAGGTGGGTCTAGATACCAAAAGTCACCATTTCTCGGTGGATACTTTTCTACAAGCGTCCTAAAATCAAGATTCTCCACAAGGACACTGTCCAAATAGAGTCTTGAATATCTTAGGTCTTGTATAAGTTTAGAAGTATCCCAGTCGGCTGAGTTTTTACTGAATGTGCCTTGAGGATTGTTGTTAAAAGAGCATCGAACAAGATAGTAATATCTCGCAGCCCTTTTAACATCTGGTATTTTGTTAACAGTAGAGTTCTTAATATACTTTTTAAGTACTTTGTGGAGTTCTCTACTTTTGACATACCATTCAATATATTCTACAAATTCATCAAATCGTTCAGCTAATACTGTGTACAAGTTTACTACATTTTTGTCTAAATCGTTAACTACATTCCACTCGACTTTCGTTTTTCTGAAAAACATTGACAGTCCTCCAGCAAACATTTCGATATACCTGTCGTGCTGTGGAATCATAGGAACTAGTTTTTGGCTTAAGAAATATTTGCCACCGTAGTATGGTATAATTACAGGGCAATCAAGCCACTTATTATCTGCCATTGTTTTCTCCTAAAAAGAAAAGGCTGGAGCCATAGCATAGGACGCTAGCTTTATTACAGCAATAACCTACTGGCAATGCCCAGCCTTATACGTGTACTTTATGCACTCGCCACTTGATTCGCCCAACCTCTTACAGTTGGAAAGATTTGAGACTCAAACTTGTGAGTACTCATGAAATCCCTGTTCATGTGATGTGTATTCACCCATGTAGCTGCGTTAAACAAGTCCCAATAAGTATCAGGCTTGTGAGTACACAGATATTGGATAAATCCTTCCATTACATTCGTAGGAATCATCTTTATTAGCTCCTGAACGTGACTCTGCCGAACTTTTGTTTCCAACATAAGGGCAAAGTCCACCTTGAAGACTTCTGACGTGTTTTGGATAGTTTCTTCTATTAACGCAGGCAATTCAGCTATGCGTGGATTATAAATAGAATGTCTATTTGTTTTCTTAGACAGTATAACTCCAATGACCATGCCATTAGAACATACCAATCTATATGCACCAGCTATTATTCCTATTTCCCATGAGCCATCATAGCTGTTCTTAATCATTATTTCAGGATTGACATAATCGTCTTTAGCTACTTTGACTTTTACATTTGGAATAACGTACCGCCACATTGTTCTTTTGCCGTCGTTTAGTACTTTAACTTCTCTTTCAACAGCACCTGCTTTTTGCAGAGCATCTTGAGAAGCATCATACACTTCTTGATTGGTAACCAACTTATATTCATCAGTCATACAACTTAGAATTTCATTGGTATCTTCTCTTATTATGAATTTATGACCAGTCTTTATGTAACCTGAAGGGTCATCTTGAAAAACTGCAGGTTCTTCTCTAACTGGAAATAGTGCTTCACTCATATCCTAACTCCTTACGCTTATCGGTTATAGATTTTGGCGTTTTGCCAAGCATCTTTGATTCAGCTTCTTTTAGTTTTTTCCTGTCTTTAGCATGATTTTGAACCATTGCTCTAAGAAAGTTAAATCCTTTCCCTTGAGCATACATCTTGTCTTTACAGTAGATGTTCATAGCCCATTTTAATGTATCGTCATCCATTTCTTTAATTCCCCATAGAAAGTTGTAGGATTTCCTATCAGTATCATCTGATGGGACATTTGTTCGTATTTTACCTACTACCGTTTTTAGCATGTTCTGTGTTTCTTTGTTCCTTTGCCAAACGAGGTCTCTTATTTTTGTTTTTTTTGAACCGCTGGTAGGGGTATATCCACATGCGGGGCACTTTTCCATATTCCTTCTTCCTCCAGTTCTTTTTGAGCGTCTAGAAAGCTATCAGCAGCTAATTCCGCTTGTCTGTGGTCTTTAAAATAACAATCAGACATGAGATAAGCAATTAATTCATCTCTATCGCCCTGTTCTGTTAGGTGTGATACCCAAGCCATTTTACCCATAGGTTTTTCCTCCTTATCGTATAAGTATTTACCTACATTAGTTTGCCATGTAGTCTCTACCCAGAAACCACATTTGCACTTTTTTAGCATTATATTTTCTTAGCTTCTTCTAATAGTTCGTCTATTTTACTCCATATCATTACAAGTATCCATACCTGTACTAGTTCAATTAGTATTTCCATCCTTTCTCCTTATAATCCTCTTCTACCTCCATTGTTAGATAAGCTACCACCTTTCTTTTCTAGCCTTCTTTCAGATGGAGTAGACTCTGTTTTGGTTTTGTCTGATGCGTTCTTGTACCACCACCATCCATTACCATGTTCTGCTAACATTTCTGTTATATCCTTAATGCTTTTAGGGTCATAAGGATAACCTTCTCTAAGTTTCCAGTTTTTTATATATGGTTCAGTCATTATTTACTCCTTTTAATTGCAGTCGTGTTTGCAAATAAGTGCTTTCCTAGATAGTACGGTTGGTCATCCTCAGGCAGGTTAGCTGAGATTATGATTACATTAGTACCCATCGGGCCTGTCTTTATTTTTACACCCTTTAGACCAGCAGTCTCGAACATTTCCCCCTTCTTTAATTTCTCAAGAAATATCATTCCCCGTGGGGGCTTAATCACAATCTCCGTCCTTACAACCTGCTACTACAGTACCTTGTGCTTTTTGTATCTCTTTTTCGATATATTCATTAAGAAGTTTACCATCTCTACTTTTCTTTGTGTTGCCAATTTGATTTTCTCTTATTAACTCAGCTGTTCTAGTTCTTTTCTCTTCAGCAAGAGCATCTTTAACTCTTAGCATATCTTTTAAAAGAGATTTATATGGAGTTTTCCACTTAGGAGAAACAGGTATTCTTACTGTTTTTATAGCAGTTAATGCCCAGATGATACATTCTAGTTCAGATTCAGTTGTTCTTATTTTTATTACTGCTTCTTGATTTTCCATCTTTCTCTCCTTTTTCATCCGTTGTACCACCTGGAACAGGAGATGGCATGGCTCTCCTAGTACTAGCCAATACTCGCATATCTTTAGTGTGTTCTTTTTGGTTTTCCAGTTCGTTTATTTGGTTTTGTTCATATGCATAATTAGACATCATATCGTCTGCTTCGATATCTGCTATAGCTTGTTCATAATCAGCATCTATACCAGTATCTCCACCAAACTCTTTATCTGTAACCTTGTAAACAAAACCTTCATTAATAATATGTTTGAAGATTTCATTAGCAATATTATGCCTAGCAGCCTTGCTCTCAAGATTAGAATCATGGAACTTAGACAGAGTTTCCTCTACTATTTCAAAGATAGCAACTTTTGCTAATTCTACATCCATGTCCTCTGGCATATCTCCTAAGTCTATCTGTTTTGTGTTCTTTATTACTGGTGGGTTTTCTAATCTATCTATAACTTTTTCTTCGTGCATCGTTTACTCCTTTAAGCAATTTAACACTTTTAATTTAAAAAAGAAATGAGCGGCTGATACCTTGTATAGAGATAAGGTGTGGGTAAGCTGCTCCGAGGTAGGATACAGATAATCAACCGCTCACTACTAAATTTACTTTAAAATATAAGAAAAGGGAAGCTAAGACTAGCTCAACTTCCCTATTCCTATTATGAGGTTCCAATGTTAAATAACATCTGTGAATGGAACTCTAAATTATAGAGTAAACACACTTTTGTTAATATGACTTTGGTACGTCTCGCGGGACAACCTCAAAAAGGGACATCAGCCCCCATTTCATCTGACGACAGTTGTTTGCCTTCTTTCCAGGGATACACTTGAAATACTTTCCAAGCAAAGCGGGTTTCCCCGTCTTTTTCGTATTCTTCTCTGGCTAGCTTGACAATCGCTGGTTTTCCTACTACATCTGCCTCTTCGATTTCTCCGAGAACAGTCTCATCATCATCTGTTTTCTCAAATATGATGCCGAAGTTCTCACATACTTGCTGGTATTTTCTATTTCTCCAACCCTGTCCTTGTGGTGGATTAGGAGTTAGCCAAACACCTTGTCCCCTAAACTCTTTTCCTGACATATAAGATGCACTTATCGTGACCTTATTGCCTTCGGAATCAGTTACTTGGGTAAGATTTCCATCTTCAAGAACCATCTTATCCACAGTTAACTGTTTAGCTTCTGGGGCTATCTTGTATGTTATGTTGAATACAATACTGTCATTGTACTCAGCTGTGTCAAAACCGCTGACGTGTGCAGGATATGTACCTGGAATTATAGGTAACTTTCCGCTATCAGATTTCTTGACTGTAGTATTCTCTAGAGTCTTCATGTTTACTCCTACTTGTTTTGAGGTACAGAGCGTTCAGTTGTGTACTCTACCAATAGAGTATTGAACTTCTCTCTAAACTCGGTCATCTTTTTACTGTAGTCACTGTTGTTCAGTCCCTGAAAGTACAATTGAGGACAGACCCATTTGCCATCTGCCGTCTTCATGTACCGTCTGGTACCTCTCTTACGGATTCCTACTAGACCACTCTTCTGCATTTCTGCAATAGCTGAGTCTGATAGAACTCCATCTTTCTTTAGCTGTTCAGCTTCAGAAACTGTTATTTTACCCATTGTTAAGAATCTCCTTCTAGGGTTTGTTGTTCACTCCATCCAGATTGTTCCCAAAGAACTTCATTCATTTCTGAAATAGGTTCTTCAATTACAAACGAATGGTAACTTGGATTAACAGTAATTTGTCGAGAATTAGAACCACTCGTTTTGAAAACCATCATTGATTTACCATTGAATAGTTTAGTTCCGACATAAATTACCTCTTTGAATTGACAGCCATCATTAATACCTACGGTATAGACGCTGCCTTCCGCGAGTAAATTATCATCATATGGATTACTCATCTGTTGACTCCTTTACTAGTCTTTCTAGCTTAGCTAAAGAAGCTAAATAGTTATCCCTAGTAATTTTACCAGCGATAATAGCCTCACTAACTTCTTCTTCTTTTTCTTTTGATATTGAAACAGCGACTCCTAACAACTTAGTGGTTTCTTCTTTACCTATTGGTGTTATATCTCCAGGCAGGTCTTCACCAGCATAGATATATAGTCCAAGACCATGAAGAGCAATTGCTTTAGTTAGGCAACGCATTATTGATGTATTTACATGAAAAGCATTTGGTTGTTCTATTGCTTGGTTACGATTATCAAGAACAGGATGTACTTGCTCTCTGCAAATTCCACCTACCCATAATTTAACCTTAACAAAAGCACCTGCTGCTGTCATCATATATGGAGCAGTCTCTCCATCAGCTTGTTGGTATTCACATATTTCCCAGGTTGCTTGAGGGTCTACTTTTAATAGTTCTCTAACAGCCCAAGCCCAACTTAAATATGTAAAGTTTCCCTTTTTCTCTGTGTATTCGCTTACATCTATTGAATCTAGAATGGCAAACACACTTCCATCAGTTATTCTCCAATCCCTATCATCTGCTATCATATTATCTCCTTTCAGTTGTACTGCTATCATACTTCACCATTCTCTTGATTATATGTCTCTTCTGCAAGCAAGCAGTACGTATCAAAGTCTTGTGTAGACATAAATTTATCATGATTATAATGCACATTAATTAAGTCAATCAAAATAGTATCGAACTCTCTTGATTTAGTACTTTTAAATTTATCTGCGCATTGACATGGATTCTTTTGACATAGTTCACAGTTCATAATCCCTCACATTCTGTCCCTTTATAAGGACAGTACCTACATTCCCAATTATATACAGGAGCATTATCATCTCCTACATTAGGAACTCTATTAGCTAAA
>Ga0187827_10004986_pt1 | contig 15932 bp, 14 predicted proteins | sample ETNtaG_39_FD_167969 | JGI IMG/M metagenome (GOLD analysis project Ga0187827, IMG submission 167969) | Marine microbial and viral communities from oxygen minimum zone, Eastern Pacific Ocean - ETNP2014_SV_150_PacBio MetaG (Illumina Assembly) | ecosystem: Environmental > Aquatic > Marine > Hypoxic...
CACTATACCTGCTGTATGAGATGGCATGCCCTTTCCTGCGGCCTCAGCAAAGGCTTTCAATGCGAGAAGCAGAGATCCTGCAAGAACGACGCTTGCCGAACCTATGACCCATGTGCTGACCGCAAAAGCCGATCCGTGAAGAGGGGGTGTCGATACTCCACCGAATAGTAGGAACGCCCCCAAAACGAAACATATAAGCCCACCCGCCATATAAAGTCCAATACCTGGAGCCTGAGCTTCAATGAAAAAAAGTATGACTGCTCCGGCGAGTAACCCTATTCCAAGCCAGTTTACTGGCAGCTGACCCAGCCCGACGAATGCCACACCCATAGCCAGAATACCCACAAATGCACCTATCATTATTCCTGGCTGAAGAAATTCGAGAGTGAGCGCAATACTGCCTATCGTGAGTAGTATAAATGTTATGTTTGGGTTTCCCATCGCGTCGAGAAATTTTTCCAGCATGGTTCTTTCAAACTTCACTATCGGAATTTGAAGTGTTTGGATCGTGACTAATCCAAAGGATGTGGTGACTTTAAACCCATCCACATCTTGAAGCAGGGTATTTGTGTTATCAGAAATCAGGTCGATCATACCGGTAGTTAATGCTTCTTCGGATGTGAATGAAGCGGACTGAAATATTGTGCTTTCTAGACTCTTGGAATCTCTTCCTCTTTCTTTGGCAATACTACGGAGAAGTGCTGCGGCATCCTGTGACGCCTTGGATTCCATAGTCTTTTCAAGGTCTTCACCAGACGCTCCTACAGGAGTGGCTGCCCCAATATTGGTAGCAGGTGACATAGCCGCTATGTGAGATGCGGCTACGATAAAAGTCCCGGCCGATCCAGCACGTGCTCCAGAAGGCGTTACATGAGTAATGATTGGTGTTCTTGCAGCCATCATAGTTGTTACAATTTTTCTGGTTGGGCCGAGCATTCCTCCGGGAGTATCCAGTTCTATTAGTACGGCAGAAGATCCAGTACTATCAGCCTTTTCTATGACTCTCTCTAAATAAGAGGCGGTTGAGGGCTGTATGGGACCTCTGATCTCCACTTTCAAAATTCGTGGAGTTGAAGATTCTAATGGAATCGTTGAAAGGCCGTATTGAACTATCAGAACAACAAAGGCAGTTATTGAAATTATTCGCAACACGGTCATGGGAGGTTTCACCTTTCCATGGATGATTATTACACAGAAAAACAATCTTAAAGTTCGATCATTTCAGCGGTGTACCTATTTGGTGTTGATTTGAGAATCAGCCAATATTTATTTGCTTTCAGTGACGGTTAGGGTTCTTATACAACGTACCAGCTGGCAGCGAGGCGAGCCCTGAGACATCTACCCACGTGGTCCGTATCGTTTCCGATATCTCACCAGGCCCTGTATTTACTGGACCGCGGCCTCGTCCTATGGCTAAGTTTAGGGGGAGTTGAGAAACTTGCCCCTGGTCTGGAAACGGGTTTTGGCCGGATTGACATTCAGGTAGATTTAGCCAGTTAGAAGGAAAGGAATTCATGCTAGGGGGAGGGGTAGCTGGCTTGCAGGTTGGAGGTTGACCCATGCTCCCTAGTCCATCTGGCCCCAAATTTCCGATAAGGAAAAAGCCTACATTTTTAACGTCTGCAAATTCGACGAATTGATCCACATCAAAAATAGGATCCCTGCCAGAAAACCCTCCTATTGCCACAGTATTAACATCCGCAAGGATGAAGGGTGCAGCATCCCGTGCTCGCTGAGTGGCAAGTAGGATGTCGTTCGTAGAGGGGTCGATTTCCCATTTCAAGTATTCAATGATCCGATTCTCGATCCCTGGATCCCTTGCTAGAGGTGGGTTAACGGGGGATAACGAACTTGGTTGAGGTGGTCTGGGAGGTCCAACAAGTCTGCCATCTGATCCCAAAGCGGTAAAGAAAGGCACTATCAAGAACACGGATATACCAATCGAAAGCCCGTAGGAAGTGAGTGGCGCCTTTGCGACATCCTGTCTAATCCCGTTAGCAAACACGAGCAAACCTATAGAAGCTAATACTAGTGATCCAATAATCGCGATTTCCGACACAGAGTTTCTCGCCCCATAGATCTGTATCACTAATCCTGTGACCAGAATGGCTACCAAAAACCAAGCACTGCGGCTATCAATCCTTACTGCCTTCCACAGGCTTGATATGCCAATCCCAATGACAGCAGACAATGGAGCTGACGCAGCCACAAGGTAATAAGGATGGGTGTGCGTCGCGTTTGCACTGCCGAAGATTATCAGCGTTATTATTAGCCATCCACCCCACAGAAAACTCTGAGAGGCAAGCTCATCATGTCTTAGATGTTTTACAAGTTTGTTTAATTTTCCATAGACACTCCCAGGTAGTGAGAACATTATTATTGGGATGAGGAGCAGAAGCCCTATCGGGAGCAGCCACCCTAACTGGATTGATAGAGGGGAGCTAAACAGCCCAAATATTGTTTGCTCTGATTGTGGCGGAATACCAGGTTGGATGGCATGTGTAGGGCAAGGTGGAATTCCCTGCCAGTGTTGAGGCATAGAGACCATTCCGGGTGGAAGGTTTTGAGGCAGGCAAGTCGGGGTAGCACCTACAGGATTTAGCCCGGTTGTAGGAGCCGTTACTAAACCACTCGTAGGTTGGGTTGAAATATTTAGAGGGGCAGAACCCGGACGTGGAAGGCCCATCCTTGGGCCACCTCCAAAGCCATCAAATCGACGGAATCCGTTGTATTCAAATGTTAGAGTCCAGATCGAGTTGTCACGGGTCGAACCGACATAGGGACGGCTATCAGACGGTGCTAAACCTACGGCCGATATCCATAGCGATGAGAGTAATAGTGTCAAGGTTGAGGTGACTGCTACTATCATGAGTGATTTTTTCCACCCCTTATTCCACCCAAAAAACAGGAAGGTCATAAATATGGGCAATGGGACGAAAGCCACAAACATCTTGGAGTTGAAACCGAGTGCGATTAGCACACTAAAGAAGATCAACCATTTCCACTGGGATGTTTGAACTGCTTTTATGATGCACGCCGCTGCAAGTAATAGACAGAATGCTACAAGAGCATCGGGTTCGTTTCTTGTATCTATGATTACGCTGGCTGGGAGAACGGCGAGAACGGAGGCGGAAACAATACCGGCGATTCTTCCGAAAGTTCTTCCTACAATGAAGTAAATAAGTGGGATGGATACTATTCCCATGATGAATTGAGGAAGAGTTACGGACCAGTCACCCACTCCTAGCAGAAATCCGGATAATGATTGCAGCCAGAATGCAGCCGGAGGTTTGTCGACCATTACCAGGCCGGAAGGATCAAATGAGCCGTAGAAAAAGTTTGACCAACTCAACGTCATAGATTTGACAGTAGCAGTGTAGTAGTTGTTGTCGAATGCACCCAATCGTGGAAGACGAAGCAGAAGCCCCAAGATGATGGGAAATGTGAGCCAGAGCCAATCTTTGCGAATGACCTTTACTATAGAAAAGCTAATTCCATTTATTCCGACCAAGTGTGAGTCCTTAGCCTCAAGTTAGAGGGAAGCCCGAAAAACCCAGTGTTTTGATCGACCATGTTCATACTATACTTTGCTATACCTGAATATAGTGCACGAAGGTAGGGGAATGCTTTCTTCTGGGCAGGAGAAATGAATCGACTCAGGACTATTGATATTGGTGTTTTGCCGATAGTGGTTGCAACAATACTTCGGTTTTATGACTTGGGGAGAGGTCACCCGGGTCTGTCGATATATCCTGCAATATCACGGAACACGACCACGTCTTTTCATAATTGGTTTTATCCTAGTTTGTTTCCCGATGGGAGTATTCTGGCGGATAAACCTCCCGTGTTCTTTTGGGTACAGGGTTTTTTCATCCAGATAATGGGGACTGGAAATCTAGCACTCAGGATGCCTGCTGCCATTGCGGCTGTTTGCTCTGTTGCGTTGCTTTTCCTTATTTTGCGCAGAACACATGGAAAATGGCCGGCATTTATCGCGGCACTTTTTCTTGCGGTTATACCTCTAGATGTGAATTTCTCCAGAGGAATATTTCTAGAGCCCGTGACAACTTCTGTGATTCTGTTGTGTGTATATTTGGTTGTTACAGGTGTTCAGGATGCAAAAGAAAATAGGTTTTACTGGGCAGCGGGAGTCCTAGGCCTGGCATTTATGATCAAGTTGTGGCAGGGTCTCTTACCGGCACCTGGTTTAGCTATCTTATTTGTAATTCATTACTGGGGATCCTGGTTAAAGATAGCTAAAGTCACTCTTATATCTTCGATCTTCTTCAGTGTTGTTGCGTTCACCTGGCCTATTTCAGTTTGGTTGACATCGGGGGCATACGATTCCGTTATGCACTCGGAAAACATCTGGGACATGATATTTGGATGGAACCTATTCCAAAGATTCGGATCTTTGGAATACGGTGCAAGCCATTCAAACGGTTATTTATGGTTTTTGACTGGGCCTATGGGGCATATTTTTGCCATTTCAGTGCTGCCTGTAGCTCTTATAGGAGCTGTCAAGGGAATGCAGGATATTCTTAGGGGTCACAGCTTTTCGCTACTCTGGTTGGTTTGGATTATTTTGGCAGTTGCGGGATTTGGTGGAGCTTCTGTCAAACTTTCAAGTTACTGGGCTTCAGTCACGCCTGCCGTTGCTGCTCTTACTGGCATAGGATCTTACTGGTTATTGGCCCAGAGAGAGGACTCTTCCAGCATCGTGCGGGGGACTTCATACCTGCTGCTGTTTGGAGGACTTCTTTATGTCTCCAAGGTTATTTTTGACCTCTCCCCAGTAGCTGAAACTTTTAGGTACACAGCGGTGGCAATATTGTTGTTGACTTTGATCCTGCCGTTCGTAATTTACTTCAAGCCTTCACGAGATTCTACTGGCACAGGGTTTAACAAAGGAGAAAAGGTACTGACGTCTATTCTGGCCTTATCTCTTGCAATGGTTCTCGCAATTAACGCGGAAGTCACGATGTTTAACCTTATGAATCCTCGTTCAGACACATTAGGACGTATCGGGTTCGACAGGATTCAGGGTCCTACGAACAGTCCCCAGGTTAACTCTTCCAGGGCCAGACTCAGGGGAACTGTAATCACCGCCGTTGTTAGAGCGGAAGTTGAAGAGCTTAATAGTGCACTCGCATATGTTCAGAAGAATAGGGAAGGAGCAAAATATCTTCTAGCAGGGGACTCTTTTAACACGACTGCCCGTGTTGCTTTTGTTACGGGTGAGCCTGTGCTCACACTTTATTCCGAATATCAGGACACTACGGTGACGACTTTGGATAGGTTAGATGAACTTGTCGAAAGTGGGGACCTGAGGTTTATCCTGGCTTCAAGTAATTTCAAAACTATGAATTTCCGTCAATGGGGTTGGATTGCCAGAAATGGAAGAGATGTGACTTCAAGCGCAGGGATGGATATGTTTGGTGAAATGCGCTTATTTGCTTTATTCTCCGTTGCCGGCCAGCCATACCTAAGATTCAAGCCGGATCAATGATGGTAATCCTTCCGGTATAAACACAACCTGTTTTTAAAGGGGAATCTCTTGAAGATCCTCGCCGACAATAATGTTCCCCTTGTAAGTCTGACTCACCCCTTCAATCCAAACCTCTGGTTTGTCTAACTCAGCCGATCCAGTAGGAACAAAATGGTTCAAGACCAATATCCCCACTCCGGCCTTAGAGGCGATTTCACCTACTTCATGCATGGAGGTGTGGGATTCTATTATATGTTTTCTGAACGACTCATTACCTGGATAAGTTCGTCTGACAATGGCGTCTACCCCATCCCTGTTGAGCACCTCATGAACTAGGATATCCGCTCCCTTTGCAAACTCGGCAAGGGCCTCGCTCCTTGAAGTGTCACCAGAGAATACAATTGACTTTGAACCGAAATCAAACCTGTAAGCGAATGATGGTTCTGCAGCGCCGTGTGGAACCTTGATGCAGCTGACTGTTATTTTTTCATCAGTAAAAAAAGGATTGATTTTACTCAGTTCTTGAACATGAATTACAGACTCAAGATCCGGCCTACCTTCGTCACGGACCCTCAGTTGTATATCCCAGTTCATGTAGGCCCTGTACGACTTAGCCATACGAACAAGCGGTGATGGTCCAAAACATTTAATAGGACCGTTGTGTCCGCTTTGCCAGGCTCTTAATAAAAGATTCCCAAAACCTGCGACGTGGTCAGAGTGATTGTGCGTGATGAATACAGCTTTGATGGACAGAGGGTTTATACCTGACATGGCCAATTGGTTGGTAGCACCGTCCCCTGCGTCTACGATGTAGATATTCTCACCCAAGGCGAGAGCGCTGGAAGGTTGTGATCTCGCAGCCCAAATTTTTGGACCACCGCCTGTTCCCAAGAGAATCAATTTATTTGACGAAGAGCTCATCGGTTGGTGGTAAATCGAATTTTCGGGTACTTAGAATGGAATAATTGCTGTGTCGAGTGCGATGTCAGACATCAGTGCTATCCCGAAAATAATACTGATGGCTCCGGCAACCCCAGAAACGATTATGTTCAGTTTTTGGTATGCACCTGTTATTGCGAACGGAATACTCAATACTATCGTGATAATTGCCATAGAAAGAACAGTTCCAACCCCAAATAGGACCAGATAAGAGATTCCTGCAAGAAACGAGTCTATCGTTGGTAATAATGCCAGCATGACGGCTGCGCTTCCGGCCAGTCCATGGACCATTCCTATGATGAATGACTTCATCCTAAAAAATGGTTTGCCGGGGCTAAATATACCGTGTCTTTTCTCGACTGCAGGCTCGTCCTCTGCTTCATGTGTCCCATGGATATGTAAGTGGGCGGTACCTTCATGTGCGTGTTGATGGACATGTAAACGGCCTTTTCTTAGATTCCAGTAAACCTGTAAACCTAGGAAAACCAGCATTACACCGACTCCAAATTCAAATACCGGCGCCACCTCTTCGTAAAAATCAAGGACAGCGTCTTTAAGGGCCAAGATGATTAGCCCAATCAAGATTAGCGGGGCTGTATGACCAAGCCCCCATGAGGCTCCTACCCAAATACCACGGAATGCGCTCCTATATTGGTTCACGATAGTAGAAACAGCAACTACGTGGTCTGCGTCGGTCGCATGCTTCAAACCCAATAGGAATCCGAGAATTATGGCAGCTAAAGCACCTGATTCAGCGTTCATTTAGCCGTTCACCTTTCTATACATAGTTGGGAACCAAAAACAATTATAGTGGACCGAGCAACAATGCCTAGATTAATATGCATGTTTAGAGAATGCCTAACGATTTTATTACTTATGTTTAAAACGAGGAGGAAGCCTTGAAACTTGTATTTTTCAATGATTTTGTACCCGGAGTTATCAAAGGCGAAAGAGTGGTTGACATTACTGAGGCGGTGTCTCCGATTCCCCACACTTTCCCCCAAGAGCTACTCAACGGACTCATCGCTTCATTCGTTGATTATAGGGAAGCCATTGAAACTCTTGTAGAGTCAAGGGAAGGGGTTTTGCTCTCATCAGTTGATCTTAAGTCTCCAATTCCTAAGCCCCATAATATCGTTTGCATGGCTGTTAATTATATGGAAGATGGAACGAGAGACGCTCCTGCTCCTATAAATGCTTTCCATAAATCGCCGAACGCCGTTCTGCCAGATGGAGGCACAATTTTCTTGCCTGATGTTCCTGCAACTATTTTTGAGCCAGAAGCTGAAATGGCTCTGGTAATAGGTAAATCTGCAACCAACGTTTCGGCAAAGGACGCCTATGACCATATTTTCGGATATATGAATTTCATAGATATGTCAGCTAGGGGATTGTCGTCTGGAGGAGGAGTTTTTTATCAAATGAAATCCAGAGATACGTTCGCCCCTATGGGGCCATATCTCGTGACTGCAGACGAGATCGATGATCCCCTTAAATTGCAAGTACAACTTTCTGTCAACGGGGATCTCAAACAAAACTTTAACACCGACGATATGGCACACAAGATTCCTCGCGTTATCGAATGGATAACGTCGATTCACACCCTTGAACCCGGTGATGTAGTTGCCACTGGCACGAACCATCGTGGATTAAGTCCCGTGATGGATGGCGACAATATAGAGTTGGAGACTGAAGGATTGGGGCGGTTACACATCAAGGTAAAAGACGATCTCAGAAGGAAATGGGAACGATTAACCCGACTGGAACGTGAGGAGCAAGGCTTCGATTCACCTACGCCACAGATAGGCGGTAAGTATTCAAGTTAGCCTGGTTCAGATATAGGTAATTGAAATCAGGCAGAGTTGTGGCTGGTCATGAAGAGAGATTTAACTGGGAGGAAATACAGTGCGATTAGAAGGTAAGACTGCAATTGTCACGGGAGCAAGTAATGGAATGGGAGCCTCCGAGGCGAGACTGTTTGCCTCAGAGGGTGCCACTGTAATTGCCTGTGACATTGATTCCTCAGCCGGTGAATCTCTAGTTGATGATATTTGCGAAGCTGGAGGAAACGCCAAGTATGTTCACTGCGATGTAACGAGTGAGTCAGATTGGATAAACATGGTTGAGACTGTGCAGGCGGAGCACGGTGGACTAGACATATTGGTAAACAATGCGGGTATCAGCAGTACTTCTGTTGACGACAACCTCGATACAGAGGCGTGGCACAGGATAATGGGAGTTAATTCCACAGGAGTTTTTCTCGGAACCAAAACCGCTGCTGAAACAATGAAAGACCAAGGAGGGGGCTCCATAGTCAATATCTCCTCGATCATGGGATTCGTAGGCGGAGGATACGGTCATCCTGCATATCATGCTTCCAAAGGTGCAGTCCGGATATTCACGAAAGCCATGGCTGTTAAATACGGCCCGTTTGGAATTCGGGTGAACTCGGTTCACCCGGGCTTTATGCCTCCTATGGTCTCTTCCAACCATGCAGTAGCTGGAGACAGAGACCGGTATATATCGCAAACTCCCTTACGGAGAACAGGTAAGACGAGCGAGGTAGCTTACGGTGTTCTTTTTCTTTCTTCCGATGAAGCTTCATTTATCACTGGAACTGAACTGGTGATCGATGGTGGATATATAGCTCAATAGATTGTAGGTCCTGTTATTTCTAGTTTGCCGCTTTAGTAAGGGGGAACGATGCGTAGAAACCGGGTAAGACAGAAACTGTCACAAGGCAGCCCTGTAATAGGTACTTTCGTCGGGTTACAAAGTGCGAATGTGGCTGAGTTGATGGGCCACTCCGGGTTTGATTTCGTCGTTATAGAGTCAGAGCATAACGCTCTAGAATCAGCGGAGATTGAACATATCTTGATGGCTCTTGGGAACACAAACGCTATTCCGATAGTTAGGATTCCTTCTTCGGACAAAGTTTTTATTCAGAAAGCTCTTGATCTTGGAGCTATGGGCATCGTAGTGCCCTCAGTTAGGACGGCTGAAGAGGCCATGAGCATTGTATCCGCCACTAGGTTTCCACCCCTTGGCACAAGGAGTTGGGGACCACTGAGGGCTTCCAAATATACCTTTGACAATGAAGACTATCTTAAGAATGCGAATGACAATATTCTGGTTGTGTTGATTGTCGAAACTGTCGACGCTTTTAATAATCTAGAACAGATAGCTGATGTGCCGGGTATAGATGTCCTTTTCCTGGGCCCCTGGGATATGTGTCTTTCATTGGGTTTGGATCCACTTTGCCAGCCACACGATGAAATAGACCAGGTCCTTCAAAAGATGATTCAAGTGTCCAGGGACAGAGATGCATCTGCTGGCGCCGGCGCATCCTCACCCGACGATATAGCCGGAAGACTAGATCAAGGTGTCACATTCATTAGTTATGGGCCCGATTATGCGCTTCTTTCTGCTGCTGCCCAAGCTGGCGTGAATGCCTTCAGGGATCTGGATGCGTCCAAAGGATAGCTAGCCTTCTTACAGTATGGAGAAATGTAGAGGTTTAGAGGATATGGTAGAACAAGGCGGACGGCTTGGGGATAAGGTGGCTATCGTAACTGGAGCTGGCTTCCGAGGAGAAGTGATTGGTAATGGTGCGGCCACGGCGATCACTTTTGCAAGACATGGAGCCCGGGTATTACTTGTTGATTTGGATGAAAGAAATGTTATGAGAACATTCGACCAAATCAATACAGAAGGAGGTGAAGCCAAGGTTTTTCTCGGAGATGTTTCTACTCAAAAAGATTGCAAGGCAATGGTAGAGGAATCTATAAAACACTATGGCAACCTTGACATACTCCACAACAATGTTGGAATTGGAGGATCCGGGACTGTTGTTGATGCAAACCCTGACGATTGGGATGAAATCATGGCAGTAAATCTTAAATCTATGATGCTGACTGGCAAGTATTCAGTGCCAGCTATGGCTTCTGGCGGTGGAGGGGCAATAGTGAATATTTCATCTATCTCTGCCATCAGGCCGAGGGGGTTGACTTCATACACGGTATCTAAAGCAGGTGTCATAGCTCTCACAAAGGCTATGGCTGTCGATCATGCAGCGGACGGGATCAGAGTCAACTGCATTTTGCCCGGGCCAGTCTATTCTTCAATGACCGCCGGTGCCATGTCCGAGGACAGAAGGGAGATTAGGAGAAAAGCATCACCACTGGGAATAGAGGGCACGCCGTGGGATATTGCGATGGCGGCTCTCTACCTTGCCAGCAGTGAGGCTAGATGGGTGACGGGAGTTATTCTGAATGTTGATGGAGGAGTCACCCTGTTAAGCCCGCGAAGATAATTGAGATTCAGATGGGATAGAACTTTTTCAGCATGAAGGAGGATGTAATGAGGTTGGCTAATAAAGTAGCAGTCATTACCGGGGCTTCAAATGGCATGGGGGCTGCTGAGGCGAGGCTATTTGCCTCGGAGGGAGCTCAGGTGATACTCGCTGATCTCCTGGAGAAAGAGGGACAAGAACAAGTTGTTCAAATCCGATCATCTGGGGGCAAGGCAATTTTCGAAAGATTGGATGTGACCCTGGAAAGCCAATGGGACTTACTAGTCCATAAAGTGATAGAAAGATTCGGGAGTTTGGACATTCTAGTGAACAACGCAGGAATCAGTGGTTCATATCAGCCTGACCTAATGAGCGTAGAGGCTTATGACAGGATCATGAATGTAAATTCCAAGGGAGTGTTTCTTGGTATGAAATACTGTTTGAAACAAATGGTGAAACACGGGAAAGGTTCTATAGTGAATATTTCCTCTATATCGGGGATGGTTGGGCAAGAATACACTCATATGGGTTATAACGCGTCGAAAGGAGCTGTCAGGATAATGACCAAATCGGCGGCCGTTCAATACGCAGACAGAGGAATACGTGTGAATTCGGTTCATCCAGGGATAATGCCACCCATGACGACTTCAGTGGGCACAGCTGAACCAAAGACGAGGGAAATAATGCTTAAAGAAGTTCCTATGAATAGGTTTGGGCTGGTTGAAGAGGTTGCGAATGCAGTGCTTTTCCTGGCGTCCGAGGAGGCTTCTTACATAACTGGAGCCGAATTACCTGTGGACGGGGGACTGACTGCAAGGTAGTTTGAGATGCGATATTGATATTTCGAAGGAGAATAGTGAGATGTTCTACAGGCTTTACACAGGCAATGACGGCCAGTCACATATGGAAGAATATAGTCCACCTGATATCCTGCCAGCAGCTTCAGTGGTTTTCAGGCGGCACGAGCCAGGTAACTTTATAGATTGGCACATCGCACCGCGGAGACAATTTATAGTTACCCTTGAAGGGCAAGTAGAAATAGGGCTAGGTGATGGCTCTATATGGACGCTTGGACCCGGAGATATGATGTTAGCAGAGGATATTACTGGACAAGGCCATACCACTAGAGCGGTAGGAACAATACCTCGGGTTTCGATTGCCATTCCGTTGGACTAGTTCATCGATACTTACGATTCAAATTCTGACTAATCCCATTCTTTTCTGTGAAATTTATATAGATTGTGTTCTGAAGCGTGACTTATGGACGTAACGCTTCAGACAATAGCCACCTGAGTCCATTTTCCAGGTTATTTGTGAAGAGGGCAAAAGTAACCATTGCACTATAGAAAATTGGGAAAAACAGAGTTGGACGTGTCGCTTGTTAGTTTCGGATCTGGAGGACCCAGTGAGCTTGGACAAAACACCGGACTATCGTCAAACGAGCAAAACGATCTCATAAGAAACGTATTAGACTCGGGAATTAACCTTATCGACTCTTCGGAAGGTTACGGTGAGAGCGAAGCCATTCTCGGACGTGCTTTACTCGGGTCTAAGCGCGACTCATATATCCTTGCGACAAAATGCCTCTATAAATCTCCAGAAGGCGGAATGCGCCGTCCAGGTGATTTGAAACTATCAATCGACCAGTGTCTGGAACGGTTGTCTACTGACTACATAGATATTATGCAGTTTCATGTGCTGAATTCCTCGGATTATTTTCAGGTTGTTGATGAGTTGTACCCAGTTATGGAGAAAGCGAAAGAAGAAGGCAAGATACGTTTTATAGGTTTCAGCGAGCAATTTAAAACAGAACCTGATCATCGAGTTGTCAAGCTTGCTTTGACTGCCCACCCGGGTCTATGGGATACGGTTATGTTGAAGTACGGCATCTTGAATCAGTATGCCGCCAAAGAGGCTCTTCCATTATGCAAAAAACACAATATTGGAGTAATTAACATGGCGGTGATTAGGGAGAAACTTCCAAACCCGCAATTGCTTGCAGAACAGATCAATATTTGGAAGGCCGAAGGCCGTATCGAGGAAAGCGATATTTCAGGGGATACTCCGTTGGATTGGTTAATTCACGGCGATGTTCAATCAGTTGTCGATGCGGGCTACAAGTTCGCCGCGGATCATAATGCGATATCCACTGTGTTGACAGGTACCTCATCAACCCGACACCTTAGGGCTAATATAGACTCTCTGGAAACCCCCTCACTTCCTAATTCCGACAGGATACGTCTTGAACGACTATTCGGTGAAATAGCTATTTACATTTGAGGGGGTATAAACAAATATAACTGTTGTCCCCGTTTTACCCCGGTTGTAATTTCGTCACTGAATGGCCACGAGCAAAGAGAAGGAATTCATGTGTATAAGCGGGCCCGGAGAAGTTTTCAATAGATTATTCGCTTTAGTACACTGAAATTCCGTTACGATAACTTCCTGTAAACGTCCGGAAATTTTTCATCCAGTGTGTCGAACCCAATCCAGTCACCAAACCTGTTATTCATCCCGGAGATAACCTCAGATGAGGCATCCAGTTCACTCTTCCCGTCACGTATAGCTTGTTTCGTTCCTGACACCAGAGCATGGATGAATTCGCGCGCTTCCATAAGGGCTCCATGATTTCCGATCGGACCGTGACCAGAAACAAAATTATCTATTGGCAAGCTAGAGATTCGGTCATCAGTTTCGGGCCAATCTGCCGGGTAGCTATCCCCCAGATAAGGCACTCGCTTTTCTTGAATAACATCACCTGTAAACAGTAATTTTTCTGATGGGATATGGATGTATATATCTCCACTTGTATGAGCTCTGCCGAAATATAAAAGTTCCAGTTCGCGACCTCCAAAGTGAAGTGACATTTTGGTTTCAAATGTCAGATCTGGCGGAGTCACATTTACGATTCTTGCCTCTTCAGCCCATGGGTCTCCACTGGAAATGATTTTGGATCTCCATTGTTCGTTATATTCGACATCCACCATTTCCGAATAGCAATTCTCATGCCCGATGATTGTGGCGTTAGGGAACTCTTCGTTCCCCCAGGAATGATCCCAATGGGCATGAGTATCGATCACGTAATTGACCGGTTTGTCAGTGATTAACTTTACATCCCGGATCAGATCCCTCGCGAAGGAAGGGACACGAAGAGAGTCTACGATTAGGACCCCATTGTCTCCTACGAATATACCCGCATTCGTCAGCCCTTCATGAAGCCTTGCATAGATACCGTTGGCAACTTCCACTATTTCTGTGCCTGGAGTCGATTTCATTATTCTCTCTCCTTTCTTCAAATAGAATTTGATCGAATGCTCATGCAACTTGGTTCTCTTCAGGCCACATCATAGACATTTCTGAAAGAAAAATGAATGCAGGAAAAGGAAATCTGTTGACGCTGGTGGTCAGAGGGGATAATAACAGGCAACGTAGGGAAGACGTGTAGGATCTTTCTTACCGTGATCAGAAATATATGATCAGTTAGAATCCTCATACTATTGAAAACAAACGATCATTGGGAGAACTTATGTCGGACTTACCGATCATCCGCAGTATTTTTCTTTCTAGATATCGCTTCCCGTTTAACGATCATGGAAGTGACCTAATAGGGGGATTCTATGAACCTGGAACGAAAGGCTCAAGATCCGTGTTGGGAATACGAATAGATACTGACGCGGGACTTTCAGGGGAGTATATGAGCATCGCTCCTGGTACTTATGAGCAAATTCTTAGTTTTGCTTCGTTTCTAATTGGAAAAGATGCAACACACAGGGAATATTTTTACAACCAGGCCAAGACTATACTTCGCAAGCAAGACAAGATGGGCATCGGACCGATTGATATAGCGCTATGGGATCTCGCGGGCAAATTGCATAATGCTCCGATTTATCGACTGCTGGGTGGCCATAGAGAGAAGCTACCTGCCTATGCCAGCACTTACTTTGCTGATAAGGAGCCTGGTGGACTGAATAGTCCCGAAGGGTACGCTGACTTCGCTCAACAGTGCTTGGAAATGGGCTATAAAGGGTTCAAAATCCATTCATGGGGCGCCGAGGCTGGTACGAACATCAAGAGGGAAATAGATACTGTTCATGCCGTTGGTTCTAGGGTAGGGGGCAATATGGCGCTAATGATAGATCCATGTTGTGTATACGACACCTTCGCAGATACCTTGGCGGTTGGAAGGGCCTGTGACGAAGAGAATTTCTTTTGGTACGAGGATCCTATGAGAGATAGTGGGGTATCACTATATGCTCACAAACAGCTAAGAAAGATGATAAGAACTCCCCTTTTGCAAGGAGAACATCTCCATTTGGTGGAGGCACACACCGACATGGCAATCGCAGAAGCGACGGATTTCTGGCGCGCAGACCCCGAGTATGACGGCGGTATCACGGGAACGATGAAAGTGGCTCATGCTGCGGAGGGATTCGGCATGGATTTGGAACTACACATTGCAGGCCCGGCACAACGTCATTGCATGGCCGCAATAAGAAATTCGAATTTCTACGAGATGGGCCTTGTACATCCAAAACTGTCGAACATAGCTAATCCACCGATATACAGTTGTGACTACTCTGACCAATTGGATTCGATCGATACGGATGGATTTGTCGAAGTACCGAAAGGTCCGGGTTTAGGGGTCGAATATGACTGGAAAGGAATAAGAAAGTTCCAGTATGACAAGATTGAGATCAGCTAAGCTGTTTCCGCGTGTGTATTCAATAGGGTTAAGTCGATTTTTCTGCAGACAGCGTGTCAAGTAAGCGAGATTTGTAATCTAGGTACTGACAGCGTTTATCATGATGATGTCGTGTACAACAGTTTTGACAGAGACTCCCGTCAATTTTCGATGACTATTATTACTGCTTCCTCACTAACATTCTGATCCTCCTCGATTCTCACATCGGTGACTCTTCCTGATACTTCCGAGAAAACCTCGTTTTCCATTTTCATAGATTCTATGACAACAAGAAGGTCACCTTCCGTTACCGTATCGCCTACTGACACTGATACCTCTATAACGGTTCCTGTCAGGGGGCATCGTATTTCATTGGTTGCCAATTTCGTTTCTCCTTTTTTTCGCTTAATTCTGTTTCTTATCTGCGAAGTAAACTCCCTGATCAGACTCAAGTTCGGCACACTCTGAATCAGAATAACCGAGTATCTCCGTTAATACTTTATGACTATCTTCTCCAACATCACTTGTGTTCT
>Ga0187827_10004988_pt1 | contig 15929 bp, 21 predicted proteins | sample ETNtaG_39_FD_167969 | JGI IMG/M metagenome (GOLD analysis project Ga0187827, IMG submission 167969) | Marine microbial and viral communities from oxygen minimum zone, Eastern Pacific Ocean - ETNP2014_SV_150_PacBio MetaG (Illumina Assembly) | ecosystem: Environmental > Aquatic > Marine > Hypoxic...
GCATCCGATCATGCGGGCTTTAATCTTAAAGAGATTATTAAAAAGTACCTATCAAAGAAAAAATTGATAATTATTGATTTGGGTCCTTTTAATTTAGTGAAAGTCGATTATCCTGATTACGCCCATAAATTATCTAAAAAAATTAATCTTAATAAAAAATTAACAGGTATTCTTGTTTGTGGATCAGGTATAGGAATGGAAATGACAGCTAATAGATATAAAAATGTAAGAGCTGCCTTATGTTACAATCAAAAATCAGCAAAATTAGCTAGATCACATAACAATGCTAATGTTATCACTTTAGGGTCAAGATTGACAAAAAAAAATATTGTCCTTAAATGTGTAAACATTTTTTTGAATACAAAATTTAAAGGTGGTCGTCATACAAAGAGAATTAAAAAAATATGAATTATTATGACTAAATTAAATAAATATATGTCAACTAGTTATCAAAATTTTTTTGATAAAAGTTTATCATCAACTGATCCAGATTTATATATCTCTATAAAACGTGAACTTGAAAGACAGCAGGAAAATATTGAATTAATAGCTTCAGAAAATATTGTTTCAAAAGCTGTATTGGATGCTCAGGGTTCAATTATGACAAATAAATATGCTGAAGGATATCCATCTAAAAGGTATTACGGTGGATGTGAATTTGTTGATAAAGCGGAAGATTTGGCTTTAGAAAGAGTAAAGAAATTATTTAATTGCAAATATGCCAATGTACAACCTCATTCTGGTGCTCAAGCCAATGGAGCCGTATACCTTGCCCTTTTAAATCCAGGAGACACAATACTTGGTATGAGTTTAAATTCAGGAGGTCATTTAACACATGGGGCTAAAGTTTCTCTTTCGGGTAAATGGTTTAATTCATTTCATTATGAAGTGGACAAAGAAAGCGGATTGATTAACTATAATGAAGTTGAAATTATAGCAAAGCAACACAAACCTAAACTGATAATTGCTGGCGGTAGCGCATATTCTAGAATAATAGACTTTAAGAAATTTCGTGAAATAGCAAAGAAAGTGAATGCATATCTAATGGTGGACATGGCTCATTTTGCTGGATTAGTTGCTGGAGAAGGTTACCCAAATCCAATTGAACATGCTGATATTGTTACATCAACAACGCATAAAGTATTAAGAGGTGGAAGGGGAGGAATTATTTTAACCAATAGAGAAGATTTGATTAAAAAAATTAATTCTGCTGTTTTCCCAGGCTATCAAGGTGGTCCTTTAATGCACATTATTGCAGCAAAGGCAGTTTGTTTTCAAGAAGCTTTGCAAGACAGTTTCAAGATTTATATTAAATCGGTTATTGAGAATGCAAAAGTTTTATCGGAAACTTTAATAAACAATGGCTTTAAAATATTTTCTGGCGGCACCGATACACATCTAATGTTAGTTGATTTAAGACCATTTAATGTTTATGGAAAGGATGCCGAATCAAGTTTGCAAAGAGCAAATATAACATGTAACAAAAATGGAATTCCTTTTGACACAGAAAAAATGACAATAACATCTGGAATAAGATTGGGTACGCAAGCAGCTACAACAAGAGGTTTTGGTGTAAATGAGTTCAGGAAGGTGGGGGAGTTAATAACAAAAGTTATATTGGCTTTGTCAAAAGACCCTTGTGATAATAACATAATTGAAAAACAAGTAAAAGAAGAGGTAATCAAACTTTGTTCTTTGTTTCCTATTTATAATCATTTAAAAGATAACTAATTATGCTTTGTCCATTTTGTAAAACTGACGATACATCAGTGGTTGACTCAAGGCCCACAGAAGATGGTACTGCTATAAGAAGGCGAAGAACATGCAGTTGCGGTGAAAGATTTACAACATTCGAAAGAATTCAATATAGAGAATTAACAGTTGTAAAAAAAAATGGACGAAAATCTATTTTTGATAGAGATAAATTATCAAAGTCAATATACATTGCTCTTAAAAAAAGACCCCTAGACACTGACACTGTTGAGAAATTTATATCAAAGATATCAAGAAATTTAGAAGAAATGGGTCAAAGTGAGATAACTTCAAGCGTTATAGGAAAAATAGTTATGGATGGTCTTAAAGATCTTGACCCTATTGCATATGTTAGGTTTGCCTCAGTCTACAGAAATTTTAGGGAAGTAAAAGATTTCGAGCAATTTGTGGACAAGTTGGATGTTTCCAAAAAAACACAAAATTAATATAAAACATAAATATTTTATGAAACTTGCTTATAATCAAGCAAGTAGGGCATTAGGAAATACAGGTGAAAACCCGGCTGTTGGCTGTGTAATTGTTAAGAATAATGAAATAATTAGTTTAGCACATACTAATTTTAATGGTCGACCACATGCTGAAAGAATAGCTTTATCAAATAAAAAAATTAATTTTAAAGGTTCATTGTTATACTCGACTCTTGAACCTTGTAGCCATTATGGAAAAACATCTCCATGCACTGATATTATAAAAAAACAAAATATCAAAAGGGTATATTTTTCTAAATTTGATCCCGATAAAAGAAGTTTTAAGAAAGCAAAAAAAAAATTAAGTGAATATAACATTAAAACATTCGAAAACGTACATAAACGTACAGGAGATAGCTTCTATAGAGATTATAACATCAAGAAAAGGACTAACAATATTTTTATTTCATCAAAATTAGCCACCTCAAAAGATTTATTTATTTCCGATAAGTATAACAAATGGATAACAAATATTTATTCAAGAGCTAGAGTACATTTATTGCGGGCAAATCACGATTCTATTTTAACTACTATAAAAACTATTCTGAAAGATGATCCAATGTTAAATTGTCGTATTGATGGATTACAAAAATACTCACCAAAAAGATTTGTTATTGATAAAAACCTAAACATACCCATGACATCAAAAATAATTAGAACAGCTAACAAAATATCAACATATGTTTTTTACAATTTAATTGATAAAAATAAATTAAAAAAATTAAGTCAGTATAAGGTTAAAACAATAAGAATCGAACTAAGGAATAAACATTTAGATTTTGATAAAATCATCCTTTTTCTAAGAAAAAAAAGTTTTTACAGAGTTTTTGTGGAAGCAGGAATTAAATTTAACAATTTTTTGCTTGATAACAATTATATTAATGATTTTTATCATTTTTACTCTGACCAATTAATTGAAAATAGAGGTTTACATAATACAAAATTTTTTTTTAAAAAGATGAACAAAATAAAACTAAACAAGAGAGGAATTGAAATCAATTTATTCCAAGATAAATTGTTAAAATATTCATTAAAATAATGTTTACTGGTATAATAAAAAAAAAAGGAATTGTTAAAAAAATTATATTTAATAAAAAAGAAATTAAGATAGGAATAAAAAGTAGCTTAAAATTAACAAATAAAGATTTGGGATCATCGATAAATTGCTCTGGAGTTTGTTTAACTCTCGAAAAAATTCAGAATGGACTATATTATTTTCATCTAACCAGAGAAACTTTGAAGATTACTAATTTTAAAAACATCAAATTAAATCAAATTATAAATCTAGAAAAATCTCTTAAGTATGGAAATGAAATTTCAGGACATTTTGTGCAGGGACATGTTGACACAATTTCAAAATTTAAAAAAAAGTGTATACATGGTAAATCATGGTATTTATATTTTTCAATAAACAAAATTCATAAAAAATTTTTAAGTTCTAAAAATTCCATTGCAATAAATGGAGTCTCATTAACAATTGCAAAGGTATTCGCAAATAGTTTTTTGGTTGTGGTAATCCCTCATACACTAAAGTTGACAAATTTAAAAAATATTAAAAATAGTGATGTTGTAAATATAGAAATTGATATCATTGCTAAATATATAAAAAATTTAAAAAAATAAATATGTTTACATCAATTAACAAAATAATAAAGGACGCAAAAAAAGGAAAAATGTTCATTTTGGTTGATGACGAAAATAGAGAAAATGAAGGTGATTTAGTGATTCCTGCAAATAAAGTAAAACATAAAGATATAACTTTTATGGCAAAGCATGGAAGAGGACTTATTTGCCTAGCTCTCGACTCAAAACAAGTTAAAAAATTAAATCTTCAACTTATGTCTCCAACTAACCAATCTAGATCACAAACAGCGTTTACTGTATCAATAGATGCTACAAAAAATATCACCACAGGTATTTCTGCACACGATAGAGCATATACGATAAAATCAGCTATAAAGAAAAACGCATCCAAAAAAGACGTTGTTACCCCTGGACATATTTTTCCCTTAATATCCAAAGACGGAGGTGTTTTAGTTAGAGCTGGTCACACTGAGGCTTCGGTAGATATATCACGGTTGTCAAAAAATTTACCTTCGGCCGTTATTTGCGAAATCATGAATGATGATGGAACAATGGCTAAAGGAAAACAATTAGTGAATTTTGCAAAAAAACACAAGTTGAGTCTTGGAAAAATTGACGACCTTATATCCTTTCGATTAAATCAAGAAAAATTAATAAATTTCAAAAAATCTTCAAATATCTCAATTAATAAACAAACTTATAAAATTAAGATTTTTGAAAATATACTTGATGGCTCTGAACATTTTGCACTAATTAAGGGTAATATAATTAGAAATAAAAATCCACGGGTAAGAGTTATTTCATCAAATATAGTAAAAAATTATTTAATGGGTGATAAATTCCCAAATTTATTTAATCAAACTATTAACTATTTCAAAAAATATAAAGACTGTGTATTAATATTTATAAGACATACAAATCTTAAATCTGTTTCGGAAACCCTAAAGGGATATAAGGATAAAAAAATTTATAGCAAAAGTAATGATAATTTTATTAGAAACTCTGGTATTGGTTCGCAAATTATAAAGTCTTTAAACATTAAAAAAATGATATTAGTTACTAGATCCAAAAAGAAGGTTATAGGATTAGAAGGTTACGGTATAAAAATTACAAAACAAGAAATTATTAAATGAAAAAAAAAATTTGTGTAGTTATTGCTGATTATTATCCAGATATTTCCAATATGTTAGTGGAAGGCTCATTTCGAAAATTACGGACAGCTGAAAAAGAGAATATAATTGAGTTCGATGACGATCCAATTCGTGTGCCGGGAATTTTTGAAATACCTGTGACAATTTCAAAGCTAATAAAAGAATATGACGCTTTTGTATCCTTAGGCTGTGTCATTAAAGGAAAAACACCACATTTCAATCTGATTTCTAAGGCAGTTGTAAATGCAATAATGGATTTGTCTATTAGATATAAAAAACCAATAGGTAATGGAATTATAACTTGCCTAAATAAAAAACAAGCTGTTGAAAGAGCCAATCCTGACAAAAAAAATAAGGGAGGAGAAGCAGTTAAGGCGGTATTAGCCACTTTGGCAAACTTATGAAAATGCATAATGAAACACTTCTAAATCCTAGAGTTATAGTTGTTCAAAAATTGTATGCTCAAGAATTTAATAAAGAATCTAAGTTAATATTTCCCAAACATAGATACAAAAAATTTATAAAAGATATTGTTTTAGGCACTTTAGAAAGAAAAGAACTAATAGAAGAAACTATACAACAACATCTTAGTAAAGATTTAAGTAAAAAAAGAACAGAAAAATTATTAATTCTTTTGTTGCATGCCGCTATATTTGAATTTTTATATCGCCCACAAACTTCGCTAAATATTATAATTAATGAATATTTGAATACTGCAGATTTCTTTTTAGAACAAAGTCAAAAAAAATACTTAAATGCAATATTAGACAAGGTATCAAAAAAAATAAGATCATAAGTGAACGAATTTGCAATTATAAAAAAATATTTTTCAGATTTATCAAAAAATAACAAAGGATCTTTTGATTTGTATGATGATATATTTTTCGACTACAAAAAAAAAATAGGCATATCTATAGACAATTTTGTTGAAGGAACACATTTTTTAAATTTTAAAAATCCTAATCTTGTAATCAAAAAGATTTTAAGAGGAGCCATCTCTGATATAATTTGCAAAGGAATAACTCCTAAATATTATTTTATGAGTTGTTCGGGAAATAAAAAACATTTAACGCAACTCAATCTTAGTAAAATAAAATTAGCTTTAAAACAAGAACAAAGAAAATATAATATCTTTTTGGCTGGCGGAGACACGTCTTATTCAAATAGATTGTCAATAACTGTTTCCGTAATTGGATATTCAAAAAAAAACCCAGTTTTGAGAATTGGCGCAAAGGTAAATGATGATATTTATATAACTAATACAATCGGAGATGCTTTTGTTGGATTAAAACTCTTAAAAGGTAAAATTAAACTTAGTAAAAAGAATAGTAATTATTTTGTAAAAAAATTCTATCTTCCAACTTTACCAATAAAATTTTCAAAAAAAATTCAACTTTTTGCGAATTCTGCCATAGATATATCTGATGGTTTTTTTCAAGACTTGCAACATATATTATCTAGATCTAATTTATCATCTAAAATATTTATGAATAAAATTCCTATATCTACTTATTTAAGTTCTTATCTTATTAGAACAAAAAAAAATAAATTAAATTTTATCTCTAACGGAGATGACTATCAAATTTTGTTTACAGCAAGTAAAAAAATGAGACATCTAATAAAAAAAATATCAAAATCTACTTCTACAAAAGTTTCAATAGTAGGGATTGTTAAAAATAAATCTATATCTAAGAACAGAAAACCAACTAAGGAAAAGTTTAAATTTCCTAATAAACTAGGCTATATACATAATTTTTAGTCAATATTATCATTGCCTTTGCCCTTGTTATTTGGCATGTTCCGATTTTTAATTTTTGATTATTTTTTTTAGACTTACATTATGAACAATTTATCACCAAATTTTATTTTACAACTTATAATACTAAGTGGTTTTCTTGCGCTTCTTTACGGATATATAACGCGAAAACATATATTGAATTCTGAATCAGGCAATAAAAAAATGAAAGAAGTCTCTGAAGCAATTCAAATTGGGGCAAGGGCTTACTTAAATAGACAATATAAAACAATATCCATAGTTGGATTGGTTGTTTTAATTATCATCACTTTTGCTTTTAGCATTTTGGTAGGAATTGGTTATTTGATTGGTGCTACTTTATCTGGAATTGCTGGTTATGTTGGAATGTTGGTATCAGTACAAGCAAACGTTAGAACGGCTGAAGCCTCGAAAAAAGGTTTGTCACAAGGTCTGTCTATTGCTTTCAAGTCTGGAGCTATTACAGGTTTGTTGGTAGCTGGATTGGCATTATTGTCAATTTCTATTTATTACTACATTTTATTATTGTTTGGTGTTGAAGAAAGAGAGTTAATTAATGCTTTGATTGCATTGGGATTTGGTGCATCTTTAATTTCAATTTTTGCAAGGTTGGGTGGTGGTATTTTTACAAAAGGTGCGGATGTGGGAGCTGATTTAGTGGGCAAAATTGAAGCGGGAATTCCAGAAGATGATCCTAGAAACCCTGCGGTCATTGCCGACAATGTTGGAGATAATGTTGGTGATTGTGCAGGAATGGCTGCTGATTTATTCGAAACTTATGCAGTTACTATAGTTGCTACAATGGTTTTATCTTCAATTTTCTTTCATGACAATTTGAACATGATGATTTATCCGCTATCTATAGGTGGTGGATGTATATTGACCACTATTGTTGGTACTTTTTTTGTCAAATTGGGAAAAAGCAAGAAAATTATGAACGCTCTTTATAAAGGATTTATCGCCACAGCTCTATTATCATTATTAATTCTTTATCCAATTACTGATTATATAATTGGTCTAAATACAGAATATTATATTGAAGATAAAATTTTTACTGGAATGGGCTTGTATTTATGTGGAGTTATTGGATTAATTATAACTGGCTTAATCATATATGTAACAGAATACTATACGGGTACAAATTTCAGACCTGTTCAAAGTATTGCTTCATCGTCAACCACTGGTCATGGCACCAATGTTATTCAGGGACTAGCGGTGTCAATGGAAGCCGCTGCTTTACCAGCATTAATTATCGTGGCTGGTATACTGGCTACAAATTTTATTGCAGGTCTTTTTGGTATAGCAATTGCAGTTACATCTATGCTTGCCTTGGCAGGTATGGTCGTTGCCTTAGATGCATATGGTCCAGTGACTGATAATGCTGGTGGAATAGCAGAAATGTCTAATTTACCCAAGAAAACCAGAAAAACTACCGATGCATTAGATGCCGTTGGAAACACAACCAAAGCAGTAACCAAAGGTTATGCCATAAGTTCAGCTGGTTTGGGAGCTTTAGTATTGTTTGCAGCTTATACAGAAGATATTAAATATTTCTCTACAATTCAAAAATCTGCTCTTGAAAATATTAACGTAAATTTTGAACTGTCAAACCCCTTTGTAGTTATAGGCTTGTTAGTAGGTGGTATGCTACCTTATTTATTTGCCTCCATGGGAATGCAAGCTGTTGGAAGAGCAGGGGGAGCTGTTGTAATTGAAGTTAGAAGACAATTTAAAAAAATTCCTGGCATTATGAAAAGAAAAGCTAAACCAGATTATGGTAAACTTGTAGATCTTTTAACTAAAGCTGCAATAAGAGAAATGATTGTGCCATCTCTTCTACCAGTGCTCTCGCCAATAATTCTTTATTTTGTGATATTATCAATCGGTGGTATTGAGGCAGCTTTATCCGCTGTAGGTGCCATGTTACTTGGAGTAATTATCACAGGTTTATTCGTAGCTATTTCAATGACCGCAGGTGGCGGGGCTTGGGACAATGCCAAAAAGTATATTGAAGATGGAAATTATGGTGGAAAAGGTTCAGATGCACACAAAGCCGCAATAACAGGAGATACAGTTGGAGATCCATATAAAGATACCGCTGGCCCGGCTATTAATCCAATGATTAAAATAACAAATATTGTAGCTCTTTTATTATTAGCCGTTATTGCAAGTTAATCTTTTTTTCTAGTCGCAGGTTTATTAATTTTTTGTCTTAAACTAGATAAAAAACTATAAACAAAGTTTTTTTCTCGTTTAATTGTACCAGTAGTATTTTTTGTGAAATTGATATTATTTATTTGGTTTTTGTTATAAAAATCTTTTTTTATTAAGATTCCATAATCATTAAATTCTAAAGCTAAAACATTATTTTTGCTTGTTACATTTTGACCAAATTTCAATAATTTACCCCTAGTTCTAGTTCTTTCAATATAAATCCAAATGGAATTATCAAATATACCAACCGTAGATGGTTGACCAAGAATTTCTTTAACATCATTTTTATTAGACTCTTTAATAATTAGTTTTTTTTGTTTCATATCTAAAAAGGGAACTCCATGAGTGTTAATTACTGGATTTCTATGACAATTTGATAATAATAAAAAAATTAAAATAATTATAAATTTATGCATTTTTTTGAATCAAAAAAAAAAAATATACTTCCTTTATATAATAAAATTGTTTTTTTAACTAGAGAAAGTTTTTTTTACAAAGATTTTAAATTAACTGATTCTTTTTCAAATAGAATCTATCTTATTTTTTTTCATCTTAGTTTTATCCTAATTGTTTTTAAAAATAAGAAAATTGAAAAAAATAGTCAACAAGATATATTTGATTTTTTCTTTAAACAAATTGAATTAAATTGCAGAGAATTGGGATATGCCGATGTTACAGTAAATAAGAAAATGAAAGGTTTAATAAAAATATTTTACGGAATTCTAATGGAATGTGAAAATTGGAAACAATTGCAAATTGATAATAAAAATAACTTATTGTTAAATTTTTTTTCAAATAATTGTAACAATAAAATTTTAACTAACAAATTGGCAAATTATTTCGATAAATTCTCACTATTTATTGAAGATATATCTTTAAATTTAATAACAAAAGGTGTATTCAACTTTGTCTATAAGGAATAAATAATCATGGCAGTACCTAAACGAAAAACATCTAAATCAAGAAGAAATAAAAGAAGATCTCATATTAAATTTGCATCCAAAAATGTTATTGAGGACAAAAAATCAGGTGAATATAGATTGCCTCATCATGTAGATTTGAAAACTGGATTTTACAAAGGTAGACAAATTTTCGAACCAAAAGATTGATTCACAAAATATAATGAATGATCAAATTATAATTGCAGTTGATGCAATGGGAGGTGAAAATTCCCCTGAAAAAATAGTTAATGGTATTCAACTATCTTTAAAAGAAAGTAATGAAAATTTTTTCGAACTTTACGGTAACGAAAATAAATTAAGTATTCTAATAAATGAAAGACCTGAAATCAAAAATTATTGCAAAATTATTCATTGCGATAATCATATTGAGGATGAAGAAAGTCCTCTAAGCGCGGCCAAAAAAAGTAAAAGCACAAGCATGTGGCAATCTATCGAATCGCAAAATAAAGGTAAATCACAAATTACATTGTCAGCTGGAAATACAGGTGCATTATTAATACTGTCTAGATTAATATTGAGCATGATTGATGGAATTGAAAAACCTGCTCTTGCAGGTCTTTGGCCAAATAAAATAGGGATGAATGTTGTGTTAGACTTAGGAGCCAATATTGAGTGTAATGATAAAGATTTAATTGATTTTAGTTCTATGGGTGCAGCCTTATATAAATCATTATATCCCGTAGATAATCCAAAAATTGCTTTATTAAACGTTGGGCTGGAAGAAATAAAAGGACACGATGAAATTAAAAAAGCTTATCAACATCTTAAACAATCAAATAAAAAAAATTTTGAATTTTATGGATATGTCGAAGGAAATCATATTATGGATGGCAACGTTAACGTTATTGTTACCGATGGTTTTACTGGCAATATTGCTTTGAAAACGGCTGAGGGAACGGCAAACTTTATTACAAAATATTTAAAGGAGAATTTAAGTGAAGGTTTATTAAATAAAGTATCTCTCTTGCTTTCGTACAATGTTTTAAAAAAATTTAAAGAACAATTAGATCCAAGAAAATACAATGGAGCTATTTTGTTAGGATTAAGTGGTCCGGTTGTAAAAAGTCATGGCTCAACTGATAGTAGAGGTCTAGCTAACTCTATTAAAATGTGTAATAAAATAGTTAAAGGAAGATTAATTGAGAAAATTAAAAAATATTTAGGCAATTAAACTTGTAATATTGCCACTTATGCTTAAAAAAAATTTAAATAGAAAAATTTTGGCAAATATAATTCATCAAAATATTGGTTTTTCAAAAATTATTTCCGAAAACATAGTAAATGATATTTTTTATATAATAACATCGGGCATTAAAGAAAACGAAAAAGTTAAAATTACATCATTTGGAACTTTCCAAAAAAGAAGAAAAAATGAGAGGATAGGCCGCAATCCAAAAACTAAAGAAAAAAAAATTATATCCGCAAGAAAAGTTGTTACATTTAGTGCCTCTAAGTTATTTAAAGATAAAATAAATCAAAATAATTAATTTATGGAAAAAGAATCAGGAGCATATAAAACTATTGGCGAAGTTGCTAAAATAGTTGGATTGGTTAATAAAAAAAAAGGAACTTTATCTACTCATACAATTAGGTTTTGGGAAAAGGAATTTCGTCAAATTAAACCAAAAATTTTATCCGGTAAAAGAAGATATTATAGCAATAAGGAAATTTATTTGATCAAATTAATCAAGTTTCTTTTAAAAGAGAAGGGTATGACAATTAAGGGAGTTAAAGCAATATTAAATAATCCAAAATCATTGACACTTGACGATACAACCCAATATAGTGTAACTAACCCATCTCTTGGGAAAGAAAAAATTAAAGACAAAATAACAAAAATATCAAAAATTATAGATGAACTTAAAAAATTGAAAAATGGCTAAAAAGTCCTCCATAAAAGTTAGGTTAGTTCCAGAATCGAAACCAAATAGTCCCTATTTTTATTATGTTAAAAAACCGTCCAGTGGCGATAAAGCAAAAATTAAATTAAAAGTTAAAAAATATAATCCAGCTACACGTAAACATGAAATCTTTATTGAGAAAAAATTACCTCCGCATAGCAAATAACTACTTTTTCTTAAAATTTCTTTTCTCAAAATCAATATAAGCCCTTACTATATTTTTCCAAATTTTATTAGTTAATTTCGGATCTACTTTTCTTAAAATAGATTTCTTTTTTATTAAGGCTAAAATTTCTTTAATTCTTGCTTTATCAATTATTTGTTTTTTATATCTTTTTTGTTTTAATACTTTAGTTACCAAGTTCGTTCTGATTTTTATTAAGTTCAATAATTTATCGTCTAATTTATCTATTTTTTGTCTTATTAATTTTAATTTTAAATTCTTCATTTAATGAATAAATTATATTTATTTATATTTATAAATATATAGTCTTTAAAAATGCATTTAAATAAAAATCAAAATAATAAATTTATTTCACTTTGGTTATTATTAATAACTTTTTTGGTAGCATTAATAATTATAGTTGGGGGTCTTACTAGGCTTACAGATTCTGGTTTATCAATAACCAAATGGGATTTATTTTCAGGTATTTTCCCCCCCATATCACTGGATGATTGGGAAAAATCTTTCTTTCTTTATAAAAGAATACCGGAATATAAATTAATAAACCCATCAATGACCCTGGATCAATTTAAAATTATTTATTGGTGGGAATATCTACACAGATTATTGGGTAGAGCAATTGGGCTACTTTTTATACTCCCTCTTATTTATTTAACATTTAAAAGAAAGTTATCAAAAAAAAATCTTTTTTCATTTTACTTAATTTTTTTCCTTATGTTGTTACAAGGTTTTGTTGGATGGTACATGGTTAAAAGTGGTTTAGTTGATAGGACGGATGTCAGTCAATATCGCTTGTCCTTACATTTGACACTTGCAATTATTATTTTCTGCATATTATTTTGGAATTATTTAAAAAATGCAAACCAAAATAATATTGAATCAAATATAAAAATATCTTTTTATTCGCCAGTAATTTTTCTTATTATTTTGATTTTACAAATTTCATTAGGTGCGTTTGTTTCTGGATTGGATGCTGGTCAAATATATCAAAGCTGGCCATTAATGAATCAAAGTTATTTTCCAGACGATTCAATGTTTAGTGATTTGCTTTCTTTAAAAGTTTTTGAAACACCTTCTCTTGTACAATTTATTCACAGAAATGTAGCTTATTTAATGTTGGTGTTTTTTTTAGTTATTTTATTTATTGTATTTAAAAATAATGATCTCGCTTATTTAAGAAAATCAGTCATTTTAGTATTTTTATTTTTATTGTTACAAATTTTTTTAGGAGTTTTAACAATTGTTTTTGGTGCACAGATATTTCTTGCATCAATGCACCAAATAGGTTCTGTTATTTTACTTACCGCTACTCTAATTCTAGTTTATAAAAATTCTAGAATTAACTAAAAGTCTTTAACTTTCGTTTCCAGAGACATCCAAAGCTTGTTTTAAATCTGCGATAATGTCATCAGGATGTTCAATTCCAACTGATAATCTTACATAACCAGGGGTAACTCCAGCTGCTAATAATTCTTCCTCCGTCAACTGACTGTGAGTTGTTGTAGCCGGATGGATAGCTAAACTTCTGGCATCTCCAATATTAGCAACATGATAATGAAGCTTAAGTGAGTCTATAAATTGTTTACCCGCTTCAACTCCACCTTTTATTTCTATTCCAACAAGTGCACCATTTCCCCCTTTGAAATATTTTTTGGCTCTATCTGCTACTTCTCCTTTATAAAGAGTTGGATAAATAACTCTTTCCACACTTTTATGTGTTTTTAAAAAATCAACAACTTTTTCAGCATTAGAACAATGTTGTTTAAATCTTAGTGGTAAAGTTTCCAAACCTTGTATGTGTTGAAAAGCATTATCGGGTGATAAACACGAACCTAAATCTCTTAGCAGCACAACTCTTGCCCTCACAGCAAAGGCTACATTTGCCCCCGTTAATTCTGGAACTACTTTTCCCCAGACAGCACCACCGTAACTTGGATCAGGTTCATTGAATAAAGGTTGTCTTTTTGGATCTGCTGTCCAGTCAAAATTTCCTCCGTCAACTAGAATTCCCCCAATTACAGTACCGTGGCCTCCTATATATTTGGTTAATGAATGCACAATTACCGCAGCTCCATGTTCAAATGGTTTACAAATGATAGGTGAAGCAGTGTTATCCATTATCAAAGGCACGTTATATTTTCTTCCAATATCCGAAACTTCCTTGATAGGAAAAGGTCTCAAATATGGATTGGGAAGGGTTTCAGCATAAATTGCTCTTGTTTTATCATTAATAAGTTTTTCAAAATTTTTTGGATTTATAGGATCGGCATATCTTACTTCTATCCCTTGTTTTTTAAGAGTATGTGTAAATAAATTTACTGTTCCACCGTAAAGATCAGTTGAACTAATGACATTATCTCCTACTTGGGCGACATTTAGTAAAGAAAATGCTGAAGCTGCTTGACCAGAGCTTACTGCTAAAGCAGCCAAACCTCCTTCTAAGGCAGCAACCCTTTTTTCCAATGCATCACAGGTAGGATTCATAATCCGCGTATAAATGTTTCCAAACTCTTTTAAGGCAAAAAGATTGGCTGCAGTATTTGTATCTTTAAATTGATAGGAGGTAGTCCGATATATAGGTACAGCCACCGCAGTAGTAGCTGGATCGCTTCTATATTCACCTCCATGTAAGGCTATTGTTTCTGGGTTTTTTATATTTTTAGTCATTTTTTTTCTCCGTTTCCATTATTCTGACCTTTATTGATTATAGTTGCAACCCATCTATCTTAAAAGTGTTTAATTTATTTTTATAACGATTTGTATTAAAAATTTGACTTTATCCATAAATATAAGTAACTAAGCCCAGTTCTATGACCGACTTTATTAAAACTAAGGATATTAAAAATAGTTGGCTGTTAATTGATGCCACTGATGCAATAGTTGGAAGGCTAGCTGTATTTATATCCAAAACGATAAGAGGAAAAAATAAATCTACATTTACACCTCATATGGATCATGGTGATTTTTTAATAGTTAAGAATGTAGAAAAAATTAAATTTACAGGAAACAAATTTAAAAATAAAAAATATTTTAAACATACGGGTCATCCTGGGGGAATTAAAGAAACAACTCCTGAAAAATTAAGTTCAAAAAAGCCTGGGGAAATATTGAAATTGGCTGTTAAAAGAATGTTGCCCGGTGGACCCCTTGCAAAAAAACAAATGTCTAAATTAAAAATTTATAGTGGTGACAAGCATCCTCACGAATCACAAAATCCTAAGGAAATCTTCTTGAATCAAATGAACAAAAAAAATTTACTTAGAAGGCAATGATGGAAGCCAATACAAATCTAGAAAATAAAAATCCAAAGAAAATTAAACTAGACTTTAAAGAAAGCAAGTATGCAACTGGTCGCAGAAAAAAATCTATAGCTAGAATTTGGATAAAAAAAGGTACTGGAAAAATTTATGTAAACGGGAAAAATATGCCTGATTATTTCACAAGATCCAATCATCAAACACTAGTTTCTCGACCTCTTGAGGTGACAAAAAGATCTGCTGATTTTGATGTTAGGTGTCTAGTTAAAGGCGGAGGTTTATCTGGACAAGCCGGAGCAATAATTCACGGTATTTCAAGAGCTTTGTTAAAATATGAACCAGAGTTAAAATCTGATCTCAAAAAAGAAAAACTTACCACAAGAGATTCAAGGTCTGTTGAAAGAAAAAAATACGGCCATAAAAAAGCTAGACGAAGTTTTCAATTTTCTAAAAGGTAATTATATTTATATTACCACCAATTTAATTTTACTGTTATATTCAAATGATGAGCGAATACATAAATGTAGCTGTTGTTGGTGCAACAGGATACATAGGTCTAGAACTGATTAAACTTCTTATAAAACATCCAAAAGTTAAAATAAAAAATATTTGTGCTCAAAGCTCTATTGGTAAATCAATGTATAAATTTGACTCCTTCTTAA
>Ga0187827_10004990_pt1 | contig 15928 bp, 16 predicted proteins | sample ETNtaG_39_FD_167969 | JGI IMG/M metagenome (GOLD analysis project Ga0187827, IMG submission 167969) | Marine microbial and viral communities from oxygen minimum zone, Eastern Pacific Ocean - ETNP2014_SV_150_PacBio MetaG (Illumina Assembly) | ecosystem: Environmental > Aquatic > Marine > Hypoxic...
GGGCAAGGGGGGAATTGCAGTGCATCGGCGCTACCACCCTTGATGATTATCGCAAGTACGTGGAACGGGATGCAGCTCTGGAACGCCGCTTCCAGCCTGTTCTAGTTGCTGAGCCTTCTATAGAAGAAACGCTGGAGATTTTAAAAGGCGTTAAGGAGCGCTATGAGGAGCACCACAAGCTAGCCATAAGCGAAGAGGCACTAAATTCAGCGGCAACACTAGCCGCCAGATATATACCTGACCGCTTTCTGCCCGACAAAGCTATTGACGTGGTCGATGAGGCGGCATCCAGGGTCAGAATTAAACGCCGGACTATGCCAGTTACCCTTAAGGAAGCGAAGCAGCTCAGAGATAGTTACCGTAAGGACAAGGATACTGCCTTGGCAACACAGGAGTATGATCAGGCTGCTGAACAGCGCGAGCAAGAGCTCAAGATTGAAGAGGAAATAAAGAAGATAGAAGAGGAGTGGCAAGCTGAGCAGGAGCAAGAAAAGATAATAGTAACGGCAGAAGATATTGCTGAAGTAGTTGGTATGTGGACCGGGATTCCAGTGGTACAATTAGCCAGTGATGAGGCCAGTCGGCTACTCCATATGGAGGAGGCGATACATAACCGCATTATCGGTCAAGATGAGGCAATTAATGCTATTGCTAAAGCGGTAAGGCGGGCTCGAGCCGGGCTCAAGGACCCGCGACACCCTATAGGCAACTTCATCTTCCTCGGTCCTACCGGTGTAGGAAAGACGGAGCTGGTCAGAGCCCTGTCTGAATTTATGTTTGGCAGTGAAGATACCCTGATCAGACTTGATATGTCTGAGTTTATGGAGAGGCACTCTGTAGCCAGATTGGTCGGTGCCCCGCCAGGATACGTTGGTTATGACGAAGGCGGACAGTTGACCGAGGCAGTGAGGCGTAAGTCATATTGCGCCATACTCCTTGATGAGATTGAAAAGGCTCACCCTGACGTGTTCAATATATTGCTTCAGATATTTGATGATGGTCACCTGACTGATGCCAAGGGTCGACGCGTTGACTTCCGCAACAGTATCATCGTTATGACTAGCAATATCGGGGCTGAACTAATCAGGAAAGGTAGCACTCTCGGCTTTACTGTTCCAGATGAGGCTAAAGCCGAGAAGGAATCCTACGAACGGATGAAGGAGAAGCTGCTGGGGGAACTCAAGAAGACCTTCCGCCCCGAGTTTCTCAATCGGGTTGATGGGGTGGTTGTATTTCATCCTCTGGCCAAGGAGCACATCCGCAAAATAGTTGACCTGATGCTGGTCACAGTAACTCAGCAGTTAGATGAGAAGAGGATAAAGCTGGAGGTAACTGAGGCGGCTAAAGATTTTCTGGGTGAAAAGGGCTACGATGAAGCCTACGGGGCTCGTCCACTGCGCCGGGTAATTCAAGACATGGTTGAAGATAAACTTTCGGAGGATTTACTTTGCGGCAAATTCCAGGAAGGGGATACCGTTGTCGTTGACCTGCAAGGGGAAGAGGTTGTGGTACGTACAGCCGTTGTAGGTGCAGTGGCAGGGGATGATAGACCCTAATATAATATTGCCGTACTGGCTTTTATTATATAAAGGGCGGAACAACTGATACGGATGAAGTGATCGCCCTTTTTGTTAACCTGAAATAACTCGATCAATTGAGCAATAGCATAAGAGAAACTCTGAAGGCAGGATAATGGTATGGGGGTAGATTGGGGTTTTGCTGGCCTAGTTGGCAGTGTTGGCTTCGGCATGGTCTTCATCCTTTTGGGTATTCTAGCCGGAGTTATATCGCTAACCGGGTTGGTACTCGATAAAATCAGCGCTGCTAAGAGCGAAACCGGTGATGAAGAAAAAGGAGAATAGAAATTGGCCCAAGAAACTATAGAAGTGCCTCTGACCGGTAAGATTATCGATGTAAATATCAAACCAGGGGATGTGGTTAAAGAGGGGGACACGCTCTGTCTATTGGAATCAATGAAGATGGAAAATCCTATACTGGCTCCAGTAAATGGCACCATTACTCAGGTTGGGGTCACCGTTGATCAGGTAGTCAAGCCTGGCGAAACAATAGCCGTTATCGAATATGAGTAATCGGGTGGATACCATTGGGCTTTTTTGATACAGGGTTTCAGCATTTCTACTGGGGCAACGGTTTGATGCTGGTTATCGGAGGGGTTCTCGTCTACCTGGGAATTGCCAGGAAGATGGAGCCTCTTTTATTAGTGCCTATAGGCTTTGGCATCATGTTGGTTAATCTGCCCCTCGGCGGCTTGATGGATTATGAGCTGCAGATAAAAAGCCCCGCAGAGGTGCCGGGTAAGGTAATCAGCATAGAGGTAGATGAAGGTAACAGGGTTGGAGAAGGCGACATTATCTTACAATTAGAGTCGGGAAAAGTATCGGCTCCAATCTTCGGGCGCATTCAGGAAATCAAGGTTTCACCGGGGCAGGAAGTTGAGCCAGGTGAAGTAATAGCGGTACTGATAACAACTGCCCAGACCCCATTACCGACAGCGCCTGTAGGGCTGCTCTCAAGGATATTTCAGTACGGTATCATGTGGCAGATTATACCTCCCCTCATCTTTCTCTGTCTAGGGGCATTGACCGACTTTGGCCCGATGATGGCTAATCCAAAAACCCTGCTGCTCGGCGCCGCCGCTCAATTCGGCGTCTATTTCGCCTTCTTTGCCGCCTTAGCTACTGGCATGTTCAACATACAGGAAGCAGCCTCGATAGGAATAATCGGGGGTGCTGAGGGACCAACCACAATCTATGTTACCTCCATCCTTGCCCCTCATATAATAGGAGCGACTGCGGTAGCCTGCTATTCATACATGGCACTGGTGCCGGTTATTCAGCCGCCAATAATAAGATTGCTCACCACGAAGAAGGAGCGGGCGATATACATGAAGCCGCAACTTCGCGAGGTATCAAACCGGGAAAAGATATTATTCCCCGTAATCGCCTCAGTGATTGTTATATTATTTGTCCCCATGTCAGCGCCACTTATCGGCATGTTCATGGTCGGAAATCTGTTCATGGCCAGCGGTGTCGTTGATAGACTCAGCAAGACGGCGCAAACCACATTCATAGATATCCTGACCATATTTCTCACTCTGAGTATAGGGGCTACCATGACCGCCGAGAACTTCCTGCTGCCCAAGGCATTAATGGTTCTGGTTTTGGGTATAGTGGCGTTTGCTACCGCCACCGCCGCCGGTGTTCTAATGGCAAAAATCATGAACATTTTCTCTAGGGAAAAGATTAATCCCATGATAGGTGCCGCCGGTGTTTCCGCAGTGCCTATGTCAGCCAGGGTAGTCCAGAGAATGGGGCAAAAGGAAAATCCCAGAAACTTCCTCTTAATGCACGCTATGGGACCCAATGTCGCCGGGGCTATCGGGGCGGCTATCGCCGGTGGCGTGTTCCTGGGTATGATAGGTTAAACTAACCTGCTCGGTCTTATCGGAGTCTCATCTACATCCCTTGCATTACTTCTCAAAAACGAGTAAAGTCAACCTATGGTCAAATCGGGCAAATCCGGAGGCAGGACAATCTTTGTCTGCCAGCAGTGCGGCAAGGAGAGCTTGAAATGGCAGGGACGCTGCCCCGACTGCCAGCAGTGGAACACCTTTGTTGAGACAGCGGTGTCAGTGACTGCTCCGTCCAGGGTGGCTGCCCGGGGAAACCAGGCCCAGGAGCTGTCCCAAGTTGCCCTTGAGGCAGCCGACCGCTTTCCACTGGCTCTTTCCGAGTTCGACCGGGTGCTGGGTGGAGGACTGGTATCCGGCTCTTTAGTACTCATAGGTGGTGACCCCGGTATTGGCAAATCCACCCTCCTGCTTCAGGCTGCAGCACTGGTGGCTCGTGACAGGGGCGATGTGGTTTATATCTCAGGTGAGGAAACATCACACCAGATTAAGCTCAGGGCAGAGCGTCTGGGGGTGAAGGGAGAAAAGCTCTACCTCTTGGCTGAGACCGACCTGAATGTTATCCTGAGCCAGCTTGAGCAGTTGCAACCCCGCCTGGTGGTTGTTGATTCCATACAGACTGTTTATCTCCCTGAGATGGATACAGCGCCAGGAAGCGTAACCCAGGTGCGAGAATGCACCCTGCAGCTCATGCACTGGGCGAAGCTCAATGCAGTACCCGTTTTCATTGCCGGACATGTAACCAAGGATGGAGCTATGGCCGGACCCAGGGTACTGGAGCACATCGTCGATGCGGTGCTCTACCTCGAGGGCGAGCAGTTCAGTGCTTACAGGGTGCTGCGCTGTGTGAAAAACCGCTTCGGTTCCACCAATGAAGTGGGCGTCTTTGAGATGAAGGAGGAGGGGTTGGCGGAGGTGGATAATCCATCCCGTGCCTTCCTGTCACAGCGGTGGGGTGAAGCCATAGGCTCAGCGGTGGTGCCCACCCTTGAGGGCAGCCGACCCCTGCTGGTAGAGATTCAAGCCCTGACCAATCCCACCAGCTTTGGGCTGCCACGGCGCACCGCCAATGGCGTTGACTTCGGTCGGCTGCAGCTGATTACCGCCGTGCTGACCAGACGGGTCGGCTTAAAGCTGGGCAACCAGGATATTATCGCTAACGTCACCGGTGGAATCAGAGTCAATGAGCCGGCGGTTGACCTGGGCATCGCCCTGTCCATCGCCTCCAGCTTCCGGGATGTGGAGGTTGACCCGAAACTGGTGGCGGTGGGAGAGGTGGGGCTGAGTGGAGAACTGAGAGCGGTTTCCCAGCTAGATCGGCGGGTGGCTGAGGCAGCTCGGCTGGGCTTCAAGCGCTGCCTGGTGCCGAAGACGGGAGCTAAGGTCAGCACTAAAGATATTGAGCTCGTCCAGGTGAGCACCCTGAGGGAGGCGATAAGGGTGGGGCTGGTCAGGGGTAAAGCGAGAAGCAAGGCTGATGAAGACTAATCAGCAAAAAGTCGGAGCAATAATCGTAGCCGCCGGCTCAAGTCAGCGGATGGGTGGGGTGGATAAGGCATTCGCTCCATTAGGCGGGAGGCCTCTTCTGGCCCGGGTGATTGCTGCCTTTCAAAGATGTAATGCCATTGACCAGATAGTGGTTGTCGTAAGTGAGCGGAATCTGGAGCAGTGCCGACAACTGGTGGCTGGGGAGGGGTGTCATAAGGTGACTGAAGTATGTGCCGGCGGTGAGCGCCGCCAGGATTCGGTTGCCGCTGGGCTAAGCCAGCTTAAAGATTGTGACTGGGTGGTGATACATGATGGCGCCCGTCCGTTGGTAACCATAGAATTGATTGAGCGCGGGCTGGAGGAGGCTCAAGAAACCGGCGCCGCGGCGGCTGCCGTCCCGGTTACGGATACTATCAAGGTCGCTGGAGACGATAGAATAGTCCGCCAGACGCCCCCACGTCAAAATTTATGGGCAGTGCAGACGCCTCAGGTGTCTCGCTGCGATATAATAACAGAAGCCTATCAAAAGGCAAATAGCGAAGCGACGGACGACGCGGCGCTGGTGGAACAGTTGGGCTACAGGGTTAAGCTCTACATGGGCGCTTATGATAATATAAAGGTGACCACCCCCGATGACCTGATTCTGGCTGAGGCTTTGTGGCAAAAATATGCCAAGCAAGATTAAAGTAGGCACAGGCTTTGATGTCCACCCACTGACGCCGGGGCGGCGGCTGGTGCTGGGGGGAGTGGATATACCCTTTGACAGGGGACTCGGCGGCTGGAGCGACGCCGACGTGCTGACCCACGCCGTTATGGATGCCCTGCTCGGGGCGGCAGCTCTGGGAGATATCGGCGTCCATTTCCCATCCGGTGAGCCGCAGTATAAGGATATTTCCAGCCTGACTCTGCTCGAAAGGGTGAGAGACAAGCTGGCAGAACATGGCTGGCGAGTAGCTAATATCGATGCTACCATCGTGGCTGAGCAGCCTAGGTTAAGAGGTTTTATTGATGGGATGCGACAGAAGCTCAGCCAGGCGCTGGGTATCGCCGTCAGTCAGGTGAGCGTGAAGGCCAGTACCTCAAATGGTCTGGGATTCGTTGGGCGGGGGGAGGGCATAGCTGCCCATGCTGTAGCCATGATAGAAGGGAGCAAGGATGAAAGTATGAAAGTATGAAAGTATTTAATACCCTGTCTGGACAGAAAGAGGAGTTTTCACCCCGGGGCGATGAGGTCAAGATGTACGTCTGCGGGGTCACACCCTACGATGACGCCCATATCGGTCACGCCATGAGCTATATCGTCTTTGACGTCATCCGGCGTTACCTCCAGTTCAAGGGCTATAAGGTAAAATATGTACAGAACATTACCGATATCGACGATAAGATTATAGATCGGGCCGGTCGGCTCGGAATTTCTGCCTCCGAGCTGGCAGGAAAATATACCGACAGCTATTTTGAAGATATGGATGCCCTGAATGTCGGTCAGGCTGATATTTACCCCAGGGCTACCGATGAGATTCCTAAGATTATTGAGGTAATACAGGGGCTGGTGGATAAGAAGTATGCCTATCCGGTGCAGGGCAGCGTCTATTTCCGAGTGAGGAATGTTCCCGACTACGGCAAGCTGGCTCACCGCAACCTGGAGTCCATGATGGCTGGAGCCCGCATTGAGGTCGGTGAGGAGAAAGAATACCCGATGGACTTTGTCCTATGGAAGGCATCAAAGCCGGGGGAGCCGTTCTGGGAAAGCCCGTGGGGTCCGGGCAGACCGGGCTGGCATATCGAGTGCAGTGCCATGTCCTTAAAATATCTGGGTGATAGCCCTGATATCCACGGTGGCGGGCAGGACTTAATCTTTCCTCACCATGAGAATGAGATAGCCCAGACAGAGAGTTTTACTGGCACAAAGCCCTTTGTTAAACACTGGCTGCATAACGGACTGCTGCAGCTCGGTGAAGAGAAGATGAGCAAGTCCCTAGGCAACCTAGTAACTATCAGGGAGGCGCTGGAGAGATATAGCGCCGACGCCCTACGCATCTTCGTCCTGAGCTCTCACTACCGCAGCCCCATTACATATTCTGAAGAGACGCTGGAGGCGGCGGAGAGGGGGGCAGAAAGGCTGGCTCTTGCCTATTCAAGAACCGCATCCGAAGAGAGTGCCAAAGACGAGCTCTACATCAAGCCTTATGAGGAGCAATTTATCCACGCTATGGATGATGACTTTAACACCGCGCGTGCTCTGAGCCGTGTCTTTGAACTAGCCGCAGTAATCAATCGAGCTATAGATTCCGATCGTAATGTTGGGGAGGCAAAACAATTACTTAAGAAACTAGCCTGTGATATCCTTGGTTTAACTCTCAAACCGCCAGAGAGACCTGATATTGAACTAAATGACCTTATTGATTTAAAGGGCTTAATACTCACCCAAATGCGCGAAGAAAAGCTCGTTGACATGAGAGATAAAATAGCACCACTTGTTATACAGCAGGATGAAATGGATAAGGATGCCGAAGACTATATAAGAATACTCAAAGATATAAGAAACGTCCTACGTAAGGGTAGACATTTCCAGCTCGCAGATAGAATAAGAGATAGGCTGGACGAATTGGGCATAACACTTGAGGATAAACCTGAAGGTACAGAATGGAGGCGCAAGCGGTAGCTTAATGGTCAAGGAGAGTCAAAGGGTGGGTTGCCTAGTAAAATAACACTCCTTTGGGAGGTGAAAAAATGCAAAACATAGCCTTCATTCTTATTGGTATCGGCGTCCTGGCTTTAATCGGCTGGAGTGTTCATGGTTTCTTCATGGACAGTGATGTCCCGCTGCTTATCAAGATAGCCGTTGGTGCTATTGGAATAGGAGGATTAGTCCTTCTCAGCGTAGCCATTAAAGACAGGCGGGCTAAGGCTAAAACCGATGATTTTAAGGAGGTAGAAAAATGATTATCACCACATCTGGTCAAGTAGAAGGCACTAAAATCACTAAAACTGTAGGCTTGGTGAAGGGAAGCACAATCCGGGCAAAGCATGTGGGGAGAGATATTATGGCCTCGTTTAGGCAGTTTGTGGGTGGCGAGATATCAGAATACACCAAGATGATGGCCGAGGCTAGGGAGGAATCCATCCGGAGAATGGAAGAAGATGCCGAAAAGAAGGGAGCTAACGCCATAATCAGTATGAGGTTCGCCACCTCAATGGTAATGTCAAATGCCGCTGAGGTGCTGGCTTACGGCACGGGGATAGTGCTGGAATAGACGGACAAGCCAGATATAGTGAAGGGAACCAGCCCCTTCGCCACCTTGCCCCGTTCGGTATTCCTGCTGGCGGCAGCTCTCATGAGCAGGAGAGCTGCCGAGAATTTCTATTCAGTGTTCGCGAGCCCGCTCCAGCCGGCTAAAAACTCAGAAGTGATGTGGACTCACCGCCCCCTGGTCATCAAGAACCAGAGAGCGCGCCAGAATTTCAGCTTAATGAGACCAACAGGTAACTCCAATTCTCTCTTCTCGGTAACGGGAAGCATATTTATCCGGTCAATCTCGACCTTCAAGCGGGATAGTTCTTCCTCAGAGTTGCCATCCCCGGACAGTATACTCTTAATACGCTGCGTCATTTCCGAACCAGCCAGAATACGCCGCTCCCCAGCCTCAGCCATCTCTTTGGAGATGAGCCCATATTTTGCCTTGAGACGGGTGAGGCGCAGTATCGCCTCATAAGTGATATCCACAATCTGCTGACGCGTCATCCATTTCGTTTCGTAATTCAGAGAATACTTCCAAGTTGGCGCTGTGAGTGCCTGGCGATGCTCTTCCAGCGTCCGGAACAGAATACTATAGCCATAGCGCTCTGGCTTCTCAAAGCCAAGGCTGCCCGGATCAAGAAAAGGCGCGAGTGGAGCAATAAACAATGAGAGTCTCTTATCTCCCCTGAACTTCTGGTACAAATAGTCGAAGTAATCAACATTATCCATCACCGACTGTGGAGTCTGCTCCGACAATCCTATCATGAAGAACACGTCCAGCCGACCACAGCCAGCATCAAGGGCATCGCCCAGAGTTTGCTCAAAGTCCTCGTTTGAATAGTGCTTACCACCGGCTCTCCGTACTGCAGGGTCGTGGGATTCAGGAGACATCTGCAAGCAAAAGTTGGGGCAGGATTCGCCCATCTGGTGCAATAATTCGGCTGGAGCTGGATTGAAAAGCTCGAGGATGAACTGGTTTTTCACCTTAATCTGCTGAATCAAGCGTAAAACCTTGTGGCCATAAGCCTCTCCCGGCTGGCGGAGGTCTCCCAGAATAAAGATAGGACCAGTGCTGAGTCGCGCGATTTGCTTGATATCCCGAACCACTGCTTCCGGAGAGCGGAAGACAACCTTTTCCTCCCGATTATAAAAACTTTTGAAGGCGGCAGCCGAGCCGCCGCAGATAACACAATTTTCGGTACAGCCGCGGCATGTTAATACCGCCGTAATTGGGTAGTCTATCCAATTCTGAAACGGTACTTGGCTGGCAAGGTCTCTGTATCTAATTACTGAGCGCACCATATTCGCATAATGATTGACCATTACACCATCAAGGTTAGCCGGAACATGGGAGAAAGGATTTTCTTGTGTCCTGCCTTGGCTGTCTTGCCAGACAAGATTAGGCACCGCTGCCGGCTCTATTCCCCTCTTCGCGCAGTCAACCAACTGACGCAGGGGTTCTTCGGTGGAGTCGCCTCTCATCACGTAATCTACCTGCGGATACTGGATTAGCTCCTTATAGTAGTAAGAGGAAGAAAGTCCACCCATCACCACCTTTGCATCGGGATGATACTGTTTCACCAACCGTGCTACCTCAATTGCGCCGTGGGCATGCACCAGCCAGTGCAAATCGATACCAAATAAGGGCGCATTCAGGCGCTTTATCATCTTCTCGGCATCGAATTTTCCGTTGTTCAGCATCCGCACGGCAAGGTTGACGATGCGCACCCGAAAGCCAGCACGCTCCAGGTAATCGGCAATGCTGGCAAACCCCATGGGATACATCTCAAAGACAGCAGAAGAAGGAATCAGGTCGCTAACCGGCCCGAAAAGAATTGGTTTTTGGCGGAAGTCATAAACACTGGGTGGGTGCAAAAGAATCAGGTCGGGGGCCATCCAACTATCCCATAACTCTGGCCAGAATAAAGCCGATGCCCATGAGCAGTTGCGTTAAGAGGACAACCATAACGTTATTTCCCATGGCTGGTATCAGTTTATCCAGCATGTCCGGCTTCAGTGCGCCCTGAATCGCCTTGACGGCTAGAGGAATGGTTAGCAAGGCTATTAAGGAGAAGGCGGGTATTTGTCCGGCGACCACACCGCCGATTATCCACAAATAAACTATTATGGTAAGAGCAGAATAGATTATGCCTGCCTTCTTCTTTCCCAAAGTGATGGGCAGGGTTTTCCTATCTCCTGTCTTATCAGCATCTATGTCAGGAAATTCGTTCAAAAGGAGCAGGTTATGCACCAGAATACCCGAGGGTATGGAGGCGATAACCGCAGGAAGATAGTGGCCGGTCTGCACGAAGTAGGTGCCCAGAATAGGCAAAGTGCCCAACCCCAGTCCGGCAGTCCACTCCGGCCACCTCCGCTTGAGAACGAAAGGAGAGTAAAGGATAATGAATAACGCGGCTATTATCACTACAGGCAGTAGCCACCAGCTTGTCGCTATCATGAAGTAAATACCGATACCTAGGGCCAGCAGAAATGATACTAGTCCAAGCCACAAGACCTGCTTTGGCTTGAGAAGAGCTTCAGGCAGGATGCCAGTGCCCCCGCTAAAGGGCGTTCTTTTGGTGGCTAAGTCTATCCCGCTTCTATAGTCAAAGTAGTCGTTAAGCGTATTGACGCTGGTATGAGCTAGGAGCAGTCCGATCAAAGCCAGTATAGCATAACCCGGGCGGAAGGCACCGTCATACCAAGCTATAGAAGTGCCCAGAAACGCCAGCACCACGCAGAGAAGCAAGAACTGAGGTCTGGTCACCAGAAACCATATTTTCAGTTTCATTAAGCTCCCCCGCTAGTAACTGATTTATAAGCACATACCATCACTTATTAGTTCTGAGGAAAATCAATAACGGTGGGGGGTATCCCCTGAGCTATCTCTCCAAAGATGCGAAACTTTATTGTATCCGGTACCACCTTAATACAGTCGAGCATGTCGCTATTTCCGGTCTCGGTGAGGGACTTGACCACAGGCGACCTTTTAGCGGTCATCTCTAGGGCTTCCTCTCTCCCCTTCTGGCCCCTAACAAGAAACGCTTTTCCGGTGATTTCAACCTCAGTGGATTCGTTGATATCGGCTTCAGACTGGTAGACGAGAAGCGAGACCGAAGGATGGTCAGTCATCTGAACCGTCTTGGGGTCGCCCTTCATGGTGGCCAGATAAATATTGAAATCATCATCGGGGGCATAGTGCATCATGCGAACTCTCATCTGCTCTCCCCTCGAGGTGGCTACGGCAGCCACTTCAATGTTCTCCATTAACGACAAAATCTCTTCTCGGCTATGCCGTGCGCTCAAAACCTTACCTCCTTGGTTTTAAATTATACTTCATGCTTTATGTGCTTGAGCCAATGTTTCTGCCAGCACTTCTCGTGCACATAGACAGCGCATTTGGCACAGCAGTAAATGTGAGTTACGGCTTCTTTCTCTAAAAACTGGGCAATTCACCAATTATTTCATAGAATATCATTTCAATCTTACTATACTGGCTATATCAGCGTCAAGGATATTGACAAGAAGGACATTTCACCCCCCTGGGGACGCAAACCAACGCCGGAGAGGAGGCAAAAAGCATCCCGTGCCTCCGCCTGAGGATTGATACCGAGCGCCATCCTTTCATAGCGGCGACATAGACATCAGCAGAGCCGAAATCGGAAGTTCAGGTTATTATAACCTCCATAGTTGCTCTCACTTCAGCCCGGCCGGTTACTAGCTAGCTCTGACGGTGATCAGGGCGATAATAATGAATAGGACTACTAGGACAATGGTGAGCTGAAACAATGTCTTTTCTACACCCCGTCTGGTTCGATAGACAGTGTCCGCCTGACCAAAGATGCCCCCCAGTCCTCCACCCCGAACCTGAATTAGAATAACCAGTATCAAAGCTATAGACAATATAATCTGAGCCACATTAAGATAGGTTTGCAATCTTATATCTCCTCCACTTTTTCCCTCAGCAGTCTGTTTACTACCTCTGGATTGGCACGACCTCTGGTACTCTTCATCACCTGTCCGACGAGAAACTTTAAGGCTGGTGCTTTCCCCGCCTTATAATCAGCTACTGCTTGAACATTAGAGTTTAACACCTCAATGACTGCCTCTTCAAGCTGCCGGGTATCACTGATCTGGCTGAGTCCCCGCTTCTGAATAATATCAGCCGCATCCTTGCCAGTTTTGAACATGTCCCATAGTACTGACTTAGCAGTGGCGGTATTAATAATAGCATCATTGGTAGCTAATACTACTCCAGAAAGCTGTTCAGGGCTAATTTTTGCTCTGAACTCACTCATATCGATGTTGTTGGCGTTCATTATGCGGCTAGCCTCACCTAAAATCCAGTTGCTTCCTAATTTTGCTCTTTCTGGTTGTGATAAATTGCGCGGCTCACCTACTTTTATAAAGGCTTCCTCGTAATCAGCCATTGCCTTGGAACTGGTGAGCAAGTTGGCATCATATATTGGCAATCCATAATCAGCGACAAATCGGTCGCGCCTGGCTTCAGGTAGTTCCGGAAGCTTTGCCCTTATTGTCTCCACCCAGCTATGGTTTAAGGCTAACGGCGGCAGGTCTGGCTCGGGAAAGTAGCGGTAGTCATGAGCATACTCCTTGCTGCGCTGTGAGACTGTTTTACCCTTCTCCTCCATCCAGCCCCTGGTCTCTTGGACAAGCGTCTTGCCCTCGGCTACTGCCCTTCTCTGCCTTTTGGCTTCATACTCCAGAGCCCGGTAGACTGCTTTGAAGCTATTCATATTTTTGACCTCTACCTTAGCCATTGAATCCGGGCTGTTTTCGGGACGAATACTTACATTTGCATCACACCTGAAGCTTCCCTCTTCCATATTTCCCGTAGAGACACCCAGATACTGAAGTATACTCCGCAATTTTATGAGATATTGCCGTGCTTCCTCCGGAGAGCGAAGGTCAGGCTCACCGACAACCTCCATTAACGGCACCCCCGCTCGGTTGATATCTACTAGGCTATAAGGTTCGCCACCGGTGTGGGTGTAGTGTATCAGCTTGGCCACATCCTCCTCAAGGTGAACACGGGTTATACCCATCCTCTTTTTTTCACCGTCGACTTCAACATCAAGCCAGCCATGTTGTCCGAAGGGAGCATCATACTGTGAAATCTGATAACCCTTCATCAGGTCAGGATAGGGGTAGTTCTTGCGATCAAACTTGGTAGAATCGGGTATGGAGCAGCTTAGAGCCAGCGCGGTCATTATCGTATATTCCATTGCTTGCTGATTGATAACAGGCAGGACTCCCGGCATACCCATGCACACCGGACAGACATGTGTGTTGGGGGAGGCACTGGCATAGGCAGTACTGCACCGGCAGAACATTTTGCTCCTGGTCACTAGTTGAGCATGCACCTCCAGCCCGATAATAGTCTCATAGTTCATAGCTTATATTGCTCTCGCTGGATAACATATTTAGTATAGCAACATTGCCGGTGACTGACAACCGAAATGCGCTTAATAATCAGCCTGATATATGCTATAATCTGATGTGGTGGGGATATAGCTCAGCTGGGAGAGCGCTGCGTTCGCATCGCAGAGGTCGGGGGTTCGAATCCCCCTATCTCCACCAAGGATATCAATAGGTAGAACCGACAAAGCTAATGCATCCTTTCTATTATCCGGCAACGGCGGCTTGTAATTCACCATTACATTGCCTTTATCAACTGTAATCCTCTTGATATACGACTGGAGGAAGGCCTTTCTCTCGGATATCTCGGATTCTTCAAGTAGGGTATGCAGGTCTCTGGCATAGGTCTTGATTATTGAAGCATCTACGTTATGTACTCCTTGGACAACCATATCGGCTTCAGTCTGAATCCTCGCTTCACCCAGTGAGTCTTGTCTGGCTTTAAGCTCCCTAATCCTGGGGGCAAGGCCACTCAACTCTATCTTTAGCTTGTTAGAAATTTTGACATGTTGGGAATTAAGGTGTTACAATACGACTTTGCAGCGCCTTTGGAGGAGTATTGAGTAAAAAACGGTATTTGTTGTACAGAGAGGCAAGGGAAGAGCAATTAAGCGTGCGTCTATTAGATAGTACATTATCCTCGTTCCTCCATGAGGTGACCATTGATTGCCAGGAGACTGCCAACGGGCTAAGCCTGGGTATATCCTCTGAGTAGCTCAGCATTGTTGAGAAAACTATTCTAACACTTAAATCAAATTATTTCGCTTCTTTTGAAAAAGCTCCTAGAGGGTTTTAAGGGGGTTAAATGAGAATAGAAAGCCCCAGATACACTGAGCGTTTGGGCTCGGTCAGAATCAATGATGTGCAGCAGGTGCTGGAACTGGACTCCGGCAGGGCTAAGGAGCTGCTGCCACACGAGAACATAGCTGTGCAAAAGATAGAGGAAGACGTTTTAAAAGACTTCGAGGAGAAAATGGCTATCATCATCCCAACCAAGGATGAGAAACTAAAACTCTTCGAGGGCGTAATCAGTGGAGTTCCTCACGAGTGCCTAATAATAGTGGTTTCCAATAGCCAGACAAAGAAGATAGACAGGTTCAGGATGGAGAGGGATACGCTGAGCCAGTACTGTCATTTTACCCGCCGGGAGGCGATGATTATCCATCAGAAAGACCCTGCTTTAGCCCAAGCCTTGGCTGGAGCCGGTTATACTGATATCTTGGGTGAAGATGGGCTTGTGCGGGATGGCAAGGCTGAGGGCATGATGGCAGCAACGTTTATGGCCATGCTTGCGAAAAAGGAGTACGTAGGATTTGTAGATGCTGACAACTATTTCCCCGGCGCAGTGTGGGAATATGTGCGGTGTTTTGCCTCCGGTTTAAGCATGGCCAAGTCTCCCTACGCCATGGTCAGGATTCTATGGCGCTATAAGCCCAAGGTTTCTGCAGGGATGTATTTCAGGAAATGGGGTCGGGTATCAGAGATAACCAACAAGTGTATGAATTCCCTGATTTCAAGCAAGACTGGATTTGAAACTGGGATTATTAAGACAGGTAATGCAGGGGAGCATGCTATGAGCCTGAGGCTGGCGGAGATACTCCCGTGCGCTTCAAGCTATGCTGTGGAACCTCAGGAGTTGGTGGCTGTCTTCGAGGGGTTTGGGGGTGTTTTGCCTATGGCACACCCGACCGCAGCCAAGGACGGCGTTGAGATATTCCAGATAGAGACCAGGAATCCTCACCTCCATGAGGAGAAAGGTGGGCAGCATCTAGAGGGGATGCTATTGCCGGGTCTCGGAGCTATCTATCATTCCCCGCTGTGCGAAGCGGAGACCAAGCAGATGATTCTGGGCGAACTCCGGCAGCAGGGCATGATAAAGCCTCGCGAGAGGCCGCCAAAGCCGCACATTAACGCTCCGCTGAGGAATATAGACTTGAAGAAGTTCAGCGAGGCTATGGAAGAATCTCTGGCATCGTATTCGGCTCTGGAAGAGCAGTAATGAAAGCAGTTATCCTTGTCGGCGGGGAAGGGACAAGGCTACGCCCGCTGACCTGCAATATACCCAAAGCAATGGTACCCATCCTGAATCGGCCTTTTCTGGAACATCTGTTGCGCTATTTGGAGAAGCACGGCGTAAGGGATGTTATTCTTGCCATGGGGTATCTTCCTGACCCTATCCAAAGCTGTTTTGGTGATGGCGCTGAATTGGGGGTTCGATTGACCTGCTTGGTGGAGGAATCGCCCCTGGGAACGGCGGGGGCAGTGAAGAATGCTGAGTCGTTTCTGGATGAACCGTTCATCGTATTTAACGGTGATATCCTGACGGAGATAGA
>Ga0187827_10004994_pt1 | contig 15922 bp, 15 predicted proteins | sample ETNtaG_39_FD_167969 | JGI IMG/M metagenome (GOLD analysis project Ga0187827, IMG submission 167969) | Marine microbial and viral communities from oxygen minimum zone, Eastern Pacific Ocean - ETNP2014_SV_150_PacBio MetaG (Illumina Assembly) | ecosystem: Environmental > Aquatic > Marine > Hypoxic...
GTCTAGGTAATCGTTGGTAAGCATCATATACCTCATCAGGTATCTTTATCCAGCGTTCAGCAGACATTTCTTGCATTACGAGCTCTTTTGCAAAAAGACGCAGTAAAGGTGTGGGATCATCAAGTGGTTTCATATTTTGTGGATTAACTGGAGGAGGTAAGGGTACAGGTAAATCGGGTAAGATGTTGTACCAAGATGTGGGTATCTCGTCTGATGAAAGGAAAACTGCATGTTCTTTATCAATTTTGGGTTTGGACATATATATTCAGCTATAATTGGTTTTTATATTGAACAGGTTTAATTTAAATATATTTATTCCAGACTAGATATATGTTTACAATTATTTGAAACGCCGTAAGGGTATGCTTGATGAGGTGATTAGTAAGGCATTGTATTCAGATGAGCCAGAAAATTACTCAGTTTCATATATGGAGTTTGATCAAGCAAAAGATGTTAAATTGCTAGAGTTTCTTAAGCTTTCAGATAATTTTGAAACTATTCCTGCAAGTAGGATTATTTTGGTTAAACGAAAAGGCATTATTCTTTATCAGTCTTCCTGTCCTGAATTGTGGAGACTCTTAAAATGAGTCTTTCTAATAGATCTTATTCTTTTTTCCTTCAGCATCATAATTTTTATAGCTGTTATTTTTTATATTAATAACTTAGTATTGTTATTAACAATATATGAAAGGTTTATATTGTTTATTCATTTTGTACATAGATTGAATAGATTGGAATATAGAATTTCATCTGCATTAGCATTAGGTTTGGTATTTTCCATTGTAGGATTAATGGCTATAGGATTTGGTCAGATTGATTACTCTAACTATATGTCTGTTGATAAGCCTTCAGATATTATTTGGAGTGATACTGGATTTTTAGTTGGGGTAGGTGATGATGGTATAAGAATCAACTTAGTAAATACTAGACTTGAATCTGTTGAGATGCTTGCAGCTAATTTCAGAGGTGGAGATGAGATTCATATGGCATCTACTCTCGGACCAAACTTTCCTAGAGGAAATATTTATGCGAACAGAGGAGATATAATTTTTGATATTTCAAAAGATGGAAGAACTGTGAGACAATTTGCGACCCCCTCTCCAGAATCTAATATCGCAGGTCTAACCTTTGATATTGAGAAATACTGGAACTATAATTTGATTGCAGTTACATATGATGGTTCTGTTTGGGAGCTAGATGAAACAGGTCATGTTACTCATATTGCGAACTTGGGTAGTAATGTTGTTCCAAGTGGTATAATGGTAGCTCCAGCAGACTTTGGGGAGTTTAGTGGAGATATTTTAGTGTCATTAGCAAATGAGAATAAGATAATGAGTATCTCTCATATGGATAATAGTGTCTCAGTTTTTCAGGAGTTTCCTGGAGAAAAGCCGGGTATGATGTTATTCAATGTTCGCCTAAGTACTCTTTATGTTTCAAATAATGGTGGTGGAAATATTGTAAAAATTGATCAGAAAAACACTGAACCATATTATGCACAGGTTATGTTAATTACTGAAAACGAGCAAGATGGATCTAAAAGTATCAACTTCATTAGATCAACTAGATTGGGAGTGGAGATTTCTAAGCTTGCATCAGGAGTTATAAATCCTGACTTTGCGGGAGCAGTATTTGTCCACGATACCACTTTTGAGGAATCTCTTATAGTACCAGAGGAAGAAGTTCCTGAACTAGATCCTCGGTTTATTATATATCCAATTCTTGTGTTAGCAGCTATAGGAACAATTATTGTTGTTTGGAAATTCCGGGGATTCTAGATAATATTTCCTGTTTAAATCAACATAAAACGATTGCAGAATTGGATAGACAGTATCTTGTAGGTTCTTATATTGATGTAAAGGATATAAATTACTTGAAAAAAAGGGTTCCATCACATGAGAATTATCTATAATTTACTGACTCTTGCAATAGTAGCGACAATTCTAGCTGCAGGAACATTAAATATTGGTAGTGCTTCTGCTTTAACTGGTTGCTATACTCCAACAGGATGGTTTGGATCTGAATTTATTTTAAATAAGCCAAGTATTAACTTTAATCTTGACCTAATATCAGAAACCGAAAATGTAACTTATGCTAGATCATCAGTAATTTACAGGTTACATTACAACGATTCATTAGCGGTGATACTGACTCCTATAGATATGTTTGAAGAGAAAGGTCTTGATATACGGATACAAATGCCAACAATGAATACAACAAAAATTACAAACTTTCTTATTCTTGAAACAAATGTTACGGATACAAGGCTTCTTGATCTAGATATGATGGGAGGAAGAGGTACGGGTTGGATATTAGATATCACATATATTCAATTGTACCCCAACCAAGCTCCAACACAAGTTTCAAATTTGACGAACGGCAACCTGAAAGTTACCTTTATTCCCCAGGTAAATGAGACCATGCCCGGTATTTACATAGCGATTTCAGCTGAAAATACTACTAGCCTAAGTAGTGAAAACATGACAGAGCTTTCTAATATTTTTGATGGTATTGGTTACCCAACTAGCTTTAACATACTTTCAAGAGAGTTTGATTCTCGAATAACTACAGAAGAGGAGTTCGATCTTACATCTGCATTAGGTGTAAATTCAGACGATTTCGATTGGTTTGAAGCAATGACATTAGAATTAGAATGGTTAAGAAATAATCGAGTTGTAACTGGATTGACAGATCAAGATATTGAAGATATTGCTACACTTGCAAAAGATGCAATTGCTGAACATAATTTTAAAGGAAGATACTATGATGGTAATTGGGTTCAGGGTATCTCTGAAGAGATGATTGAAGCTGGTGTTACCCAAGGATTTCCAGGTGACCCGGATTGTAATGGATTCTCGTCAGAAATTCTTCCAGTCTACTCTGTACAGAATTTTAATGATGGTTTTCGTCCGTTAGAGTTGATATTTGAATCATCAATTCAAGGTCAGACTATTAGAATGGGATTAATTGGTATCGGTATCTTAGTTGTTAGTGTATTTGGTTTACGTTGGCGAAGAGGATTACATAAAAGAAAGAGACGTAGTATCTCTAGAAAAAAAAGACCCTAAGTTAAATTAGGGTTTTCTTACTCATCCAAGTCTTCTTCTGAAACCCAATCTCTTTCTCTTTCTGCAACCGGTATATACCTAAAGACCCTAAATCCAAGATAGATGATAACAAGACCAAAAAATCCAATCCCATATCTCTGGAAATCGGATTGAAGAACCACTCGTGAAAGTTCAACAGGTTCTCCTGGGATAACGAAGTCAACTGTTGAAGACTCTGATGCAAGTGCAAGTGCTATAACTCCAATTCCAATTACAAGTATAGCTATTCCGGCAATTTTGAATATAGGCCTTTTCGATTTCGGGGATTCCTCAGTCATTCGTTATCACAAGTATTTTCAGATATCAGATATCTTTTCGAATGAATGTGATGAATGCGGTTATTGTTGGTGCAAGTATCCATACTGCCATTGATGTATATAGGAATGGTTTTATTCCGTCTTCTCCGAAAACTTGTACCATAGCAATTCCCAGAGGACCTAATGTTGCAAGGTTAACGGCAAAATCTGCAGTAACTAATAGTGCATAGAGTGTTATTTGCCTAACCAACTCAAGTGGATTTGCTGCTACTATGGGTATCAAGTAAACAGGATCAAAAGCTACAGTTACAACTAAACTCAAGAATCCCATATCAATAAGTACAGCAAATAGGAACCAGAAGAATAAAGCTATACCTAACGCCATTGATCTATCTTTACTAAAAGCTGATATCATCAATGCTAATCCCAGCATTGCTGCTGTTAATCCATATGCTATCACGAGAACATACATATATTCTAGTGTTGGTGCTTCCATAATTACTAATGCTGCTACTCCCATTCCGATTGTGATAGCTGAAATAACAGCAAAGAACATTCCAAAGAATTTCCCTAAGAATACGTTAATTTTAGATATTGGTTGTGAAAGAAGGAGTTCTAGGGTATTTCTATCTCGTTCACCTACTAATGCTGCTGAACCAATTGGGAGTGCAATTAAGGGTAAAAATGGATAAACAATTTCACTAGTTCCACTGATGAGTGTTTCTATTGTAGGAGCCATTAGACCTAATGAATAGGCAACTACGAATGGTAGTCCAATAACGAGGAAGAAAGTGATTACTGTGAACGCTATTAGCCAACGACTTCTGATAGAATCAGAAAATTCTTTTCTAATGATGAATATGATTGGTGGTAACATTTCAATCACTTCCCAGTTACTTTCTCCGTAGTCTCTTTAAGCTCAGATGAAGTCATTTGCATAAAGGCTTTCTCAAGGCTAGGCTCTTCAACTCTGAAACTCTCTGGTGTGAATCCTTTATCACTCAGTCCCTTAAGTATCGTGAATTTCTCCTCATGATTGCATGAGACAACGATCTGTGCTTTATGCACCTCTGCATCTTTGAATCCCAGATCATGTAAAACTTTAGCCATATCGTTTGGTTTGTTGTTACCTGAATCAATAAAGAGATGGTCCTTTAGTTCGGCATCTTTCATAAAATCTTCAACTCCTCCTGCTTGAACTACTCGTCCTTTGTTAACCACTAAAACATGTCCTTTGAATAACCTGATCTCGTGGGCCTCCCTTAGCAAGTGTGTGGAAACAAGGACACATTTCCCTTTTTGCAGAATCTCTCCTAAAAGTTGTCTAAACTCTAATTGTCCCTGAACATCAAGATTAGCGGTAGGCTCATCAAGAATCAATATAGGTGGATCAGATAACTGGGAAATTCCCAACATAAGTCTTTGCTTCATTCCTCCTGAAAGTGCTCCAGCCTTTCGTTCTCTGAATCTTGTAAGTCTTATCTCCTTTAGGGACTCATCAACACGACTTGAGCTTATTCCTTTCAATCCTGCATAATACTTTAAATTTTGCTCAACAGACATATCATCATATGGTGAAGAATGCTGTGGCAGATATCCAACTTGACCTCTTATCCATTTTCCCCCTTTTCTTACGTCATTTCCATCTACAGTAATAGATCCTTCAAAGTTTAGAAGACCAAGCATACATCTGAAGAGTGTTGTTTTTCCAGCACCATTAGGTCCTAAAACTGCATGAATCTCGCCTCTATCAGCAGTAAATGTTGCATCTCTTAATGCCCTAAAGCGACCATATTTTTTTGTTACTTGTTCGACTTTTATCAATTGGTCTGTCAAGATAGTCAGATGAAAAGTGGATTACGTTATAAACTTTGCTTACTAGCATATATTATATTTACAACTATTACGATTAAATAATGATATATTTATGAAATAATTGAAAATTTATGAAATAATATCATCTGAATATTATTGAAGAAATAGATCTACGAAACTTGTTTATTAGGAGTTAGACGGATTGGATTTTTTGGTCTTGTTATTAGGTATCTTTCGCAGTGATACTACTGCACCAGATATAACTACAATACCTGCAAGCGTTACAATTGGAAATATTAAATCACCTGCTTGCTCGAATTCTTCGAGCGTTGTCTTATAAGTTAGGGTATTATTCTTTGTAGTTATTACTTGGGTAGAGACAGATACTATAGTGGTAGGGGTTGTAACTACTGTAGATATTGTCTTTGTGATGTTGACTGTTTCTGTAGTCGTTGATACTTGAGTTGTTGTAACTGTAATTATTTGTCCTACAGGTGCGTCGCCAGATGCAGGTTCAGGTTCAGGTTCAGGTTCAGGTTCAGGTTCAGGTTCAGGTTCAGGTTCAGGTTCAGGTTCAGGTGCAGACCCTGATGCTGCTACCCCATTTATAGTGAAAGTTAAGGTTGTTTCACCTGACTCTGCAACACCTGCAACATCTTCTCCTGTTATGATTAATTCGACAACTTCACCTTGAGATGCAGCAGCATCAACTTCAATAATTACATCAGATATCCCTTCGCCAAATCCACCCACAAAAACGGGATTAGGTACAATTACGACGGTTACACCAGCAGGTGCATTTTCTAGTGACCATTCAACATCTCCTTCAAATCCTTCTTGCGAAAGAGCACCAACATTGAAAATCGCAGACCCACCAGCTTCAATCTCTTCAATATCAGTATATTTTATAGAAACATGAAAAAATGGTGCTGCGCCAGGAGCTAGTCCTAACACTAATTGAGGCGTAAGTATCATAAATATCATTATTGAGGCTATACTTAGCCGCTGCATCATGGTGCTCATCGCATCTTACCCTGCAGGGCCAGCTAAACATAAACCTGCCGGATAATGACATATGTAGTCGTCTTTACCACTTATGTTTCCACATATAAGACCTGATGGGCAGCCTTTATCGAAAGCACAGTTTTGACAATCTTCTCCTGGATCACTTATTCCATTACCACAAGTAAGTTTTAATTGTGCACACTCTGCAGCAGGTTGTCCATCAGGACAGACATACGCAGGAGCGTTTGGTAGCCTTGCCGTTACAGTTGTGCTACTTGTATTGTTTAAAGCAAATACTGAGATACTTACACCCATTACTAATGCTACAAGTGTTACAGCAACGATTAGGAACTTTTTTTGGATCATCTCATGACCTCCGTCTGACATAAATTATGATTGTTCCAACTAATAAAACTATCGCCACTGCAATTGCACTGTAAGTTGCAATCATAGTGAAGTTAGTTTCGGTTGTTTCAGTCACCATTATTGCAATGTCTATTAGACCCGTAGGTGGACCGAAAGAGAATAAATATCCTGAATACTCGCCTAATCCGTGAAGGAGGGGACTTCCAGCAACAATCTGAATAACCGACCAATTACCATATGCATCTGCTCCTATAATTGGTGGGTAAAAAACTCCGAGAGCCCCGAAATTTTTCTCCCATAAATTTAAACCTGTTGCTGCATCAAAAACGTGTAGATTGCCAGCTGGTGACGGTATATAGACAAGGCCTCCACTCACAGTTATTCCTCCTTTCATCGCTATTTCATCAAAATATTGGCTCCATTTCACATCACCGGTAATTGCATCAATAGCATAAAGTGTAGAATTAACTGGTCCTACACTTTCATAGAGAAGACTTTTATCAGTTATACCTGTTTCACCCATACTTGTAACGGGAGATACGTCGATTTTACTGCAGCTATTGAAGGTGTTCACATAGATTGTGTTATATCCCATAGCAATATTGAATGATACTGCACCAAATACACCAGGACACTGGACAACCGGGTCAGTTGAAGGATAGTTTAGCCAAGGTTTGTTTGGGTCGTAAGTATTAGTTTTTACAAAGTCAGCATTTTCACTATTTAATCTTTTTACGTTTGGTGGATTAAAGTACCAGACAAGATTACCAGTCTCAGCATCTAAAGCGTAAACGTATCCATTCATACAAGCAGAATAAACTGTCTTCTTTCCTTCAATATCACCGAGAATAACGTTTCCAGTACATCCATAATTATTAATATCGTGAGGATTTGTTTGGTAATTCCAAATTATTTCGCCTGTAGATGCTTGGAGTGCAATAATTGAATTACCATATTTATTCTCTCCATTTCTATGTGTTGCATTCCACTCTGGACTAGGTGGTCCTGTTCCAATATAGATGATTCCTTCTTCTTGATCTATTGACCATTGACCCCATCCTGGTGAAAGAATTTCTCCAGGAGATGTTACTAGAGAAGTTTTCCATACAATATCTTGGGTATCTAGACTTATCCCAACAACATAGCTCAGAGAGCGATCTTCAGGTGCAAGTCCTGAAGTAGAAGCTATTATGATGCGGTCCTCTTCATAAAAGATAGGGGCTGAGATTATACGAGTGGTAATATCGCGTGGCTTTGATTCTGGTGAAATATCACCACATAGAACTTGAGGTGGTATTTCGACTACAGGATTTCCATTATATGCATGAAATCCTGTTATGGAACAGTCAAGGTCAATAACCCAAACCGTATTATCAAAGTAGTTTAAATATCGTGCATGGGTATTAGCATCTATCACACTATACTTTAGAGGATTAGAAACAGAAAGCTGCTCTTGCCATACTACTAGGGCGTCGGATGCTTTTATTGCAAATAGGAGTTGTGTTCTATCTATTATATAGATGAGACCATTTGCTAGAAGTGCATCGCTAGTGCTATGTACGGATTCATTACCAAACATAACAACTTCTTGGCTTAATGTTGTCATCCAATTTTGTTCTAAAGTTGCTATAATATCCGTATTAAACGCATTTTGAGGATTAAAATTTGTACTATGGTCATCAAAGCCTGGGCTCATCCAGTTAAGATTTTTGTTTGCTTCCTGAGTAATAGCTGGATTCCCTAAAAATGTAAATGAAAATAAGAAAATCACTAACATAATATAGAATAATCTGAATAATTTCACGGTGTTTTTCCGTTTTGTTCAGGTTATAAAGTTTCTGATTTATCTAATTAACAGTACGCCGGTCTCGCAAAACTAGTCCTATGAATATGGTTATACTTACAACCGCACCAAGAATATATGAAAGATAATCAGTTAAGAAATCAGAATCACTCATGATTCTAACGGTACCTGCAACGATAGAGAACGATTCGAATGTAGTTGTTGGTAGCTGCTCAGCAATAAATGGATTATGTATGAATTCTGCCATGGTTACGGTTACATAAAGGGTAACTTCAGTAGATCCTGCAAAAGGGACAGTTAAATTTCCATTTGATAGATCAAATGTGATTGTGTTGGGTCCCCACCGGCCTCCTGTGTATATTCTTTGAGGGAATTCTCCGATAGGGAAGGTACCAAAGGATATAATCTTTTTCATTGATTCGCCTGATGCTGTTTCTGCAGTTATTTCAATTGTTGAAAAAAAGATGTATTGTTTGTGTGTATCCATATGATCAACTAGAAGTGAAGTAGTGATTGTCCAGTTTGAGTTATTACTTACTTCGTCAGGTGTTTCTAAAACAAGTGTATAAGTACTTGTGCCTTTCGCTGTTTCGTATGTTTTTGTCCAAGTATCAGCGAAACCAGTTACCGATGGTATCATTATGGAATATGTTGAAAGTAATAGCATAATATAGAAAATTGTGTATTGGCGTTTCAATGATTTCATTCTCCTAAAAATTAAAGATAGGACCACGGCTATCTATCTCTTCTTGAGCCTCCTTTAACGCTTGGCGTGGCGTTAGTCTTCCAGTCCAACATCGGTGTATTTTAGTACTTAAGATGGTTCTAATCTGAGGCCATCCTGGAAATGAGATTAGTGTTGCAACATGGCTTCCTGAAATAATTTCCTGGACCACTTTAAGATATTCAAGATGTCCCGATTCAATAGCTTGTTGAATCACTGGGTCATCGTAAGCTTTCATTCTAGTTGGCGCAGAATGATGTAGAGGGTCCTGCATAGCAACGATTTGTGTTCCCAAGCTAGTGGCATATTGAAGCCAAAGCCACGAAGCTTCAGGGTTCTTTGAGTATTTTGATACTCCAATACCTGCTCCTGCGAATGTTGAGAAAGATCCTGCAGGTCCTGATGGGGTGGGGGTGTACCCCCATTTTCCAGGGGTTTTTGATTGAGTTGGGTTATTAACTACAGAAGCGTAATCTGCAAATTGAATAGCGTTTGCTACTCTTCCAACAGCCATAATTAATCCAAGTTCACTCCAAGTATCTCCACTTGAGGTAGGATCTGAATATGGTTTAAATTGAACATAATTCTCAAGAGCAGCTACAGCTTCATCACTATCTATTGTACATCTTAATCCATCATCATCAACATCCCATATCTTTCCTCCAAAACTATGAAGATGAGTTAGATATTCGAATATTATGGATGGATGAGAGAGCGCCATAGATCCTGAACCATAGATGTTACCTTCAGGATTATGAAACATCTTTAGATCTTCTAAATATTCCTCCCATGTTCTACCAGGAGTTATTCCTTCACTTTCGAAAAGGTCCTTCCGATAGAACCGTATCATCATCGGCATATCTTGCGGCCATTCAAAGACTTGACCATTAAGGTTTTTCTCATATGGAGGAAATATGAGATCTTGGGGGTATTTTGCTGAGAATGACCAAACTGAATTAAAAAATCCTTCTGCATCTAATTTTGGGTATGTAAGTTCGGGGTATTGTTCAGCTAGCTCTTGAGGAGGAATAAAATGATCCTTAAATCTTGCTAAATGAGAAGCATCAACATTCATAATATCGTATGTAGGTGCCTGGGTACTTATTGCAAGACCTGTATTCAAGAGATTCTGTGAGAAAGGAGCTAGTTCAAAACTTACTTGTATTCCTGTATATTTTAGGTATTCAGGATCCATTCTTTGTAATGCAAGAGGTGAAGGTTCCAGCTCAAATGCTGTTACAATTTTTTCACCTTCATGAGGTGTTGATACTGATCGTAGCCATTCCATAAATTCAATATATTCAGGAGGTTTGTAACGTTTCTCAAGATCATCAAAGCGCGGAACAGTAGTAGTGTTAGTTACCGTTCCTGATGACTTTGCATTGGATGGTAGTAGATATTGGCTTGTTAGAGTCGTTGCTGAACCAGCGATCAAAGATGCAGCTGCATACTTTAGAAAATTTCGTCTAGATATACTCATTATATGCAACCAATCTTAATGAAAGATAGTCAAATAAAGATATCTAAGAATAGATATGTTACTAGGTCAGCAAGATTAAAAAAAAGAAAAAAGGGGAAGGCCTTGTTTTAGGCCTTAATTATTTTTATTACTAGCTTTTTCGTGTGTAGAGTACTGCTGCTCCGATTAGAGCTATAGCAGCTACGGCTATTGCCGCATATGTTATGGTGCTCATTCCTTCTGCATCTGCTGTTACTGTTTGAGTTTGTGTAACTTCTTCACCGGCTGCTGTTGATGTTTGTGTTACGGTTTGTGCTGCTTGTGTTTGTGTTACAGTTGTTCTAGATGTTGCTGTTGTTGTAGATGTTGCTGTTGCTGTAGTCGTTGATACTCGAGTTGTTGTTGCTGTAGTCGTTGATATTGAAGTTGATGTAATTGTGGTTCTAGATGTTTGTGTAACTGTAACTGTTTCAGCTACTGCTTGTGCACGCTCATTTAGACCTACAGCAATTAGTGTTCCTGCTGTTCCTGATGTAGATAATATAGCGAATATTTTCTGATCACCAGTTAGGTCTTGGCCTGTTGTTAAACCAGCACTCATTGTATTACCATTATTCATTTCTCTAAGTAATTCACCGGTTGCTGCGTTAAAGAATCTAATGTAGCCATCTCTATAACCTGCGAAGACTATATCTGAGGTTGTTACTAAGGCAGAACGTTGTGTTCCTTCGGGATGGAACCAGCTCCACATTTCTTCACCGGTTGCAACATTACGTGCAACTACGGATGAGTTAGTCGGAAAACTAGCTCCGCTTATTGAGATAGCTTGGTCCTCTTCCCATGGAGGTCTAACTGATTCAACGATTTCTCGCTGAATTCCTAACGTGTAATGGAATAGTGTATCAGTTACTGGATTGTATGCTTTGTCTGTTCCGAATATGCCGTTACCCCAATTTGGGAATAAGTAACATGGATCTCCACAGTGTATGCTACCATCAGGTGCGTCCATGATTCTCATGTCATATTCACTAAATGGATCCATTTCGTGATATCGTATACCGCCGTTAATGTACTCGATAGCACCTACTGGTTGAATTTGTCCTCTTGCTACCATCTCATCTGTTGTATATATCATGTGTATTGGTGAACCATCTGATGCATCAAGTATGTGTAAGAGTCCTTCTTTGCATCCCTTCATATAGATTTTACCTAGAGTTGGATGATCCGCAAGGATACCGCCCCAGTTACAATCGTAGTCATAGGGGTCACGTGGCATAGGTTGACTCCACCATTTTCGTACACCAGAATTCATGTCTATTGCCATAAGTGTGCTGCCGTATAGTCTTGGTCCAGGAGTTTCACCGATATAGGTGTAAGGTCCTTGGTTACCAGTGTTAGTGTAAACTAAACCTGTCTCTTCATCTACAGGGAGCATTCCCCAGTTAGCAGTTACGCCGCCCCAGACACTTGGTGGTTCATTGGGGTTTGCCCAATCCCATTCCAACGTATCTCCGGCTGCTTCAACGTCACTACAAGGGATATCTCGGAACCAACCGGTACTACATTCCTGTAGAGCCCAGTCTTTAGATAATACACCGTGTGGTGGATAACTGTAGATTCGCCATAGAATTTCATGGCTATCCATATCGATACCGATTGTGGTGTGACGGAAGTCACCTTGGAACACCCAGCTGTGTTGTATACCTGGGAGTACGTAGACGAACATGTTACCTGCTTCATATGTTGCTATGTTGGTCATTGCGATACTTCCTTGTCTATAGTCATACATATTTCCAGGTATATCGACACATAGGTCATCTACCGAGAAAGATGTTTCACCAGTATCTACGTCTATGCCGTAGAAGTCACAAGCTAGACCAGATTTGAGAACAACATTGCCTGCTTCCCAAACACGGATACCGTGTAAGTGAGAAATAAGCCCTGCAAGAAAGCCACCATAGTTTATAGGTAATCTTTCCGCTGCTTCAGTTAGGTTGGTCATGTAGTCATGTTCCCATAATTGGGCACCAGTTTCTGCATCCACTGCGTATGTTCTTTGGTAATTGGTTGTAAGGAAGACCTTACCATCCAAAACTATTGGTGGTGTGTTTGCACCTTGACCAGGATTCAATAATCCCAAACCTGCGGGTGCACCCGCGTTTCCTTCAAGCGGGAAGATCCACTTTACTTCAAGTTCATCGACGTTGTCTGCGTTTATTTGTGTCTGTGGACTATAACCTTGAGCCCACGAATTTCCGTTTACGTACTGCCAGTCTGCACCACCATCCGTTCCTGTTGGGGCTGCAAACGACAGTGCCGGTAGTATTGTACTTAGCGATAGTATTGCTAGTGTTAGTAGTAAATTTATATTTAAAAGTCCTTTTTTGGACATATATTTTCAAACTCATCATTCTTAATGAGTACAGTATAAATGTTTCTTACCACCACATAAAATAATTACAAGATACATCCTGAATAACGAAAGAATATCCAAAATAAACTCGTATAATTTTAGATATTTATATGAAAAAATCTACGTGATTAGTGAGTCACGTTAAAAAGATTCAAATTCAATATTTATGATAAATCATTAGTAATAATTTTCGATAATTATTATTCAATATATTATGGTCTTAATATACTAATACTCTGTAAGCTTGGGATAGGATAGATAAATTTGCATTGATTGAAGTTGAAAATTTATCAAAGAGATATGGTAAAGTCAAAGTCATCTATGACCTCAGCTTTAAAATAGAGAAAGGGGAAGTTGTAGTGTTGCTTGGGCCCAACGGTGCTGGGAAATCAACATTACTGAAATGTATATTGGGATTAGTACGATATAATGGTAAAATCCTTGTGAATGGGTTAGATGTTAAGAAAAAAAGTAGAGAGATAAGGAGAAAGATTACCTATATTCCTCAGCAGTTCATTTTGTATCCTAACTTAACTGTTGAAGATAATTTGAAGTTTTATGCGGAAATAAGGGGAATAGCGCATAATACAGTAAATCAAATTATTGAAAAGAGTAAGCTTGGACATTTTGCAGATAAACGTGCTAACGAGCTTTCTGAGGGGTTACGTCAGAGATTGATGCTTGCAATTGTAGGTTTGACAGATACTCCTATCCTGCTTTTTGATGAACCAACTTCAAATCTTGATTTTAAGAGTGTTTTGGAGTTTAAGGAGATGATAAAAGAGGAATCAAAGAATGGAAAAACTATTCTTCTTTCAACTCATCTTCTTAGTGATATAAATGATATATCTGAAAAAGTGATTGTGATAAATAATGGAAAACTTGTTTTTAAAGGGAATTCAAAAGATTTGTTGAAAAAAACGAATGTAAAGACTGACATTACCTTAACTATTCATGAGGAATTGAACAGTGAAACAAAGGCAAAAATCAAAGATCTTCTCCATAAAGCGGGAGTTGAAAATGTATCTATAAAAAATGAATTTCTAACAATTTCAACCGAGACTTCAAGAATGATTTCTGTGTTAAAAGCTACAGAAGAAGCTGGTTTGAAGATAAAAGATTTTGTGATTTCTGAACCGAGTCTAGAAAAGGCTGTCCTGAGGATTACTAATGAGAGTGATGAAAAGTGATAATGGAATGTTGATTTCTTCAATCCTAATAATAGCAAAGAAAGAGATTAAAGATTCTATTAGAAACAGATGGTTTCTGGTTTTATCCGGAATTTTCTTTATGCTTATTCTGCAGATTCCTTACATGGTACTGATGCTTCTTGGATTGTTTTCTTATGAGAATATTCCTGGAAAAACCGGAATATTTCTTGCTTATGCCATATCTCTTGGTGGATTGATTACTGTAATTGTAGGGTCTTTAAGCATAGTAAGTGAAAAAGAACAAGGCACTCTTTCATATCTTCTATCTCAACCCATTAGGAAAATCGAAATTATTATTGGGAAATTCGCAGGGTTACTTCTTGCTATTTCTTTGATGATGAGCATTGGGTTTGGGATTGCAATGCTTCCTTCAATTGGAGAAGCTGAGATCAATAGTATTGGATTAGAGAATTTTGCATATGGTGTTATAGCAATGTTTGGATCTACAGCAGTTATTCTTGGGATATCTTTAGCTATTTCAGTGGTATCTGGAAGTAAAACGATGGCAATCTCTTTAGCTCTATTTATCTGGTTATTTTTCACGACGATATATGATAGTGGATTCTTAGGAACCATGCTTATTGCAGCAGACGAAACACAAGCTTATTTTTACTTCATATTTCTAAATCCAATTGAAATTTCTGAAGTGCTTATGTATATGTTGCTAAATCCTTTGTTTAATTCAAATCTTTCTGTAAACTTTATGATAAATTTCTTTGGAATTGGTGGATCCTTTGTGCCTCTTTCTTTGGCAATATTGGTCTGGGTTATTGTACCTCTTGTATTTTCAGTTATAGAATTTTATTCAAGGGAATATTAATCATAAGCTAGATTGTCACATACTGTTTGGTTAAGGAGTTCTTTAGTGCCTCTATAGCTTTAACTGTCGGTGAATCAGGAGCAAAATCTATTGGTGCTATTCTGGCCATATCTGCCTGTTCAATTGATTCATCGTAAGGAATTGTAGCAATAATAGGGATTCCCAATTCAGCTGATTTCTTCTTAAGTAAATTATGTTCTGCATTATTTTTCATTTTATTACCTACAATAAGTAGAGTCTTTACACCTAATTCAATTGAAAGAGCTTTAATTCTTCGTGCTGTTTCGATGGATTGCATTCTCGGTTCAACTACACAAAGCATTGCATCTACACCTCGTACTGTACCTCTTCCAAGATGCTCAAGTCCGGCTTCCATATCCATAATTATAGCTTCTTTTGCTGATACCATAAGATGTCTGACAAGAGCTTTAGCCAATGCGTTTGTTGGACACATACATCCAGAACCAGCTGATCTTACAGTCCCCATTACTAGAAGCCGAGTTCCATCTGGACCAGGTACTCCATATTTTTCAGTTATATCACTAACTGTTGGATTTAGGCTAAATACTCCTCCTGAAGAGCCTGGGGCTACACCAGTCTTTTCTTCTATTAGTGAATGATTTTCTGACAATGGAATTATTTTTGAAGCAATATTGATTGATATTCCAAGCGAGTAAGCAAGGTTCATTGCAGGATCAACATCTATCGCTAATGTTTTGTAACCTTCTCTTCCTAATTGTCTAGCGAGAGTACCAGTAATACTAGTCTTTCCTACACCGCCTTTACCTACTACTGCTAATTTCATTTTGTGATTTCGCTTGTAGGTGCGGTAGGTATTTCGAGTTTCTTAATTAGTTCAGTTACACCTTTCAATGCTAATGATGATGCAGGTAGACTTGGGATAGCTTTACCATCTAAATCGAATTCTTGTATCAATGGAT
>Ga0187827_10004997_pt1 | contig 15912 bp, 8 predicted proteins | sample ETNtaG_39_FD_167969 | JGI IMG/M metagenome (GOLD analysis project Ga0187827, IMG submission 167969) | Marine microbial and viral communities from oxygen minimum zone, Eastern Pacific Ocean - ETNP2014_SV_150_PacBio MetaG (Illumina Assembly) | ecosystem: Environmental > Aquatic > Marine > Hypoxic...
TTCAACGTCATCCGACTCTCTGGCGGCCTCGAACTTCCGAACTTTCTTTTTGGCCGATCTAAAATCTTCCCAGAATTCTTTCTTAGTGGCGGCTCTCTCTGTTTGCCCGTGCGAAGATTCAGGCCAATGGGGCACCCGCTCCGGCAGGAGTGGAACGTGATTGAGCTTGTAGCTCATTACTTCGTTTCCCTTCAGAAACTTTACGCCGGTCGACAGCGGCATATACGTGTTCTGGCCCTGGTGGATCAGGAACACCACCATAGGCAGGTCAGGTCCTGGCTTCGCCTCGCGCTTGATTGAAACCTGAATTTCCGCGCCCGTTTTGAAAATTCCTTTGAAGCTCTCCAGGACGCGGATTCTGCCTTTCTTGAATTTGCCTGCCTCCGTAAACACCATTGCCTCCGCCTTAACCACCACATCGGATCTGTGGTACAGGGAGGCCAGATCGTAGTAAGCCACCGCGTGCGCGTGAAGGTCCTGCCGAAAATGGCCAGACAGAACTGCGAATAATAGGAACGCCCGGGAAATCATTTGCGTTCAGCCAAGGCCTTGAAAATCTCCCGATAGAACTCGGGGTGCGATTCCCATGTCTGCGCGGTGATGATGTCGCCGTCCCGGTATGCCTGCTCGGTCCGGTACTCCCCGCCTGCGGTATTCACCTCGTACTTGATCTGGTCGTAGCAGGTGACACATCTGCCCTCGACGAGACCTGCGCTGATCAGGAGTTGGATTCCGTGGCAGACCGAGCAAAGGAGCTTCCCCTTCTCATGAAACTCGCGCACGATATCGAGCAGGTGAGAATCGTTGCGCAGGTACTCCGGGGCCCGTCCGCCCATCAGTACGATAGCGATGTAATCTTCGACCACGATTTCATCAAAGGTGATATTGGCCTCCACACCGTAGCCCTGCCGTTCGACATAGGTATCCCAGCCCGGCTCAAAATCATGCATAACCAGATTCAGTCTGCGTTTCGAGGGAGCGGCAATATCGACCTCGTATTCGGCCTCCTGAAATCGGTGCATCGCGTAGAGAGTTTCGTAGGACTCGCCGGCGTCGCCGGTAATGATGAGGATCTTCATGGGTGATGAGTGATGGGGGTTCAGGGGTTAATCAGCATACGCATCGAGGAACGAAGAGAACGTCTGCTCCACGCCCTTCCTGACTGCCCCGGCGGTTGTGCCGTCTTTGAAAAGCGTGGTCGTATTGCGGATGCGATACCAGAGTATTCGGCCGTCAGAGTGGACGACCGCCAGGTGCATCCGGGTGTTGCTCCTGGTGAATACGGTCGCTGTGCCAGTGACCGCAGCCTGGATGGTGGCGTCGACGAAATTTTGTTTCCAGGTTTCTGATGATTTGACCTGAGCGGTCATCATGCCGACGGCGATGGCGTCCACCTGCAGCCTGTCAGCAAGCTTTGCCGCGGCATCGCTCAGGGCGGAGTCCCGAACGAATTCGTCTCGCACTTTCCCTTCCTGAACTCGGTCGACAATTTTTGAGAAGGCTCTCTGGATTGACTCGATCTGCTTTGCCAATTCTTTGTCTTCGAGGATGCGTGCGGCGAAACCATTCTGCCGCAGGCTCGATTCCAACTGGGTGGATAATGCCCAGGCAAGCCGGTCAGCCATCTGGCTGTTTTCAACCACGACCATCGGCCGATACGCGACGCTTGAATCAGATACCACCACATTGGCACCGACCTGGGCCGGGATTACCGAGACTGATAAGAGCTTCTCCGTGGAGACCGGCCTCTGGACTGTCTGCGAAGTGGAACAGCCGGCGAGAAGGCAGGGCAGGATCGCGAGGAGCTGTTTCATGTTTTGAGGCTCAGGTAGGTCTGGTGTGGCAGATTTTCAATCGGCCGATTCGGAGACAAAAAGAATGCGCCAAACTTCACTGCACGACGCCCGCGTGGCGCAGGTCTTCGAGGACGAAAGTTTCCACGGGCCGAGTGGTTCGGACGGGAAAGTAGCTGGCTTCGTAAGTGGCAAATGCGCGATTCACCTCGTGGCAATGCTGGCGGAAACTGTCCCTGAGCTGATCGAGCGTGCCGCGCCGAATGGTGAGCGCAAGGAGGTCACTGTTCTCGCTGTCTTCGAGATCGATCTCACCGGAAAGATCCGGATCTTCTTCCCACGGATCGATGATGTGAAACGCGAGCACACCGAAGCCGTTGTAAACCAGGTAACGGAGAGCTTCAGGCAGGCTGCCTTCGGACATGAAATCAGAAATCAGAAAGACCATGCCCGGATGCCCCGTGTGGATGCTGAATGCCTGAAGGGCCCGAACGAAATCCGTCTCACCGCCAGGTCGCAGTTCACCGCAGAATTGCAGGACCTCGCTCGGGCGCAGACGCCTCGACGCGGTTGAGATGGATTCCCGCAGACCGTCGTTCATGGCATGGATAGCGAGGTTGTCGCCCTGCACCAAAGTCACATAGCCGAGAGCCGCGGCCAGTTGCTTTGCGTACTGAAGCTTGCGAATCGTCGTGCCGAAGCTCATGGAGTTACTCACGTCCACGAGCAGGTAGACGTAGAGATTCATCTCGGTCTCGTATGTCTTGAGGTAGATGTTGTCCGTGCGCGCATAGACGTTCCAGTCGACGGCTCGGAAGTCATCGCCGGGCGAGTACTGTTTATGTTCCGAAAACTCCATACCCGAGCCTTTGGATTTGCTCACCCGCTGTCCCATCCGGCTGCCCGGGTAAAGACGGGTAGCAATGATCTGAGTTCGATCCAATCGATGCAGAAACCCCTTGGAAAGAAGGTCTTCTGTTTCCTGGGCTTCGTCAGTGTTGGGTGTTGAGTCTGTCATATGACGTATCCGTTTCCTTTCAGCCTGGTCCTTAAAACTCTATTCTTCTTGACTACCGAGCACAGGCGGCCTCACTGAGAACGCTATCGAGCCCATCCCTTCTCCTCAAGCGTTTTGCCCGCGGCTTGTCTCTTATCGATTTTCCTGTCGTCAGGTTCCTGAAATTCTTCGCAGTGGCCTGTTCAAGAATTCAGCTTGTGTTTTCAGGGCCGAAGGCCCGGGAGTTTGCCTAGCCCAGTCCATCGGGCTGGGTATACGAGACGAATGGGGCTGGAGGGGCAAAGCCCCGGCCGTTTGTCTCTCTACAAGCACAAACGATCGGGCCTTTGGCCCTCGCCGAACCATTGCATCACCCCAGCCCGATGGGCTGGGCTAGGCAAACTCCTCGGGCCTTCGGCCCTGATCAAGCTCTCCGCAACAGAAAGAGAAACTACAGTCTAACTTCTTGAACAGCCCACTAGCCAAGCTGGGTAGCTGAACCATCGGTAATCGGTGAGACTTTCGACCTTCCGCGCGCAGTGGCCGCCGGTGGACATAGAGGGATGAGCTGTCGGAGACAGGACTTCTCCAGGCTTCCCCCGCAACTTGGTAAAAGTGCCATGGCCTGTCGGGATGTTAGGATTCGAGAGTCGGCAAATGAATCGCGGGGCCGTGTTTCATTGAAGAAGGATCGTAACGAGGCAACCCCAGGTTCCACTCCCTGTTTCTTTTGAGTGGCTCCGACGGCGTCGACAACGTTTTCCTGGGAGGAGTGGTTACGCCTCTATACTGTGGAGGAGACGAAGACATGGCGAACAATTGTAATGCCAGGTGGGTGGCTGGAGTGATCTCAATTATTGGAGTCTGCAATATGCAAGGAGCGGACAGACCGAGGGAATGGCCATCGGAACGGAGCGTCTATCGCGATGAAGTAACTGGCACTGAAGTATGGCGTTTGACGTCACATCCCGAGGTGGATATCGCCACGCATCGCACCAAGAACTGCTGGTCCCCGGACGGTTCGAAGATTCTGTTCCGTTCGGGGCGCGAGGGGATTCATCACCTGTTTGTGATGCCGGCGGACGGGTCGAAGATCACTCGCCTTGACGACCTGAAGGGCTCAGCCACATACGGCGTTTGGTCGCGATCCGGCAGGGAGGTCGCTTGCACCCGACACGTGCACGATTCCGGATTTGAGATTCATGCCATTGATGTGGAGACCTTTGCCAGCCGTCGCATTGCCGGTCCGTTTGAAGCCAAACTCGGGCCCATGGGTGTCAGCCCGGACGGTCAGAGCATTCTGTTCACCCGCTTCATGCCGCAGCCGGATGGTGAGAAGCAGGACGTCGTCAAGACGTCGCGGGTGAACATGGATGGCTCCGAGCTTTTCACATTCGAGAAGATCTCGAAGCACGGTCACTTCTCGTGGATCCCGGGGCGGATGGACCTGCTCCGTATGAAGTCTTCCCGGCAGCAATTCATCGCCCAACCGGATGGTTCCGGGCTGCGCCTGCTGGCTGAGGGGGGACACGAATGGTTTTCACCCGACGGCCGTGAACTGCTGGTGTGCGATCCGAAGGGAGGCGACACCTCGAAATGGCTGGGCAAGTGTTCGGCGGGAATCTATGACATCGAGACCGGCAAGCGGCGTGACGTTACCACTGAAATCACTTGGCTCGGGACCCATCCAGCAATCAGCCCGGATGGTCGTTCTGTCGCGGTAGACAACGCCAGCCACAGTTACCCCGGCGCGATCCTCATTGTCCCTGCTGGCCGTCCTGGGCCAGTCCGCGTGTTGTGCTATCACCACGCCTCATGGGAGTCCGGCCACATCACCCATCCGACGATGCATTGGAGTCCTGACGGGACCAAGATTGTCTTCGTCTCGGACAAGGATTCTGCGGATAAAAAGAAGGGCGATCTCTATCTGGCCGTCGTCGCGCAGCCCGAAGCCCCCGGGCAGGTCAGAGTCCAGAATAGGGGTGCCGAAGCCGTCGTTACCTGGGACCCCGCGAAGCGACACACGGAAACGAAGGAGTACGTCTTGATGCGAAGCGTGCCCTCGCCCCGTACAAACCGGTCGGGCAGAAAATTGGACCGCACAGGCGTCTTCGAACCGGTCGGCGTTGTTCCGGCCGTGAGCACTCACCTCATTGGCGAGCACATCGATGCGGAGGCGGCGACGCTCACCGTTCGCTCTACCGAAGGATTCCCGAAAAGCGGGCAGTTGCTGATTGCCGGCAATCACTCGATGGCAGCTCCTGAAATCGTGAGCTACACCGGAAAGGCGGCCTCGAGCTTCCTCAACTGCACCCGCGGCGCCAGCGACACCGAGGTGACACCCCATTGGGCCGGAGCGCGCGTGTGGAGTCTGAGCGCCCTTCGCTTCACGGAGAAGCTCCCGTCGACTGACCGCCAATACTACTACACCGTCCGAGCCCGCGAGCACTCCGGCCTCCAAAGCCCGTATTCCCGCATCAGCAACCCCGCGTTCGTCAAGTAGGGGAGCGGGGAACATAGATGCAGCCGGGCCACGCATTCTATTCTTCGTATACCTTGACGTTTTTGCATTCCAGGGAAAACTCCGCGCCTGGTGTCATATTGACTGTGATACCGAGCGCGTAGAAGTCTGAAATGTTTTCGATCTTGGCTCCTTTCCTGTCTCTGGTTTCTCTGAGGTTCAGGGTCGTCCAATCCTGTGTTTTCGCTAATTCCGCCGGATTAGCTGATGGGTTGTATTCGACCTGCAGCTTCTCCCAGTCTTTGGATCGCATCCATGCCTGGATCGTCTTCACACCTTTGCCGTTGAAACGGATTGGCCATTTGGCGGAGATGGGCTTCTCGATTTTTGCGGCATTGCCCATTGCATGGAATCCGACGAGCGCCGGGCCCCTGGCATCGGCAGGATACTTGACCTTGAAGGTGGTCACGCCGTCCTTGGTCGACAGTTGGACGTCGGCATCGGGGACGTGCCTGGCCCAGATCGAGGGGTCGCGCACTTCGTGTTCGAACAGGGGCTCAAGTGGGAACTCCAGAACACCAAACGTCTCGGTCTTGAAGAAGGGCTGCCCCATGGTGGGCGACCAGGCATAGTAGCGCTCGGAGCCGTCGTCGCGCTTGCGGTTGCGGTAGAAATTGACGGCCCAACTTTCTCCGGGCTTCGGGGCGAGCGCTCCCATCGCCGTGAAGGGGAGCTTAATCTCGAATTGGAATCCGTTGCCCATGGGCTTCTCTTTGTGCTCTAACGCCATGTCGAACTTCGTGTTCAGTTCACGAGAGTGAAGCGGCATGTGGCTGTCCAGGAATTCCCCCCTGGCGTTGAGCATGATCTGGTAGAAGCGTCCCCGCTGGTTCAGTTGTGCCTCGTCGTCGCCGAGTCTGTTCGGGCATAAGAATATTTCGATGGAATCGTGATGGTAAACAGGGCCGTCGCGTTTCAGTGGTTTGGGAGGCAGGACCATTCTGTCAGGCTCGAAGACCCGACCCGCGACGTAGACGTGCCTGTCGTCGTAGGCGGTCATGAACTCGGTACGCAGTTTGGTGTCCTTGCCGGTCATGCTCTCTTTGAGAACGAGGGTGTCGCGACCGGCCCAGTCGTCCAGCGAACCGTCGATGGTGATGGGCCTCTGCACTCGGTCGCACTCGGCCACCTGGGCCACGTTTTCATCGAAGTGTCTGCCCTGGGTGAAGAACTTCTTCGTAGCACCGTTGTACCAGACCATCCGGTCGTGGTAGATGCTGCCATTGGTGGTCTTCTTCAAGGCGCCGCGCAGCAGGGCTTGCAGCTTTGCCCGGACGTTGGTGGGGTAATTCTCAGTCCAGTAGACGCTCTTGGGCATGGATCTGACGGGGCCGGCGCCGTAACGGAGTTTCACGTCCGGCGAATACGACCACTTGACGTTTTCCCAGCGGTCGATGAGGAGGTCGTGGTACGCTTTCATCTCTTTGGCCGCGGGCCCAAACATCAGGGCAGAATACTCGTCAATCACGCCGTCGGGGTCTACGTCGGGGTTCCAGGCGATGGAATGAAACAGGTACAGCATCGTGACATCGTGGGCCAGCACCATGTGCCACTGGTCAAGAACCAGGCCGCCCAGTTTCTCTCGATTCTTGCGGTAGAAATTGGACAGCACGTGGGGCGCCAGATAAGGCATCTCCAGATTCTCGATCCGGATGTGCTGCGGGTAGTGATGATACATGACGACTTCGCCAACTGACCGCTTGTAGAGATCGTCAACCAGGTCTTCGGTGAACTTCAGGTACTTGGGCTCCTTCCAGTACACTTCGGGAACACCATGAAACACCTTTGACAGTATGACGTTCCTGGGCAACTCGATTCCCGCAGGAATTTCCATGGCGCCATACAGGTTGTAGACCACCACCTTGCCGGGCCACTTTTCGGCCGCGTATCCGGCCAACTTTTTCAGGTAGTGAAGTTCCTGAATGTACTTTGGGCGGTATTGGCTGTACTTCGCACTCAGCTTTCTGCACGTCTCGCAGAAGCAGCCCGGGAAGCCGTCGTTGGGAAACCAGTAGATATACCGGTCGTTAGGAGTGCAATGCCGGTAGGTGAACTTCTTGTGCTCTTCTCCGGTGCGGTCCCCGTACCGATACCAGTTGTCGATATCCTTGACATGCTGCCGAAACCCGGCCTCGGAACCGTAGCATCGCTGTGACGACTGATCCCCCTTCTCCCCCATCATCCGGGTTCCGTCCTTGCGCATGGCGAAGTACTCGGGCTTACCGGCGTAAAACTTGTGCCAGTAACAATCGGTATGGTTTCCAATGCTCAATGACGCGCGGCTCCGGCGTCTGAGAGCGTTGTGCACCCAGTTGTACTTCACTGACGGCGCGATGTACATCTTGTCGAACGACTGGTACATCTCGTCGTTCCATTTCCGAAAGCCGAAGACGGGTTCGTCTCTGTACGAGACCGCAGGCACCACGACCTTGCGTTTCTTCAAGTCGGGGATGAAGACGCCGACGCGACCCGGACAATACCAGCGGATGCCGATGAACCGTTCCAGGAAGTCGAGCGAAGCCATCACCGTGCCGCGACTGAAGGAAGACCGTCCCAGACGGATCGTCCGGCGACCGGGGTGGAGATTCTTCTTGAATCCGTATTTGGGGTCGGCCTCTTTGCCGCACAAGGCAATCCCGTTGGCGAAGGAAACGACATTGAACCCGTCGTACTTGAAGTCCTGGGCCTTTTGAGCCGCGGCGGCAGAGAACTCATTCTTCAGTGGCCCGATGTAAATACCGGGACGACCGATCGTGCCGTCGTCATCGACAATCTCGAACGAGCCGCCGGTGGCCAAGTCCAGATATTTCTTCACCAGCGTCGCGCAATCAAGGTAGTAAGCGCTCGACTTGATCGTAATGATTTTGGCCTTTGGCTTTCCGTCCGCGAACAACACCAGGGGGGCCAACTTTTCCTTGAGCGTCAACTTGACGGGCACCAACCCCTTGGATTTCCATGGAGCTTCGTAGACGGTTGTCAGGTGAGGGTTGTCCACATCCTGGTACGGGCTCACGACGTAGTGCTCGTCGTTGAACTCGGGTGTGTCTTTATAGAACTTCCTCTCGTAAGCAGAAGCGCGGTCTGTGCCTGGTGCGACGACCAGATATGCGATTAACGCGAGGCTCAGAACCTGGACGGTCTTCTTTGTCATCATGTTCTCACTTTCCGTGTTCCTTGATCAGATGGAATGACGATTCGTATCGATAGTCGCCGAGAGGCTTGGGCGTTCGTGGGTGGGCACGATCGAGCAAACCGACCCAGTTGCATCCTCCCCGATATCGGGCATCCCCGACCCGCATCCCGATTGCCTCTACGAATTCCTTCTCCTTTGCTCCCACTGTCCAGTCCTTGCGTTCACCAATCTGGTAGGCCTCGCCGAACAAAGGCAGTTGGCAACCGTAGAGTCGTTCCGCACGCCATGGCTCCAGGCCAAGCTGCGTCAGTTCAGGAAAGCGTTCCGGATCCGCTGCTGAGTCGAAGGCGCGGATCAGCGCCCGAGCGAAGATGCCCACGTCCGCGGCCCAATAGCCTTCTTGCAGGATGGGCCACTCGGCGATCACGATCTCGGGCTTGAGCGATCGTATGATCGCTGCCAGTCTTCGCTCGGTGGGTCCGATGCCCTGCCAATTCTGATAGAGGTGACAGATACGATGGGGCTCCCGTCTTCGCCCGCACGGCATGTCGTTCATCGTCCGGGTCCCTCGCATGCCGACTTCCAGACAACCTACATTCATGTTCGTACGCATCATCTCGGCAGAATGGGCCCACAGGTTCAGCGAGTGCCCACCGAACGCGGCAGAGACGTCGTAATCGTCAGCCATGGCCAGCCAGCACGTGGAATTGACGTGATGGCCGTGAGGTGTCCCGTAGAGAAGCCGCGGCTTTTCAGTCTCTCCCGTTACGAGTTGCCAGTTCTGCTCACCGCGACAGGCAATGCAGCCCAACTCACCCACCGCCCAGGCCACGCCTCGCGGGTCGATGCACGCGCCACGAAGAGCAGTGCTCGTGGGGCCGTCCTCGCGGATCCACGTCCTGCCGGCGTCTTGAGTCCAGTATGCGATTGCCCCGGGATCGCCGATCAGGAGGCCTCGCTGTCCGTCAAAGAAACGTATGGCATTGAAATGCATGCTGCCGGTCACAGAGCTGGCAAATCCCAGGTCGACCGACTGCCATGTCAGCCCTCCGTCGAGCGTGTGCATGAACGTTCCCCGATCACCCGCGACCCAACCCTCGCTGTGGTTCAGGAAATGGATGCTCCGTATCAGTGCCCGGATGCCGAACGGCGCGTTCCGCGTTGGCGCTTCCTGACGCCGCCATGTCCGACCACCGTCGGACGTGGCGATGAAGGCACCATATTCTCCTGCTGCCCAGCCGTGGTCCTCGTCCAGAAAGTGGACCGCCGACAGCCACCTCTCCGTCCCAGTATTCGCCAGATGCCGCCAGGACTCACCACCATCGGTGGTCTTTAGGACGACCCCATACTCGCCCACCACATAGCCGACGCGGTTACTGGGGAAGCAGATGTCGCACAGATACACGCCCTGGTCTGAAAAGACAGGTTTCCAATTCTCCCCGCCATCACTCGTCGACAGGATGATTCCGGCATTTCCGTAGATGGCAACGCGCTGGCTGCGGGGGCGCCCTCCTGCGGCAAACCCTTGATGCTCATTCAGAAAGAGAACATCCTCCAACACATGGTCGGTGTTGGACTCTTGAGCACGCCAGGCATTACCACCGTTGTCCGTGTGGAGAATCGTCCCCAGGCCGCCAACAGCCCAGCCCTTTTCCGGCGTGGGAAAGTGCACTCCCAACAGTCCATCCCTCGCCGCGGTCGGCGAAGTTCTCCGCACGATTCCCTCGTCCGTGTCACCGGGAACGGTAACGGCGCCCGCCGTTTTAGCTTGCGGAACCGCACCTTCGAAATTGAGAAAACCCAGTCGCTCCAGCAGTCGGCATCGACCATATCCCGGGGACCACGCACTGATCTCTGACCCTTGGCAATCGGGATCAGACGGGTTGCGTGCCCCGCGGGCGCGCTTGAAGTTGCATCTCCACGTGTCTGTCGCGCGGTCCATGCAATAAAGCACTGCCACGGGTATACCAACGAACACCTGCCAGCGGTCCTCGCCGATTTGCACACGCACGCGAAGCGCAGGATTCCAGCTTTCCATTTCACACACCGCTGAGGCGCCGTACGGATCGTAGTATCGCTTCTGTACGTCACCTCGCGAGTTAATGAGGATGTTGTAGTAGCCTGAGTGACAGACGTCCGCTTCGTCGATGCCCGGCGCCAGCAGGATCTCGACGTAGTCGCCCCAGTCCAGGCCGAAAGCCTCACGTCGATCCAGATAGTTGGCTCGGCGGTTGTTCTCTCCGTATTTGGCCAGTTCCTGTTCCCTGGTGACCACGCGCAGATTTGCCGTGTCGTCGTCGTGGCAGTCGAATCGGACGTACAGAAACTCCCGGTCACAGGCGACACGCACGTCCATTCTCGATGTCGGTTCTACGCCCGTCTGATCGATCCAAAAGTCGCTTATCGTCTCTGCCGCAGACCAAAGGTCATCCTTCAGATCGTCGGTGCCTTCCCGGCACAGCCTGACAGCCACGCTCGGAATGTCCCGCGGCACGATGCGGTCAGCGTATGGCAACTCGGAAGCGATGTAAGCATGCCTCGGCCCCGGATTCTCGAACTCCTCAGGACTCGCGAGAAAACGTCCCTCCCCCAGATCATTGTCGGTCTGTCTAAAGAAGATCGATTCGGCGGAACGAGACCACTCAGGCTCTTCGTCCCCTCTGGCCGGTCGGCGGCGGAAGACATCGACGCCCCAAACGCTGTCGCGAACGGCAAGCGGCTCCAGGTTTCCCAAAGGCACGGTCACGTCCAAGGTCCAGCCAAGGTCATTGTGGGACACATCAGCTTTGGTTCCCGATTCCCAGCAAGGCCAGAAAACGCCCCCATCCCAGGGATCGTAGAACGCACCCACGATCTGGCCGGTCGGGGCAACGGCTATGGTGTAGTAGCTTCCCTCCAGGTGGATGCGCGGCTCCGTCATTCTCTCCGGAGGATCTGCCAGCATGGGCAAGGGATTTCTGACAGACCGCACGGGCGCAAGATACGCAGGGCAGTCACCGGCCACCACGGCGCACAAGGTGATGACCACGCAGTCGTCTGTGAAGATACTCCGCTTGCGGTCACCGACCTCCTGGACCCTCTTCCGAAATTGTTCCGGGCCGCCCTCCCACGCAGCGGTCGTCTTCAGAGCCTCGGTGTTGCCGGACCACAGGATCTCCGCGTCGGGATCGGGCTCTTCCAGTGGAACGAAAGAAACATCCTGCATGTGCGACTCGCAGCACGTAATCCGCAAGTGGAGGCGATCCTTTTCGATGCGGCACGTAACGCGAGTCCGGCACGCTGCCGAGCTACCCTCAGAATCTCGAATGAAGGAATCGACACGCTTCTCGGCCCGATCAACAGCGTCGAGAAGCTCCAGATCCTCCACAGGCCGATTCTGTCGGACCAGACTCGGCGGCTTTTGCAGATTCCACGCCTCCTCATCAATTAACTGACGCAACTCATCGACAGTGATGCCGCACTTCTCTGCCACATTCGGCAGGATGTTAAAGCTCGCCCAATAATGTGTGCGGACAAAGTCGACGAACGGCACGCCATGACGCTGCTGGATCGCCGAACGCTGATGTTCAGCTGCTTTCGCTTTCATCGTCTCAAGTAACCTTGACATGCTTCAATCTGCGATGGCAATCATGCAGTGAATCCCAATCTCCGGAACCGATACCTGCCACGCTCCGGCGATCCCTGTGACCGACAGAGGTGAAGGCTTCGAATGGACGGTCACGAGCGAAACCTCAGGCTTCTCAACCTGATTAACCACTACCCTCACATCCCTGGCGAGTACGACCTTCGGATTCTGAAACTTGTCCTCATAGGAGAACCGGTAATTCACCAAGTGGACCAGGGTTGCCTTTGAGCCCGGCGCCTTCTGCACGCTGATCAGAAGATCCGGTCGAGGAGAATCTATCCTGAATGCTGGTGGCCGGCCGAGAGCCAGAGCAACTGCTTTCAGAAGGTGTTGCGGCGCGCAGGAGGAAATCGGGTCAGGAGTGAACAGCACTCTTCCCTTACCAACTTCAAGGGCTTTCAATTCTTGTGGATGTCCCCCCAGTATGCGCATCCCGTAGATTCGTCCGTATTCGCCGCCGCCCGCTTTGCCGCGAAGCTCTATGCGGCTGCCCTTCTTCAAAGCGACAGAATGAACGCTGCGCATTTTCATGCCGTTGTCATCGTCTGTGAATGACCATCTATCCAGTTCCCTGCCATCGGCCCGCAATGCCAGTTCTGACTGCCCGTCATCTTCATCCAGGTATTTCGTGATGATGGAGTAGTTGCCGGTCGGCCCTTCAAATTCGAGCCATGCCTTGCCCGATTTGGGCACCTTCAGACGGTAACCATGCTCGAGCTCAAAGCCTTCAACCTGAAACTCCTTTGGCCTGTAAGTGAAAGAAAGAGGAACAGGTGCGTTATCCAGAAATTTCGATAGCGACTCGGCATCCGCTGGCGGCGCCATCACATCGCGAACCTGGGGTGACACTCCGGCAATCAGGACGCCACCTCCTTCTTGAGTAAACTTGCTCAGGCCACTTGCGGAAGCGCGGGTTATGACACTGATGTCGTCCAGAATGATCAGATCGAAATCCGACCACTGTCCATCCTCGATATTCCTTTCCGTCAGTACATCTACCGGAAGCCCCGCCTTCATGAACGTGCCTGCCGCGGCATCGAAAGACATCAAATCCATGCCCAGGATGGAAGGGCCGCGCGTCTCACGATTCCAGTTGTAAAGGTACCCGATCCGTGAGCCCGGCCTGGTGGATCTGAAGTACTGCGGATGGTCTCGCTTGAACGTGCGGTATGGCTTCAGCGCATCCGCGATCGCCTTGCGTTGGGGCTCTTCGTAGCGGGTCACGGTGCCGCCCATACTGACGCCGTAGTTGCAGATGTAATTGCCTCCGCAGGCGAGGGCCTCCGCCGCGCCTAGCGAGTACTCCAGGGGAAGCGGAGCGGTCACGTAGTTGTAGCGTTTGCCCGGCTCATGCCACTTCTTCTTTCCTCTGGCCAGCCGGACCTTGGGCGGCGGATAGGCCAGCACGCCTGTGGGCTTCCCGCGGGAAGCGGCAAGGCCCGCCTTGTAGGGGGCAATCTGCCTGCCGAACGGCGGGTGTGCAAACGCCTCAGTGAAGACGATGTCCGTGATATCTCTGGCGATCAGGGAATAGCAGAGATTATTCGCAGTAATGTACATGGGCGGCTTCTTTTTTTGGGCAAACTCTCGCAACGTCGCGAAGAAACGCTCGGCAGCATCGAGTCGGAACTGCTTCGCAGCTTCGACCACCTGAAGGTCTTTCTCGTCTGGCAGAGGCAGCCCCGCTTTCCTTCCGATTTTCTCGGCGGAGTAGGACCGGAACTTATCTTTGCATGTCTGGCAATAACAGGGCCAGACCATCGGGTTGTCGAAGAAGATGGTCTCGTTGCCCTGCGAGGCCAGCCGGTCCATGAGCGACTTGATGTAATCGAGCCACTCCTTCCTGTTGTAACACCCCGCGTGACGATCCGAATTGTTATAGATGACCAGATGCTCGTCCTTGGGCGTACGGATGGTGGCCTGCTCGATCTGCGGGTGAGATTTAAAGAGCAGCTTCCAATAAATCGTTCGGCTGCAGATGTACATCATGTGATGTCTGCCGGAGTCTCTGACTTTCTTATCCGCGCCGTTCCGGAACCCGCCTCCCTGAATGAGCGATTCTCCGACGTCGATCATGTACTCGATATCGGCCGGGTACATGCCGGTGTAATTGATCGCCCATCGGAGACTGCCGCGATGAAGCCAGCCCGGAAGCTCCGGATGTTTGATCCAGATGCTCTCGCCAAAGGTGAGTGGAATGAAGATGAGTGAGAAGAGGATCAGTTTTTTGATCATGATGAAGCTCGGGCGGCTGAGTCGTGGGAGGTTCTTGCCATTCGTGGTAGATCCTCGATTGTGGTCGAAGGCAGAATCATCTCGCCAGAATACCAAGTTAAACCGGCTCGAGATTTACTTCGGGCAGCCAGGATGACAGTTCTTCTTTGATGGCTCTCGCACTCGATTCGTTTGAAAGGTCTCTGACTTCTGTCGCATCACTTTCGTGGTCGTAGAGTTCTTCGTCACCGTTGTGGTAGCGGATGTATCTCCAGCGGTCGGAGCGCACCGCGTGATTGTTGTGGCCCCAGGTCGTAATCGCAGGGCACGATCGTTGGGCCGATGGATCCTGCAATTGCGGCAACAGGGATTCACCTTCAAGTCCGTTCACATGAGACAGCCCGCAAACGTCGATGAGCGTCGGATAAATATCGACGAGGCTGACAGCGCGCTCGCATTTCCCTCGCTGTCCGGGAGAAGCGATCATGAGCGGGATGCGGGTGGATTCCTCCCAGAGCGTGAACTTCTCCCATTGCTCTTTTTCTCCGAGGTGCATGCCATGGTCGGCCCATAAAACGACGACGGTGTTTTCTGCGTTGGGGCCGCGGTCGAGGGCTTCGAGGAGACGCCCAATCATCGCGTCCGCGAAGCTGATGCTCGCAAGGTATGCCTGGATGGCAGAGGCCCAGAGATCGTTATCCAGTATCCATTGGTGCCACGAACGCCGTACATGCCTGACCGCGGCAGGCGAACATCGATCGAGAAAACCCGTGCGCTCATCGGGCACCTGGATCTCTTCGATCGGATAGAGATCGAAATACTCACGCGGGACAAACCACGGAATGTGCGGACGGTAAAGCCCGGTGCCATGAAAGAATGGTCGTTCGTGCTCCGCCATGAGCAGGCCCGATGCCCAATCGACAACCTTGCTGTCGGCCATCTCCTCGTCGTCGATTTCCAGAGGCCCCCAATCGAAAAAGAAAGACGGACGATTCTCTGAGTCGGGTGCGACCCGCGGCGTCCATGTCGTATTGCCAATCTCATTCACTTCAGCGTGGATGTCCTCCGGCCAGTGTGACGCGGGCATTGGGTCGTTGGCGTCCGGAAAATAATCGTCCCAGAGTGAGGGGTGGTTCTGCTGCGCGCCGTAGCTGTCTTTGATCCAGGAGAGCGCGTGAAAGATCTTGCCTCCGCCGAAGACCTCGTAACCGTTGTTCCGGAAGTGTTCGGGGATAGTGACCGCGTTGGCAAGTGCCGGAGACTGCCGCCAGTTGTGACCGTTGCCGTAGACGCCGGATGTCGAAGGCCGGATGCCGGTCATCACCGCCGTCCGGGAAGGATTGCACACCGGCGCAGCGCAATGTGCGTTGCTGAACAGAACGCCACGATCGGCCAACCGATCCAGGTTTGGTGTGTGCGTCTCTCCGGAATAACCGCCGAGGCAATGGACCCAGTCGTTAAGGTCGTCGAAAGCAATGAAGAGGACGTTGGGCGATGGCATGAATTACTCGCATCCGATGCGGATACTGTCAATGGGTTGGCCTGTCGAGTGCAGGCGCCCTGACGATTCAGATTTTACTCCATTCGTATCTGCTACGGATACGCATCTGGGCCCCGTGGAGGCGATAA
>Ga0187827_10005000_pt1 | contig 15909 bp, 14 predicted proteins | sample ETNtaG_39_FD_167969 | JGI IMG/M metagenome (GOLD analysis project Ga0187827, IMG submission 167969) | Marine microbial and viral communities from oxygen minimum zone, Eastern Pacific Ocean - ETNP2014_SV_150_PacBio MetaG (Illumina Assembly) | ecosystem: Environmental > Aquatic > Marine > Hypoxic...
GCTTGCTTGATAACTCCTATATTCAATACCTCTGGAATCTTTATTGACACGAACAAATTCCAGTTCTTTTCCTTCAGGGCAAATATATACATCCTTCTCTGGATTATATTTAAAATTCCATTTGCTGTATTCATCATCTTTACTTGAATGCATAGTTTTGTCTGGGACATAATATTCCGTCGTTGGATCGTTTTTCATTTTTGTGAATGTTTCCTTATCCGGATACCCGCAATCTGCAAGTGTATTTTTAGGTAATGTCCTCGATTAAACCGCAAAACTATAACTTAAAAAATCTCTCCATGTCCAGGGCCTTTCAGAAATTTCCTCCAACATTGCTGGAGTCTGTTTCCTTTTGAAAGGATTCATAAAATTCCAGTAGAACTGGAATATGTGAAGTATTCCCTCCAATCTACTTTTCCGTTTAGAAAAGCATTTGGTCTTTCGGACCAATCTTCCGATCCGTTCTCGCAGTATTCCATTGTAGTTCTCCACATCGGTGGTTTCTATATCAATATTCTCTGGTTGGCCGTAGATCTTACGTTTGATCTTATCTACAACTCGTCCCTTTTCCCTGACCTTTACCAGCTGGCCGTAATTAATGCAGCTTGGTGCATAGTATTCGGGAAGAGCTCTGGTATAATCGCAGTTGCCATCAGTGAAAATGTCTAATTTGCTGTCAGGCGAGGGAAGGTCCATTCTGTTAAACATGGCCCCGATCATTTCCTTGCATGTGTTAGGCGTCCATTTCCCAACCGAAAAGGACACGAAAAAATAAGAACAGCGCTTCACTGCTGTATAGATCCACGCATCACCTTCCTGATTCCTATCCGGGCTCCGGGGGTCCACTTTCTTTTGTTTTTTTTTACAAAGGTCCACATTTCATCGCATTCAACAGGGGTGAGAACAAGGTTCTTTATTAGATATTCGTTCATCATCTCAGCGTGGACCGCCATATCCTCCAGCAAACGTCCGATAGTATCACGGTGATGACCCGTGATACGCTCGATACTCCGTATCCCGTTCTTCTCCACCAGATGCTTGCAGATCGTTATTATTTCCTCTTCGGAGAGATGTTTCCAGTATAGGGGGGTATTGGCGGTTTCAACGAACCATTTATTGCAGTGATTACAATAATATTGTTGATGTCCGGCCTTGTTCTTTCCGCGCTTTATAATGTCCTTTCCCTTCTCTTTGAGGAAATACTTGCACTTATGATTCTGACATGTTATGTCTATTTTACTTCTGGGTCTTGCCATGTTAATGGTAATGATTTAATGGTATAATAATTATGCGGTGTTTTTAAGGACAGTGCCAAAGCTTTCTGTAATTAAGATTCACGAACTTTGTTTGTGATTGATTGTAGGGTCTGAATTTCACAAAAATAAGTATAGCTAGTATAGGAGATATTTTTTACGGACTAATAGTCGTTTTTAAGTAATTTTAATAGATAAAATCATGGAATTGAATGGGAAAAGAAAGACCCTTAAGGTTTTTCAGAGGTTGTTGGTCGGCCTCAATTGTTAATTCATAGGGGGGTCTTAAGAAACTCCTTTATTTCTTTACCTCTTTCTAATGAAGTAATTATAGCATGTTTAATCCTGCCAAATGAAAAACGCCCGACGCTAGTCTTCTGATATTTCAATATTAACACAAATCGATTTAATTATTGGGATTTAATTGGTATTCCGACTTCGAACTTTCAGGCGTAATTAAATAATATACCTTATGAAATAAACTATCCCCAATTCTTTATAAAGTATCATATGATTCGCTTGTTTATATTCGATCTAGCCCAATTTTATGAACTCCGATAAAGAATGGAGGCGAGAGAATTTTTTCAAAGAGTGATCTGGAACTTGCTCTGGGCGGTAGGGCTGCTAAAATTTATATAAATGATCTGACATATATTGTAGAAATCTCTTCCAAGCCATCTTGTAAGCAAGGGTGTCCCGCAGGGGTGAACGTGAAAGGTTATGTTAAACTTATATCTGATAAAAGATACGAGGAAGCCCTGCACCTGATTCTTGAAAAAAATCCCTTTCCGGGAATATGCGGACGGATTTGTACGCATCCTTGTGAAGAAGTGTGTTCCCCGGGTATGGACACGGGCCCCATACCCATTAAGGAACTTAAGCGCTTTGCGGCGGATTACGAACTTTCACGAAGGAGAATTTTAGTTAATAGAAACCCAATTAGATACCCTGAAAAGATTGCAATTATTGGTGCAGGTCCTGCAGGATTGACAACAGCTTTTGATCTTTCTAAATACGGTTATGATGTTACTGTCTTTGAAAGAGGTTTGGATCCCGGTGGGATGTTAACACAGTGCATACCCAGGTACAGGCTGCCAAAGGAAATCGTGGATTTTGAAATAGAATATATCAAGAGAAAGGGTGTCCGAATAGTAACTTCTTGTGAAATAGAGAATCTCGATTCTATGTTTGAATCCGGTTACTCCACGGTAATTCTCGCGTTGGGTGCACAAAAAGATAGAAGATTGAGTATCCCCGGAAGCGATCTACCGGGAGTTTTGGAGTGTTTGCCTTTTCTAAGGGACATAAATTTTGGTAATCGAGTGGTGCTGAATGGCAGGGTGATAGTAATCGGGGGAGGCAGTTCAGCTTTCGACGCTGCGAGAACAGCAAAGCGAATTGGAGCCGATAAGGTGACCATCGCGTACAGGAGGACCGAAAACGAGATGGCAGCAAATAACGAAGAGATTTACGAGGCAAAAGAGGAAGGTATCGAAATTATAATCCTGGCATTACCGGAAGAGATAACGGGAAAGGGACGGGTAGAAGCAGTGAGATTCCTGAAAACCACTCTGGGTGAAGCCGACAGCAGTGGCAGGAAAAACTTTTTACCCCTTAAAGACAGCGAATTCATAATTCCAGCTGATTGGATTATACCGGCAGTAGGGTACGCTCCGGATCTTGATGAACTCTCGGAAGGAATAACCGTAACAAAATGGGGTTCAATCAAAGTTGATAATCTCGGAAGAACTTCAAAAGATAAAGTATTCGCCACAGGGGACGTGGTAACCGGACCGTCAACTGTGATCGAAGCCGTGGGAAAGGGACATCGAATGGCAGATATTGTTCATTCGTCATTCAGGGGAATCAAGATAGAGGAGGATGTATTACCGGAAATGGCAAAGGTTCAGGGTATGGGAAGCGTAGATGGGAAATGTATCTCCGCGGATTGTATTCACCCAAGAGAGCGAATAGAGGATTTTTCAGAAGTAGTACTAGGATTTAAGGAAAAAGACGCAATAATGCAGGCGCAGAGGTGCAGAAGTTGCGGGTCCTGTTACGAGTGCGCTCTCTGTATCAGCTCATGTGATCATGGGCAGCTTTACGCTACCATTGGTGAACGATCTTTCCTACTTAAAGCACCATCCGTACTAAGGAAAAAAGTCATCGAGGGCGAGCGGGATTGGAAGATTGAAAGCACCAATAGAAACTTACCCATAATGCTTGATTCCTTGGTACCCATGGTCGACGCTGAAAAATGTATCGCGTGCGGGAGATGTGAAGAGGTCTGTCCGTACAATGCGGTTCGGGTACGCTTGGTGAAGGAAGGCTCGCAAGCAGCAGTGGTAGACCCCGGCGTGTGTCGCACATGTGGAATATGTATCACTTCATGCCTCTCTGAAGCCTTGGATCATGGACCCTTATCCATAATATATCCCAATAAGAAAATAAATTCTATATCGGATCGCAATATAAATGAACCTTTGATATTCGCTTCCCACTGGTCGGTGAACCAGGAGGTTTTCAACCCGGAAATACTCGAGCTGATGAATATAAATGCCCTTTCACCAGCCCTGATGATGGATGGACTTGCCACAGGGGTACCAGGATTATTGATCATGGCTCCTCAGGAGGATCTTGGAAATCATTATCTCAAATCAGTACGAAACATCAAAGAAAATGTGCGACGGGCTAGAAAAATATTATATTCCATAGGAATTGATCCCCGAAGGATTAGGCTCGAAAGAAGGCCATGGGTGGAAAGGGATGAATTATTAAGAGAGTTCAAGGAAGAATTGGCCAATAATAGCCTGGGCCCACTGAAAAGAGGTCCTTCCCTGTTGACAGACTCTCTCGTAATGCGGACAATGGCCAATATCGATTGGCTGAGTAAATATCCTGACTTTCCTAAAAAGAATTTGAGAATTTCTAATGAAACGTCTTTTGCTTATCTGCAGCGCTTAAATGCAGTTCTCGAAGCAGAAGGATTATTCGTACTCCATGAAATGGTGTTCACGATTGAACGAAAGGTAAAGGAATTCCAAATGGTGCTGAATATATTCTCATATGCAGACATGACGAAGCATCTATCAAGATATTTAATTAATGGACATCCAAGCGAGGTAAGCTCGAATTGTATTGCACTCCTGAGAAGCGAGGAGGATGAAAAGTACGGGGCTGACCTACTAAAAGAGTTGTTAAATCGAGTTCCGGGAATCTCGGTCACAGAGGTCCGGGCTAAACGGTCGGGAATGGAATGGTTCCGCTTCCACGGCGATTACCTCGGCCATGGATCTGATATCCTTAAAAAATGCGAAGAGCACGGGGCAGAACTATTGATTACGGTAACGCCATTCTCCACAGCCTGCCTGAGATTATTGACACGTCGTGATTCCTGGCGTAGGTCTCCGGTTGAGGTTAAAGATGTTTTTACATTCCTTTCGGAAATTAATGGCCAAAAGGCAGGTGGTGTTAAATGAGCGAGCGCCTACAGGAACACCCGATACTCAATATATTAGATGGCATGGATGTCGGAATTATTTTCGATGGGAGGAAGCTGGTGGCAAAGGAGAATGAAATGATCTCTTCAGCACTATTCGCCAATAATATACAGGTTTTCGGTAAACATCACTTCGATGGGTGGCCTCAGGGTATCTTCTGTGCTAATGGCCAGTGCGGTCAATGTTTGTTGCTCGTTGATGGAGTTCCGCGGAAAGCTTGTGTAACTCCTGTGTTTGAGGGAATGAATATCCAGTCTCTGGACGGACTACCCAGGCTTCCGGAGGATGACGATTTACCAGTAATGAAAGAAATCGAAAAGGAGGATGTGGAAGTTCTGATCATAGGAGGTGGTCCAGCCGGGCTTTCAGTAGCCATAGAACTGGGAAGTATGGGAGTCTCCACTTTAATCGTCGATGATAAAAGTAAATTGGGTGGAAAACTATTCCTTCAAACCCACAACTTCTTCGGTTCCATAAGGGATTGCTATGCTGGGACCAGGGGAATGGATATCGGGAAAATAATATCGGACGAGGTGGAGAAATTTCCATCGGTTAGTATATGGCGCGATTCTCCAGTAGTTGGTGTATTCTCCGATAGGACGGTGGGTATAGTAAAGGAAGGTATGTACAGGATAGTAAAGCCAGAAAGAATCGTTATTGCTACCGGAGCTAGGGAGAAAATGTTGCTGTTCCACGGGAGCGACCTACCAGGGATATACGGGGCAGGTGCTTTCCAGACGCTCGTTAATCGGGACCTTGTTAAGACCTCGAAAAGCTTATTCATCATCGGTGGCGGGAATGTGGGTCTGATCGCCGCTTACCAGGCTCTGCAGGCAGGTATCGAGGTGAAGGGAATCGCCGAAGCTCTTCCGGTGTGTGGCGGCTATAAGGTACATCTCGATAAGCTTCTCAGGTTGGGAATTCGGGTATTCACATCTCATACAGTGCTGGAAGCCAGGGGCGCCGAATGTCTTGAGAGCGTCGTGATCTCCGAAATCGATAATCGATTTAAACCGATTACCGGAACAGAAATGGAATTCAGGGTCGACACGCTCCTTGTGGCAGTGGGACTGTCACCGGTTGACGAGCTGGCGAAGAAGGCAGAAGAGTTCGGCCTCAATACCTACAATGCAGGGGACGCTGAGATCATTGCTGAAGCATCGGCCGCCATGTTCAGCGGGAGGATTACCGGACGGACGATACTCAAGGAAATGGGAGCAAATGTAATGATACCCGGTGAATGGGAAAAATTTCTCGGTGTACTAAGAGGTAAACCGGGCGACGTACACGAGCTAGACACCTCAACACGTGAAAGAAAGGTTTACCCGGTTATAAGATGTTATCAGGATATACCCTGCAACCCCTGTACCGAGGTGTGTCCGTTACGCAGCATTTCCATAAGATCGGGGGAAATTTCAGATATCCCCGAATTCCATGATAAATGCCTGGGATGTGCAAAATGCGTTTCCATATGCCCCGGCCTTGCAATAACCCTTGTTGATCGAGGGTACGATATTACCGGTAAATCAGCATTGGTGATAATTCCCTGGGAAATGCCTGACGGAACGATAGCGCAGGGGATGGAGGTTATAACCTCGGGACGGGAGGGCGAAATCATCGGACCTGCCAGGGTAATTGCCATTAAAGAAGCAAATTGGCAGAAACGGCGTCGGCTCGTGGCTCTGGAGGTCTCAATGGAAGACGCCGATAAAGTTGCGGGTATCAGAATAATTAAACAGAAAGAAGGGAATACGAATGTAGGCGAATTGGTAAGAGGCGACGAATACGATGTTCTATGTCGATGTGAGAGGGTAACACGAAGCGAGATAAGAAGATTGATACAAGTTGGGGCGAGGGATATTAACGATCTGAAAGCATTTTTGAGAGTAGGAATGGGTCCCTGTGGAGGAAAGACCTGCATGCCGCTTCTAAAACAGCTATTCCGCCAGGAAAAAATCGATCTTGGTGAAGTTACGGACCACTTGGAACGTCCATTCACTCAAGAGGTTCCCCTGAACGCTTTTCTCGGCCGAAAGGAGGGATCGTATTGAATGAATACGATGCCATCGTGGTGGGTGCGGGCAGTGTCGGAGTTCCCACATCGTACTTCCTTGCGAAAGAAGGTTTCAAGGTTTTATGCGTAGACCGGCATTCTTCATCCGGACAAGGACAGAACAAGGCGGCCATAGGTGGAGTAAGAGCAACACACTCGGACCCAGCTAAGATCAAGATATGCCAGGAGAGTCTTGATATTTTTTCTTCCTGGGAGGATAAGACAGGTTTTGATATAGGATGGAAAAAGGGTGGTTACTGTTTTCCCGTCTACCGTGATAAAGAAAGAAATATTTTGAAATCCATACTTCCGATTCAAAAGAAGTTCTCCCTGAATATCGATTGGGTAGATGAGGATAAGATAAAGGATAGGATTCCCGGAATTAATCCAAGGGGTCTGATGGGAGGAACCTTTTCTCCTGATGACGGCCAGGTCAGTCCCCTTCTTGCCATCGCGGGATTTACCTCGGAGGCAAAACGGTTGAGAACCGAATTCAAATACAACGAAACTGTGAAGGATGTCATGATCGAGGGGAGCCGTATCAAGGGTTTGAGAACAAATTCTGGTGAATACCATGCCGATGTAGTTGTGAATGCAGCAGGGGCTAGAGCAACTGAAATATGCAGCATGGCTGGGCTTGACATTCCAGTGATACCGGACAGCCACGAAGCTGGCATCACTTCGCCTGTAAAACCGTTCCTGGACCCGCTGGTGGTGGATCTTCGCCCCGGAGCGGAGGATAGAACGGCGAACTTCTATTTTGGTCAAGTACGGTCCGGTCAAGTTATTTTCTGTTATACACCCATAAAGCCCATGGTGGGGGAAGATCGAAGATGCACATCGGAGTTCATGCCAATTATAGCCAAACGTCTTACGGACCTGATACCGAGATTCAAGAACCTACTTGTGCGTAGGCTATGGAGAGGACTCTATCCAATGACGCCTGACGGCGTGCCGGTACTGGGAAAGTCGGAGAAAGTGGACGGTTTCTATATGGCAGTGGGCATGTGCGGACAGGGATTCATGCTGGGTCCGGGTATCGGTAGAAACATGGCGGAGCTGATAGCACACGGTAAACCATTATTGGATAGAGATATATTCGAGAAGCTGTCGCCCGAGAGGGATTTCTACCGAGAAAGGAAAGAGATGTTGAAATAATCGAATTATATAATTACGAGTTTATCCAAACTGAGCTCGGATTTACCGGCATATTTGATATGCTTGAAATGATATTGGGGAAATATACATGGTCGATTATAGGATTAGACCAGTGATAGATGAAGACAAAGAATGGATTACAAATTTCTTAACGGAACGTTGGGGCTCACCCATAATAATAACACGTGGAAAAATCCATCACGGGAATCAACTTTCTGGATTTGTAGCGGAAGATAAAAATGAAAAGATTGGATTAATTACCTATGATATAGAAAATGAAAAATGCGAAATTACTTCTTTGGATAGTTTAATAGAAAATATTGGTGTAGGTTCAAATTTAATTGAAAAATTAAAGACAAAAGCTAGTTCTTCCGGGTGTGAAAAACTCTGGCTTGTCACCACTAATGATAATAGAAAAGCAATTCGTTTCAATCAAAAAAGAGGATTTAATTTGGTTGCAGTTTATCCTGACGCCGTAGAGAAATCAAGAAAATTGAAACCTGAAATACCTTTGATCGGATATGATGGGATAAAAATAAAGGATGAAATCGTACTTGAAATGAAAATTTAATAAATTTTTTCATCGTGGTGATAAAAAATGAAAAAGTGGTATTCGATAATCCTATTATTATTCATTTTTTCCCTAACTATAGGATGTATCAATGAAGAAAGTGGCCAGGAAATTGATGATAATATCCTAGAAGATGATTTATTGATCATTGTAGCGGAAGAAGGGTATTATGGCCCCGATTATGAATGGATATTCGTGCTGAAAAATCAAACAACGTATAAAGTGATCACACAAGGAGCCCGTGATAAAAGTAAAGCACTTTCGGGTAGTGAGAAAAGAACTGCTCTTCAGCTGTTGTCATATGCCAACCATACGGATGAATATGATCCGCCTATTGATATAGTGAAAAAAGAGATCGACAAAAATGTATCGGATGAATTATTAGATAAGCTTGTCAATTCGGATTTTCATACAAATCATACCTTAGATGGATGCTGTGATGCCGGTTATTATCTGATATCAATTTTTTTAGATGGTTATGAAAAAGAAGTGCGATATTATAATGGGATGCAGCCCAATAATGAAACACAGGAATTAGCTAATTATGTTTTAGATATTTGGTCATAGATAATTATCATTCTTATCATCCTTCCGAACAGATTTGACTCCAAAGATTTAAAATGGGCGGAGGGAGTCTCAAACGGAACTTCTGACAAAAAAATTATATGGGCAAGGTTCGATGGGGGAGTGTTACAAATTTGCCACAACGAAAACAAAAAACACATCTTGATGAATCCCCACTCGATTCATTAGATTTGCCTGAAAGTGTGCGGTCAAATAGTGATTATGGAGGTATTAGATGAATGAAAGAGAAAAACCTTTCCGAAAAAAGAAACCTGGCAGGTCAAGCCGACTAAAGTTCGGCGATTATCGAATTCCTTTCACCATTCATGAGAAGGAACTTACAATATCCGTAGAAAAAGAAGAGGGGCATCTCATCTACAAAAGGGATCATCTTGGTAAAACTGTAAATAAGATCATATTATCGAATATGGATAAGATAATGATAAATCCTGTTGAACCGGTGAATATACCCAAGAAAATTACATCCTACTATCTTGTTGAGTTTGAAAATAGTCTTATGATCGAGCCTGAAATGAAAAAAAAAGTATATTTAAAATTCCCAATAGAAATTGGGATTTTTATAGAAGGAAAAGACGAGAATGAAATACTTGACATTATCACTTTTACTAATCAGAAATATACCCTCTATGGAGATCTTAAAAATGGAGTGATATGCAGACACTATATGAGTAAAATTCTCTCTTCGATACCTTCGATAGATATTATTCATAACGGAATTATGGAGTTACAATTATACAATTCAACTGATGAGTGGGTTGAGTTAACAAAAGCTGTTTTCAATGCATGCGGTATGACACTTTACTACAATGAAAATCGAGTAGCCATGAAAGCGACAATTAAAATAACGAGTGAAAAATATGCAGTAACAAATTTTTTTGATACTCCCCTCAGAAAAGGTATGAAAAAATCCATTGAATTGTACACACCAAAAACTGTTTCGTTATTCACACCAAAATTCACGATGGAGGGGGGATTATGAACTTAAAAATAGATTTCAATTATGTCGTTTATGGTAATGTAACCGTTCTCGATCTTATTTTCGGTGTGGTTATTATTCTTGTTTCGCTAATAATATCGAAAATAATTACAACTTACTTGAAAAGGGCAATTAAACACAGAATTTCAAAAGATTATTTTGGGCTTATTGTTAAACTTGTCCATACTATCATCATTTTTTTCGTAATATTATCGGTTCTTCCATTATTGGGGGTGAATCTCGCGGGAATGCTAGTAGCCGGGGGAATCGTAGCCCTGGTGATAGGTTTTGCCTCTCAAAGCACTGTCAGCAACTTGATCTCGGGAATTTTCCTCATGATAGACCGGACGGTCAAAATAGGAGATTCCGTAAACATTGGCGATGTTTCCGGTGTTATCGAGGATATCAGTATAATAACCACCGCAGTGAGAACTTATGACGGGTTGTATGTCAGATTACCCAATGAAAAGGTTTTTAATACTAACATTACAAACTATGTCATCAATGTAGCGAGAAGATTTCAGTATACGATCAGGATCGGACAAAACGACGATGCAGTAGAGGCAATGGAGATAATTAATAAACTCATAGAAAACCATCCCTTTGCCCTCAAGGAACCGGCACCGTCGGTCTATGTAGATGAGATTGGAGAGAATTCGGTAATTATAATAACAAAAATCTGGGCTCCGCTTTCCGAGTGGTTTAATGTTAAAACGGATCTTTTATGGAAGATCAAAATTTCCCTGGAGGAGCAGGGAATCGAGATGTCATTCCCAAAGCGTGAGGTATGGTTCGCCAACGATCTGAAGACAGAACGCATTTAGAATTCTCAAACTTAGATACTGGAATCAAGTGAATAACCACGACCCACGGGGGATTATTCATATATTCTAGTCATACCCTTTCTTGTCATCGTGAAGGTGACGGTTCCAGTAATTGTAGGGTGAGGTCCCGCTCTTCTGGGACGACGTGATGTCCCTACCCAGAGCTTTGTAGTAACTACCATATTTCAATTCGATCTGTTCCTCGATGGTGAGGGCTCGCCTAATGCTCTCCTTGATATGCGCGGCCGTTATGTACGGGTCATCATTCATCACTGCCAGGTCCCCCGAAGTCCGGATCAGACCCCCGAGTTCTCTCAGCCTGAGGGTATAAGCCTTGTCTTTGCCATCGAAAACCTTGGCCCTTCTCTTCGAATCCTCAAGTATCTCCCGGATGGCGCTCCGATCAGCATGTGGTATCCTACCATCTATCTCTATCTCTTGAGCAATATATTGCGTCATCAGGCTAGTGGTATGGTCATCAACTTCAATGAAGGTATCAACCAGCACCTCGTAGCCCTCTCCGATGATCCTCGATCGCAGGGGTGACAGTATACTTCCGAGATCTTGTATATTGCATGCGGCCACCATAATGAAGTTGCAAGGTACGTCGTCCACTCTCACGGAAGCACCGGCGCTCTGTGGATTTCTTCCTGTAATGGGGAATATTTTTTCCTGCATCGCAGTGAGTATATGTCTCTGTAATGAGCCCATGTGCGGAAGCTCGTCCACGAAGAGAACACCTTCATGTGCTTCGTGAACCGAACCAGCAACCACACGCTCATACGGCGGCGTACCCAATCCCCTGTGACCTCCGTAAGGATCGTGCCTGACATCACCCAGAAATTCCGTTTCCGACGCACCGGTGGCGAGAACGAAAGGGTTTCGGTTCAGCGGGAGCAGTGTCTTCTTCGGAGATTCTCTCTTCAGCTCTTTTCGCTTTTCAAGGGCTTTTTGATCAAGCTCCCTTATTCCATCTCCTTCCCTCTCATATATGACCACCTCCTCACCGCCCTCTTTCTTTCTAGTGGTGGTAACCCGCTCTTGCTTGCCTGACTTCGTGGGATTGAAGGCCATCTTTATATTACCGAAGGAAATAAAACGTCCGTCGCTTCCCCTATCACGATCGGCTTTGGGTTTTCCACACCCGGGACGTGGGCAAACGGGCACGTCCGGCGGTGAATATGTCTTACAATATTTACAACGGAATCCAAGCTTCTCGGCGATCTCGAGGGGTACCTCCACAGCGGAGACAAGTTTGCCCTGGGCCCTGCTTCTCTGCTCGCGGATGGCTTCCACCTCATGCATTCCCTTAACTTCCACCATGGGTCTTTCGGGATTCTCCGGATTGTGAACAATATAAACCTCTTCCTTAGGCCGCGGAAGATGGAGGGATAAGGCCTGGGCGATCATGGATTTACCAGTGCCGGGAGGGCCAACGAGAAAGAGATGTCTTTTCTGTCTTGCAGCGATCCGTGCTAACTCCACCGCCTCATCCTGGCCAATTACTCTCTTAAGCGGGTCCCCGGGAAGTTCGATCTGGGATGTATTCTCGATTTCATCCAGCCGGATACCCTTGGAAGCGATTATTCGGGGCAGTTCGTCTTTATCGTTTTTGCGATGTGTAATTTGTATCACCTATCATGATTTGATACCGAATCCGGTTCCAGGTTTAACCATTGATCCTTTACGGAACTTTAAGATTTATCCGCCGTTAACGCTTACCATGCTATTTCTTTTTCGGGGTATTTTTTCTTTCGTTCAACATATTTTGTAGAAATTCGAATTATTCATCACAGCAATTTCTCTTTAAAATATTTATAGTTGAAGTTACAAATACCTTGTGAGGGCAAGGATACACTTTGGCCATTCTACCGCGCGGAGTGAATTCTACTGAATAAAATGCCAGATGGAAATGAGGTATTGAAATGAAATTTCTAAAACGAGTCAAGAAAGATGAAGGGGAAGAAGTGGAGCCTATAGAACTTGGTTCAACTCCGGAAAAATATATCGACCTTGGTAAATTCGAAGGCGGAGGTCTAATGGAGGAGAAAATAGCTTCCGTGAAAATGGCGGAGGTCAAAAGTTTTCAGGATATCCGTGGTTTGACCAGCATGATGTATCACGGTAACATTATGCTCCTGGATATTACCCACCTCGCCAACGATGAACTGGAACTTAAGAGGATCACCTCCGAGCTCAACAGAGTTATTGAAGATATAAACGGAGACCTTTGCGGAGTGAACCGAAATCTATTATTGGTCACTCCAAGGGGAATAAAGATAGACCGAGAACGTATAAAAAGTAACGTGTAGTTACTTCATCACATCTTCTCATCCATTAAGTACGATTTCTCCGATAGACAGGTAGCGACCCTACCAGTCCCTCCGGTATCATTCTGTTGCATAGAATACCCTTACAAAGGATTAGGAAAGGCTGGACTAACTAAATTTTTCTTTTCTTTAAATACCCAAATAATCTAATCGCTGCTTGAGATGGTAAAATGTACCTTGTTGTGACGTCTACGCCCGACTTGGCTTCCATGAACATCAGGGAAAAACTCCTTTCAATGGTCGATTGGGAAGAACGTGATAGTTTCAAGGGATTACCCGTTTACGAGCATGGTGAATTGTTTCTTCTCGCCAACGATGAATTCCATATTTACGCTGAGGAGCTGGATAGGGAGATCAAAAAAAAAATAGATATTGATTTCGACGGGATCATCTTTGCTTCAAGGCACAAAGCTGAATCGGGTTTGCAGTCTCTCACGGTCCATTCCATTGGGAACTTTTCAGATGCGAAATACGGCGGAAGGGATCGTATGTTGGTACCAAGTATGCCTCAGGAGATTACCCATGCTTACCGACGTCTTCTGATAAACGCCAATAATCTGGATTACAAGATCACATTCGAGGCAACCCACCATGGTCCATACCTGGAGACGCCAACGATGTTCATAGAGATCGGCAGCGACGAGGAAAGGTGGAAGGACGATGAGGCAGGGCTTGCCGTGGCGAAGACCATCATGGAGATTCCGTATTTTCAAAGATCGAAAGACACTTTGGTCGGAGTGGGTGGAGGGCATTACTGTCCTCGGCACAGCGACGTAGTGAAAAAATTCGATGTGGCATACGGCCATATTATACCAGGTTGGGCGATTGGTGATGCTGACGACGAGGCAATTATATTGGCGCTCACATTCACTCCTGAAGCAAATAAAATTTATCTTCATAGAAAGGCTTTGAAGGGAGCAAAGAGAAGGCATTTGGAATCACTCTTCACTGAAAAAGGATTCAAGGTGGTACGGGCCGAGAACCTAACTCCCAGGCAATAATCAGAATTATATCCTTTCTTTTGCTCCGGTAATTGTTTTTTCGCTACTCTCATTTGTCTTTCTCGTCTTTTCGCTACTATCAACAGACTTTCCCTTGATCCTGTAATACGTCAGGGGATGCGTCATCCAATCTTTCCTGCACAGGCCGTCGGGTTTGTAACATATTCCGTTCGTCTTTAGGGTACCGCAGGATGGAGGTGTGTATTTAGTTCCTGAGATGTCGCCGCGGATGTGCTCTAACTGATATCCTGCCAGGGACGGGTCGAAATCCGGAGATTGGGAAAAGATAGCTATCACTTTTGCCATATCGAGACCCAGGTGGAACAGAAACGATGCCATGAAGAAGCGGGCTTCGTGTGACAGATTAATATTTGCCTGTATCTGAGAGATCAGATGCGATACACAGGGAGGAAAACGTTCTGCGGAGAATTCACCCATATCTTCTTCTCTGAACCTGTCTTTCATCTCCTCGGTCTTGAGCTTGATCTCGTTGGTCATTGACTCCAAGGCAATTGTTATGGTCCGGTTGACTGGAAGGGGCAATTCATCCAACAGGCGTTTTCGGATCTTTTCCTCGATTAGGCGGATCATGGTCCTCCCGGGAAGAGCGATATAGCCATGGACTAGTTCCCGGTTTACCATTTTCCAATCCGAAGAGTTGAATGATGACGAGGATTTCAAATAATCGACAAAATCCATTACCACATCACTTTCGTCCGATATGTCAGCATCTTCCATCTTTTTTTCTATATCCGGGGGAAGATATTTTCGGTCGAACGCACTCTCTATACCGATATCTCTAGCCATGCCAATCTGAAATTCCAGGGATTCTCGTTCCAGATTGGATGACGCGGATTTTGCCTCGGCAAGTGAATACCTTGCCACAAGAAAAGGATCTTTAAGGCTTGAAACCAGCATTCTTGCCAGAGGATACGATAATATTTCGTCCATTATAGCATCATCATCAAGTAGAACGGCAGCAGGTACCCGGCCTTCCTCGAGAGCGTTTAAGACCCTGCTGAAACCCTTTTCTCTTATATCGTAATACAGAGGATCCAAAAGAAGTTTATCAAGAGGGGGGGCCTCGCGCATTATGTATTCCTTGGCCTCGGAAAGAAATGGATATCTAGCCAGGATTCGAGGGTTCATGAACCCACCTGTTTTAACTTAGAACCTCACCCATGCGTCCTCTGGGATTGTATTGTACAATTTTGATACAGGGTCGTCATTCTTCTGTTGGGACCTCTTTCTGTTGGGGTCCGCAAGTTCAAACACCCTGTCCTTTTTGAAAAGCCAATAATGTATCCTCCAATCCCTTCCGTCGAAAAGTGTTGTCTCCTCTCTTGCGGTGACCATGAGACCGTTATCTTCCATCATATAGAACAGATCCCGATCATCGGGCTGGAGAACATTATCTATTATTCTATCGCTGTACCCGAAGAAATTCAATACGTGTTGGGCCATGTCCTCCGCCTCATCCTTGGACATATTGTATTCACCCATACTGCTGATTATAGCCCTGCTGAGATGTTCCACAGTTAAAATATTCATATTTGTTCCCCTTTTTCCTAAAATACCACACCAATTGTATGTTTTATTCCTGTGACATATATTCGAAGGGACACTATATTAATATTATGCCTCAATTCGATTTGTCG
>Ga0187827_10005001_pt1 | contig 15906 bp, 7 predicted proteins | sample ETNtaG_39_FD_167969 | JGI IMG/M metagenome (GOLD analysis project Ga0187827, IMG submission 167969) | Marine microbial and viral communities from oxygen minimum zone, Eastern Pacific Ocean - ETNP2014_SV_150_PacBio MetaG (Illumina Assembly) | ecosystem: Environmental > Aquatic > Marine > Hypoxic...
ACGGCTTCATGCAGTCGTCCGGCAGCGTATAGCGATCGTCCAGCATGGCCGGGGCCGTGTGTGTGTGCGTGGCCGTGAGAATGACTTTGTTGACGTTGAAATCGACTCCCCGCTTCGTCAGGAATTCACGAAACCGGTCCTGTAAGTCATAGCGGAACATAACGAGATCCGCCGAGACGAGAATCAGTTCATCCACCTTCTTCTCACCTTCACGCGCTTCGATGACGAGCACCGAAGCGGTGCACGCGGTGTCGACCTTGCGCGAAACGCGCACACGAATCTGTCCCGTCAAGGCAACCGGCTCGCCTGGCGTGATGCTGGTCTTCGCTGTGCCGATGAAAAGCTCGGCGGCTGAAAGCGTCGGCAGGCACAAGATGATCAACAGTAAAGCGATCCTCCACAGCACATAGCAACTTCGCATGGTCCGTTTTTCCTGGAGTTCATTACCAGTTCGAGAAATCAGTCGCCTACTTCTTGACGACAATATCCCGTCGTTCTTTGAGTCTTCCGTACTTGTTTTCGCCAATCAGCCACACTTGGAGTTTGCCCTGGTCCTTGACCAGATCAGCAGGGATGTCGACTCTCCTGTCCATTCTTTCCCGGTCGCTGACGAAAATGGTGTGGTGGCCGTATTCGTTTGTTTCGCTCTTTATGTACACCATGATGATTCTGGTATTGTCCGAAATGAACTCTATCCCCCACGGTTCACCCAAAACCACCCCATTGACAGGCATTTTGAGACCAAGATCGCAGACGGAGAACTCGCACGCCTGACTCAGAGAGCCGTCAACCATCACGCAATGTGCGGTGTAATCAGCGCAGGTCTTAAATGTGCGCTCAATCACGCCTTTGCCTGGCCGATCGATCTGTTCGACCACGCGGCCTCCCCGTCTGATTACGAGGGCCTTGACGCCCTGCGCATCCCTGTCCATGACGTTGAATTTCACAGATTGGCTTTTGTGGTACGCGACCCAATCCCCGCGGTCGAGCAGCAATACGCGGTTGATTCGAGGGCTTGCTGAATCCTCTTTGTAGTTCGGGAACAGGAAGGATTCTGCCCTGTTTTCTCCACGCCAGGCATCCAGGTCCGTGATCCGATACAGCTTCCTGCCCCTTGAAGAGATATGCGAATCGAACTTCCCTACGTTGCGATTGGTATTCCTGGTGGTCGGTGGGGAACTCTCCTCGATACGAACGTGCGTCACTTTTCCATCGTCGTCCCTGGTGACCCCCGTCACCATTTCTACGTGGGAGCCGGGCGAAGGCGGGGTGTAGATGATGTCTCCCACCTTGGCGAATTGAGCTGACTGTGGTTCCACCAGGGAGATACCACTTCGATACGGTGGCGTATAGAGGCGGCTGACATACCAGATGCCGCACTGCAGGGCATAGCTGGTGTACGAAGAACAGACCTTTCCGTAGTAGCACGCCGCGTTTGGCACTTTGCCCGACAGATTCTCGGTGTAGAGCACGCTGTCGGGATTTTCTACGGCCGCCAGGAATGTTTTCAGGTAAATATCAAGCCCGATGTATCGGCCTACAGACCGGACGCTCGAATAAGGTACTCCCGTGTACTCGCTTCCTTTCTTAAAGGTGCCGCCACTCCTGTTCGGCATCCCGTCAGTAACCGGTCTCCATTTAATCCGCGACATAATGCGTGCATATTCGACTGCCTTCTCCTGCCAGGTAACCGATACCTCTTTACCTGTTTGCGCCATAGGTGCTTTCTCTTCTGCAGGGAGATTGTGCAAGCAGATGAGACTTGCCAATGAAATGGACAAAGGAAGAAGATGTCGACACCCGGTGTTCATCTGGTTTCCTGAAGCAAGAAGGCAAACGGCAATCGATGGGACATCTTACCAAATACAATCTTCTGACCATCAGCGTGATCTAGCGCGCCTTGTGTTCTTCATTGGACCTTGAGTAATCCCTCAGTCGACCCGGTCAAAGGCTACAGCTACTGGTATCGCGAACGTCGGCAGACCCTTGAAGGTTCGGCGCGGGAAGTAAACCTCTCTCACCTTGCCGCCCTGGACTCGCAGGCCGGGATCGCGGGCCAGGATCACGCGAGTCGACCCGTCAGCAGCCTCAACGCTGTCAATCTCATGGCCTTGTTTCGAGCTGTCAGCATGCGTCACGATCATCCACGTCCCGTGCAGGGCGTTCCCCGGCGGCAATTCGGCGTCCACGATGAACGCGTCCGCTGTCGCGCCTTCCAGCTTGCGTTCGACGGCCAGAATGCCGCCGGTGAACCGCGACCTCTCGGCAACGAGTCGCATGTCGCCGCAGGACAACTCCGTGCCGTCGAACAGGCGCGCGGCCGTCACAGAACCTTGTGACTGGCGGACAATGCCAAGTACGCCCTTGAGCGTGACACCGCCGGCCGTGCAGCCGGCTGGCGCCCGAGCATTGTCGGGTTGGCTGACGATCGTATCGACGCCGGCCGCGTGAGTGACTCGGAGCGCGATGGCGCCGACTTCTTGGACCGGCAAGCGCTCCACGCTCGTTATGAAAGGCTTGCCTGAGTAGGGTTCCTCGACCGCGGCGAAAGCGCTGGTCAGCGGCGCGGCCCCGCGGCGCCGGACAAGCAGTTGCGGCATCCAGAAGTCGTACGCCTTTCGCATGTCGCCCTTGGCACCCGTACCCATGCGCCGGACCGACGGTGCACGGCCGAGCAGAACCTCAGCGTCCCCGGCATCCATGTGCAGACGCAGCCCTCGCGCCGGATCTGAACCGTAGGTGATGTCGACCGTGAATCCGCCTGACGCCGCAGCGGTGCTGACGTCACGGATCATGCCGTAGGGATGGTATCGGTCGGTGATGATCGTGGGGTCTCGCCACACTTTCTGCTCGTCCGGGGCGAGCATGGTCTCGCGATGCCCGGCCAAAGGCAGGCTGCACGCTGCTTTTGTGTCTTCGTCCGCGTCGCCGCGGAGCGACCAGTCGTGCACGCTCCCCCCGCTGACCCGAAAGAGGTCGACCACGTACGCGTCCGCGTCCGAAACTGGCACCATGAGCAGCGTCCGACGGTACGCATCCGTTCCCCTGGCCGCGGCGTAGCCGCGCTGGCCGTCTGCGTCCACAAGGCTGAAGCCGCGGCTGTCCGGAAAGAACCGCAGCAAGTCTCCGCTGGACAGCGTTCCTCCCCCATTCTGGTTCTTACGGTCGATGACGACGGTATTGTGCCCGACCGTGCTCGTGGTCCAGGCGCGCATCTGTGTCCATGTGTAGCCGATGTCCGGCAGCATCTCGCGGCCCTTGGCGAACAGGCACATGCTCAGGTTGTCGCGGTGGCTGTGACCAAACGCACCGGAAAAATGGAGCTGCGCCTGCATCTGGTCGCCGCCCGTGCCCCGACCGAGGGACGCGTGGCCGTACGCCGGTGCGATGGTCGAGACGGTCCGCTGGCGCGGCTTGGAGCGTCGCTGATTGGGCCACGTGTCGTGGACGACGGTCGAACAGCCGGTAGGGAAGTCGAGCACGGACGGTGCGCCCATCGCCTTCGTCAGAAAGGGCACGTCGCGCAAGGGGTCGAAGTCGTCGAACCGCGTGCCATCGACGGCATCGACGTAGCCCGGCGGGTCGGAGTGGCCGCGGACCGCGCCAAACGCGCGCTTAAGTCCACCGATGGTCATGTAGTGGTAAGACGGACTCTCGCTCCAGAGCCCGTCTCTAAAGAAGCCTTCATCGACATTGCGCATCATCCAGCGGAACGCCTGGTGAACGTAGGCCGGCTCGCCGATGACTCGCCCAAGCGTGGCCACGCCCGCAATGTCGTACCCGACCACGTTGCTGACGATGTACTTGCTGGATGCGGCGACCCGATAGGTCTCGCGCAGGAAATCGTCCTCCAGCTTCTTTCGCACATCGTACCCGCGCTCCTTGGACAGCTTGTCGAATTCGGGGCTGTCGCAGGTCAGGTCATAGATCGCGATGATCGGCTTGGGGATTTCGCTGTGGAAGTAGCCCCAGCGCCCCGCATCCCAGCCATAGGGAGGCTCCTGCGACTTGCAGAAGCGGATGTTCCGAGTGTGCCGATTGTGCAGCGCCGGATAGTGCGGGTAGGCCTGTGCAAAGCGATCCAGCACGAGCGCGGCGCGGCGTGCGTAAGCCTCGTTCCCGGTCGCCTGATATGCCTTGCCCAACGCGATGCACTGGTCGAGCAGCCACGCGCGCCTGTACTTCCACAGGTGCCCGCTGAAGAAGTGCCGGGCGTTCCTGGCCTCGTTGAAGTAGTAAGGCAGGCGCACTTCTTCGCCGAGCCGGTTCTTGCCCGACAGTAATTGGTCCTCGGGGTACTTTGAGTTCGGCAGGATGACTTCCTTGCAGAATCGACATGTGAGCTGGTCTGGCCTGGTGATGTTCCAAGTCAGCACGCCGTTGCCTTCCACACCGCCGTAGCAGGCCGGGCATTCGCAGAAGCTGATGTATCCATGCGGCGGGACGAATGATAGGACGGCTTCTTTGGTCATGTCCATGATCGGTTTGACCGCGCCTTCGTATTGCGCGGCCTTGGCCTTGTCGATCCCGTAGTCGAGGACCGGGTGCTTGATCCGGATCGCGGTCGGGCCGCCGATTGCGTGCGTGGTCATTGAAAGCTCCATGAATAAACACGCCAAAGGCAGAGCCGCGCCTGCAATAGCGCTCGACCGCTGCCAACTTCTGATGCTCTTCATGCTGATGATCTCCCAAACTATCCCGTCGCCGACTCAAAGCGAAGAGCTTATGAGATCTGCAGGCCGGGGCGAACGGCGAGCCCGGCCTTGATGTCGAAGTCGGCTTACCGTCGATGAGCTCACGTTGTGCTCAGAACCGCACCACCCCTCCATAGTAGCCGCCAGCACATAGCTCAGAGCTGTAGGAGTCAAACTCATTTGCGGGTGTCTTCTCTGCCCATCAAGCGGCAGCCGTCCCGTAACAGGGCTTCCTGCAGTTCACCGAGGTGTTCCTGGTAGACACCGCGAGGCGAAGTCCTGTGCCTGGTGGCGATTGCAGCCGCGGTGCCGGCAGCCTGGCCGGTTGCGCACATCGGGCGCATCACGCGGGTGCCGCTGGTGCCGATCTGAGTGCCGGAGTGGCAGCGACCGGCCACAAAGAGATTGTCAATGTTCTTTGAATAGAGCGTGCGATAGGGGATGCTGGTGCGGCGCCCCTGGTAAACATGGATACAGTCGTTGCCTTTCACCCAGAAGCCTTCAGGGTGATGCAGATCGGGGCCCCAGTCGGTGAAGGCGATCGTGTCCTCATGAACGATCTGCTCGTCATAGTCGCGCTGGGACAGAATGTAATCGCCCATCAATCGTCGGCTCTCGCGAACGCCAGGCACGTAGTTGAGCCAGACGAGCTCGCGGCAGGCGTTTGCGTCGCGGGTCTCAGGGTTGTGGTTCTTGGCGTAGTTCCAGAGCCCCAGCGAGATGCGGAGGAGTTCATCGCGAATGACCTCGGCATCCTCGATGGTGTCGTTGCAGCCTCCAAGTTCCACCCACCATGCGTGCTTGATGGCACCATCCGGATCACCGCCGGGATTGCGGCCCTTGCCGCGTGAAGGCACGTCAAAGTTTTCAGGCCGAATGATTTCACGCGTCCTCTTATGCGAGCCCCGCGGCTCGAAGTCAGTGTCTTTCGCCCACTGGTAAGCCCAGTCCGGGCACACAAACGGTACGGCCTGGTTATGCTCTTTGAAGACGGACTTGTAGAGGCTGTTGCCCATGGTCTTGCGGGTGGCGACAACGGGCGCGAGCGATTCGTTGAACTCGTGCCGTGCCTCCTGGCCTGCACGGAATTCCGCACCGGCGTAGAACCCGATCCACCCGTGCCCGGTGGTGTCTGCAAACAGAGGAGCGGCAAAACGCATGCGCCGGCCGCGGTGGACGTCCATTGCTACGACTGCCCCGATCCGGTTGTCTCCTTTCATTTCCACGCCCGTGCAGCGCGTATTCAGGAAAAGCGAGATGTTGCTCTCAGCCCGGATGACCTTCTCCATGTGTTCAGAGTCTGCAAAGTTCGTCCAACCCTGTTCCGGGAACAGCTCTGCGGTGATCCCGGTCACGTTGGTTCGATCCGGGGGATTGCCGATCCACCCCATGGGCGGAATCTCGATCTCAGAAGAGGCATTGCCACCCACCACGGGACGATCCTGAATCAGGGCAACTTTGATCCCGTTGCGCGCTGCGGCAATCGCTGCGCCCATACCCGCTGGGCCCGCTCCGGCTACGACCAGATCGTAAGAGCCCATGTCTGAGATCTCCGGGCTTACACCGGCATGCTTCAGACGCTGGGCTGCGAGACCTTCCGCATCATCGGCGGGTGTAAAGCCCTGGTGGGCCAGCACGACCGCATCGCATCGGCCCCACCATCCAGTGGTATCGTGGAGACGCAGTTCCGCATCGCCTGCCTCCAGGTCGAAATCGCCACCATGGATCCATTGCCACCGATCGTCGTCCGCTCGCCCAAAGATGACCGGTGATGCCTTGCCGTTGACCAACACCTGGAACTGTCCAGGCGAGTGCGTTGGCAGCCAGTCCCGGCAGCGAATCCAGAGGGTGTAGATGCCGGTTTGGGGAACATCGATGGTTGTTACGGCATCATCTACGGGTTTCCCCAGTCCGGTGGCCAGCAGATAGGGCGAGCCCATGATGTCCACATGCTGGGAATCGTTCGACCAGCCGCCGATGTCGTCGAACTGTTCGGCTTCCTGCCAGATCACGTGGTCTGGAGTCTTCAGAATCGGTTCACGGTTGTCCTGATTCGTTTTCACTGCACTCCTCTCATCAGTGGTACGGGTCGGCGGCATCTCGAAGCCCGTCGCCGAGGAAATTGAAACAGAGGACGGTCATCACGATGAAAACCACTGGCAGGAGCAGCCACGGGTAATTGCTGACCACCTGCATGTTCATGCAGTCCTGCAGGAGAACGCCCCAACTGACGACCGGCGGTCGCAGGCCGAGTCCAAGGAAGCTGAGCGATGTTTCACCGAGGATCATGCCGGGCACGGTCAGTGTCAGCGACACGATCACATGGCTGGTGAATCCGGGGAGCAGGTGGCGAAATATAATGCGGAAATGGCTGGCGCCGAGGAGCCGCGCCGCGACCGCGTAGTCTTCCTCGCGCAGGGAGAGTATCTTGCCCCGCACCACGCGTGCGAGGCCCGTCCAACCCATCAGGCTGAGGACGATGGTGATGCCGAAGTAGACTCGCAAGGGTGACCAGTCGGCCGGCATGATGGCTGCAAAAGCCAGCCATAGCGGTAATTTCGGGAAAGCATTGATGATCTCGATGCCCCGCTGGATCAGGTTATCGACCGTGCCGCCCGCGTAGCCGCTGATCCCTCCGATGGTAAGGCCGAGAACGAAGCTGATGGCAATCCCAATCAGCCCCACCGACAGCGAGATGCGAGCGCCGAACAGGATGCGGCTGAACAGGTCATGCCCGTATTTGTCTCCGCCGAGCAAGAAGAACGTGACCGGGCTGTTCTCCCCCGTCCTGTCAAAGTTTCTGATGCCAAAGAAGTGCCGATCCCAGGTAACGAGTCCGAGCAGTTTGTATCGCTCTCCTCTGACGAAGAAGCCGAGCGCTATCGGGTTTTCGCGATTGATGATGTAGGTGCGGCGGAACGTGACCGGGTCGGTGTGGAGCTCGACCGCCCAGGTATGGAGCCCATGCTTCAAACTCAGACGCGGCAACTGCGGCGGGCTGTACATGTGGTCGAGGCTGTGCCAGGACTTGCTGTACGGCGCGAAGAACTCAGCAAAGAGGGCACACGTATAAAGAACCACCAGCACCCGCAGCGACACGACCGCCAGACGATGCTTTCGGAAGCGCATCCGAATAAGCTGCCACTGGCTGAGCGTTCCCGCATCGATTTCGGATCGAGAATCCTGTTCGGGAGGAGGCGGGTTGATGGCCGCGTTCTGTTCACTCATTCGTCACCTCCGCCGCCGTAACGGATACGCGGATCCAGGCACAGTAGGAGCAAGTCGCTCACCAGCGTGCCGAACACGCCGAGCAGGCTGAGCACCATGAGCATCGAACCGGCGAGGTACATGTCCTGAGTCATCAGGGCTTCGAGCATCAGCGGGCCGACGGTCGGCAGACTGAGCACAATGGCCACGATGGCGCCACCGGAAACGAGCTGTGGGAAGATGTGGCCGATACCGGAAATGAAGGGATTCAGCGCGATGCGGACGGGGTACTTCACGAGCAGTTTCATCGGCCGCATACCTTTCGCACGGGCGGTGACCACGTATGGTTTCTTCAATTCATCCAGAAGGTTCCCCCGCATGACGCGGATCATCCCGCCGGTGCCGCCGACTCCCAGGACGACCACCGGCAGCCAGATGTGCTTCAGAAGGTCTTTGACCTTGGGCCAATCCCATTCCGGCTGCGTGGCGAACTCGGCCGAGAGCAACCCGCCGATGCTGACGCCGAACAGTTCGCTCGCTGCATACATCAGGAGGAGCGCGAGCAGGAACGCGGGCACGCACATCCCGATGAAGCCCGCGAATGTAAAAATGTAATCGCCAATTGAATACTGCCTGACCGCCGAGTAGATGCCGGTGGGCAGCGCGAGAACCCAGGTGAACAGGATCGTGCAGAGAGAGATAAGGAAGGTCAGCAGCAGGCGGTCGCCGACCAGTTGATTGACCGGGCTGCGCGTCTCCATCGAAAGTCCCAGGTGGCCTTGCAACAGGCCCTCGTCTTCCTTCTCGAAACTGAAAAACCACGAGAGCCCCAGCCAGCGCGCGTAACGCTCCGGCAGAGAGCCGTCCAGGTGGAACATGTGGGTGAGCTCATCGATTTCCTGCTGCGCCGCGGTGTCGCCGGTCTGTTCGAGGCGCACGATGAGCGAGGTCAGATAATCGCCGGGCGGCAATTGGATGACGGTAAAAACAATCACCGAGATGATGGCCAGAGTCGGCACCATAATCGCCAGGCGGCGAGATATGAATGGATGGCGCAGGCAGACCATCAGGACGACCAGAAGAATCGTGCCCCAGATCAGAATGCGGATCACCGTACCGACGAATCGACCGTTCGCAGACTCGGAACTGGCCGCATCTTCCTGCGATTGTCCGGTAGCCGGCGCGGTGTCCATGGAAGGGTCGTTCGGGCGGAGCGTGGGGGTGGTGATCTGTTCCTTGATGGCGGCGATGGCGCCGGGCGAGTTGTTGTCTTTCTCCAGGTACCAGACCTCCGGGCAGGCGTTGCCCGGCGATAGGAAGTCCCAGGAATAGACCGCGGTGTCCGGAAAGTTGCGTAGGTTGTTGTTCACCACCACGAGCACCGGAGGCGTGGTGCAGATATTGATCGACCAGACCTGCTCGGCGGCGATGTCCAGCGCCGGCTTAAAGAGCCGCACCTGTTCGTTCAGGTTACCAGTGCTGCATGCGCGGCGATAGTGCATGAGGGCTTCAAAGAGCGGATGGTCTCTGGGCAGAGCTTCGCCGCGGGCTTTCGGGTCGCCATCCAATCCGCCGGTTCGCAGCCACTGGAAATATCCAATCGAAAAGAAACTACCCTGTACCGGAGCAAAGAAGCGTGGCTGGATCAGCGGGTAGTGCTCGCCGTTCGTTATCCAGACGTTGAAATCGTGGAGCAGGCCTTCACGCTCCGTCGACCAGAGCGTGCGGTCCCGCTGCCGTGGGATCGTCCGGATGCCCACCGCCTGCCAGTCATTCACCACAAACTGAACCGGGCGGTCGCTGGTGAGCCCTTTCGTGTAGTCGATGTACCACGTCATGCGCGACCCGTCCGTGAAAGTGCGAAAGCCTTCACGGTCGCGCCGCGTCAGGCCCAGGTCATTGAGCATCCTGTTGGCTCTTTTGGGGTCAAAATCCGTATAAGCCTTGAAAGCCTTCTCGTGAAAGAATGGCGACTCCCTGCCCGGAGCGACCTGTGCCGGCTCCGCCTGGTAGTTGTATTCGGCCTTGATGACGGAATCGCGATTGATGGCCAGCGACAAGGCCTGGCGGAACGTCTTCTCGCGCATCAGGTCGCGCTTCTTCTCCCATTCCGGATGGTCGGGGGATGTCCGCCGATTCAGATTGGGCTGAAGAACAAACCAGGAGCGGTCGCCACCATACCAGTGATAAAGCTGGTAATTACCCTTCTCCCGCTGGTCCATCAGGTAGGTGTACTGGTCGTAGCTCAGGTAGCGGGACTGGAACGTGGCCCCGCCGCCGGCCGCCTTAATCGCCACCAGATCCTGGGAGCATTTGTCCGCCATGATCTGGTCGATGTAAGGGAGCTGGTTGCCTCTCTCGTCGACGCAAAAGTAGTAGGGATTGCGCACTGCGGTTTCAGGCGGATTGGCCTTGTGCGCGCGGATGATCCACTGCCACAGGCGCGGGTGCCGCGGATTCTGCCGGTGCGCCATGTGCCAGTAGAACGCCCGCGCACTGGGCATCTGGCTCTGACGGCGCAATGCCGCGAGCGCCTCGGCATCAGCATGGTCGGGATGAAACTGCCGCCGGTAATGGGCCGGCGAACTGATGACCCGCGTGCCCGCGTAAGTGCCCAGGATGGCGGCAAAGACGCCGTTGGGATCGGGGAAGGAAAATGTCAGTCTGTGAGGATCGTCAGGGTACGTGACCACCTTCCCCGGCTTGCCATTGACCTTCATGATTTCCGGCACGGTCCCGCCGACCGACTCGTTGAGCATCTCCTCCTCGAACCAGTATCGGATGTCCTCCGCGGTGAAGGGGTGCCCGTCGGACCACTTCATGCCGCGGCGCAGGTGAAACGTCCACTCACGGTAGTCGGGCGAGTGCTCCCATGCCTTCGCCACGTGAGGGACAATGGGAAATCCCTGCGGAGAGAACCGGACCAGCGTCGTATAGGTCGTGCGATCTCCCGCGCCCAGGTGATTCAGCCGCAGCCAGCTCCCGCCGTACTTACCGATGCCATCCTTCCCCTTCAGTACGCAAGGCTCCGGGCCCACACGCTCGGCGACCGGCGGAAGCTCGCCGTTCTCGACCATCGCCTTGAGAATCTCCGGCTCGCCCTTCGGATACCAGGCAGCGCCCGCGCCTTCGTCATAATCGACCGATACTTGAAAACGTAGCGGCGCCGCAGGATCGAACGAGACATCGCGCAGCTTTCGCGTGGCCTCGAGGACCTCATCAGGATAGGCCATCACCTGAGCATCGTCAGCCGGCCCGGTAAGCCAGCCAAAGAAGATCAGAATCACAATGAGACCAGCAGCCGTGACGCCATAAGCGACAAACTCCCGCAAGACCGAGTCTTTTGCTGCCCGCTGTTTCAAAATACTCACTTCCAGATGGGTGATTCAGATTACAGGGCTGGTAAATCTAAGGTATTGGTCGGGCAGCATTACTCATCCAACACGGTCGGGATTGCTTTCAGCAGCAGGTTTGTTGCGAGCCGGTGGCCGTTCTCGTTGGGGTGCATGCCGTCCATGAGAAGCTTGCGTTTGGCATGCTCAGGCGTGGCGAAGTGTGCCTCGTAACGGGCGTAGATGTCCAGCAGCTTGACGTTCTTCGTTTTGGCGATGTCGCGCACGATCGCCGCATACTCCTTGAGCAGCACGTTGAAGCCGTTGTCGTCATCCGGGTCGTACGGCGCCTTGCCATACAACTTCCTCAATGCCGGTGTCCAGCGCAGAGGATTTGGGGTCATGAGGATGACGCGTGCTCCCTGGCTGCGAAGCTTCTCGATGAAGAATTCAAGGTCCGCTCGATACTGTGCTTTGGACAGCCGTGGCTTTGTCGCGGGAGGCTTCTTCCAGACGTCGACTGCGGAATCGTTGATGCCGAACTGGATGATGGCGAGCGCGGGCTTCTGTTGGAGTACGTCGCGCTCGAATCGCCGGCGCGCCATGGCCGTGGTGTTGCTGCCAACACCCGCGTTGATGACTTTGGTGTAGATGCCTTCGCCCGGCAGCTCACGCTGGAGCAGATCCGCGTAGATAGGCAGCCTGCCGCGGGGCGCGGTGGTCGAGTCCCCGAAAGCGACGATCTTCGTCCACTCCCTCAAGAAGTCTTCCTCCTTCAGGCTCGCACGCAGCTTGCCCTGCATGGTCGTGATCCACAACAGGCCGGGACTGTGCTCGAACAGATGCGGGTAAGAGACGCGGCCACCCTTGTTCCGCGCGATCACCTGTGCCGGCGACCATGTCTTGCCATCGTCCTCCGAGAAACTCAGCGACAGCTCTTCGCGACGCTTGTAACCGTAAGTGGCAATGGCGCTCCACAGCAGCGCAAGCCGGCCGCTGGCCAGGCGTTTCATTTTGCCCGGCGAGCCCGTGCTCTTGATGGTGGACGGCTTCTGATCCGTCCAGGTGAGACCGAAATCCTTGGAGAAGGATTCATAAAAGAAACCGTGGGAACTGCGCATGAGCAGCCACAGCCGTTTGTCGCGCAGTTCGGTCAGAGTGCCTTCAATCGAGCCCGCGTGATCGCCGCGTCCGCCAATATCGATGAAGCGCGTCCGCTGCCAGGTCTTGCCGTCATTCGTTGACACATAGGGCATGGTCGCATGCCGCCCTTTGTCGTAGAGCAACTCCTGACCGGGCACAACGATATTGCCGTTGCTCGCCTGCACGATGTCCTGGATGCAGCCACACCAGCCATCGTGCAGTAGCGTCATATCTGTCCACGTCTTGCCGTCATCGAGACTGCGGATCGCGTACGACGGCAGGCTCATGTTCTTGTTGGGCAGGTTGGTCTTCTTGTCCCACGAATACTTGAGCACGGACGCGTTGGAGAAGATTAGGATGATGGTGCCGCTCAGCGTGCGCAGCAGCGCGCGTTCGGTACGGGTACTGAACTTCTGGTCTGGTCCAAAGATGGGGCGCTTCTTCCAGGTCTTACCATCGTCGTACGTCACGAGCGCGTCCTTGTCGTGCACGGCCATGATGCCGCCGTCTCCAAGCCGGACGAATGGCCCCTGGGGCAGGCCCGGCAGCGGCGTCACCTTGTCAGCCAGCACGATGTTGTCCTTATGCCGCTTCGGCATCTTCGGCGCCTCGTACGGAAGCAGGTTTCCACTGATCGAGAAGCTGAGAATCCGCATCGTGCTGCGTACGGGCGTGAAGCCCGGAGCGCCGAGCTTCTCGTCCTCAACCTTCTGTTCGTAAACGAGCTTGCCGTCAATGAGTACGCGCAGAGCGCCGGCCTCCACGATCATCTCGAAGTCGAACGGTTTGCCATCAGCCATAAAGTCCTTCGGCTCTCCGATAGGCTTGCCGGAGGCGTTGTCGAACCATGGCCCGGTAACGAAAACCTTGCCGTGTCCGCCGGCAAAGCCGAAGTAGTTGCGCGCGCCCAAAGTGAAAGCGGCTGCGCTGTTTCGCAGATGGGTCAACGCCAGCCTGGCTTTGACGTGGAAGTCACCAGGGCCGACCACACATCGACCGACCACGCGTTCGTTGATCGTGTTGCTGCCTTTGCACTCGATGTACCCGTCTCCGGGAGTCCACTTCTTGCCCATGAATTCCGCAGCCTGGACCTTGCCGTTCGTGATGAAGGACATGGAAGTCTGTTCGCCGGAGACGTGGTGGGGGCCAAGCACACTGAGGGCAAGCAGGCTGAGTATCGCGATGCGTTTAGGGTTCATGGAGTCAGAGTATATCTGCGAGCCGCGGAGCGGCGAAGGCAAGCAGGCCATAGACGCTGCTTCCAGTGTTCCAGCATTCCTGGGACGGAATGCAAACTGACGAATAGTCGGAGTGTTTGCAGGCCGCGGGTAGCACAACTCTCCAGAGTCGTGATGAAGAAGAACACAGGTCTGGAGACCTGTGCTACGCGATGCCACGTGGTCGGCAGCCTGCGGGTAGCACAACTCTCCAGAGCTGTGATGAAAAAGAGCACAGGTCTGGAGACCTGTGCTACGTGAGTGCCACATGGGCGGCAGCCTGCGGGTAGCACAACTCTCCAGAGTTGTGAAGAAAAATATCACAGGTCTGGAGACCTGTGCTACGCGGTCAGCACAGGCCTCCACGACCTGAGGCCTGTTGCATCGGTTTCGCGAAGGGAGCAGTGCATGTGAACTCTCATCAGCCTGTTATCCAGTTTCATAAGCCACCGTGTAAGTCTGTACTCGGGGGAGTAGAATGGCCACATGAAACACAAAGCGATCGACGGGGACAGGGCCCGGTTCGGGATCATCGGCGGGGGGAACGCGGATTATGAGCGGGCCGACCTGGTGGCCGTGTGCGACGTGCTGGAGGAGAAGTTGGAGCCCTTCCGCGAGCAGGGCATCCCGGTCTACACGGACCACCTCGAAATGCTCGACAAGGCGCCCATGGACATGGTGATCGTGCGGACCCCGACGCATTTGCACGTACCCATGGCCACGGCCGCGCTCGAGCGGGGAATCCATGTCTATGGCGAGAAGCCCATGGCCGTGACCGCGCAGGAGCTCAAGGCGTTCCTGAAGGTCTGCGAGGCCAGTTCGGGCCACTACCGCTGCGGGTTGGAACTGCGCCACTCGGCGGTGCCTCGGCGAGTCAAGGAGATCTGCGAGCAGCACGTCGGTGAGCCTGTGCACGCCTTCTGGCACATCCGGGATTTCAGCAAGGCCCATCCCAACACTCGGTTCCGTCCGTGGAAGTACCTGAAATCCCACACGGGCGGCCATGCCGTAGAAGAGATGTGCCACTTCATCGACCTGTTGCGGTTCTGGATGGACGATGACGTTGCTCGGCTCTGCACGTGCGCATCCCCGATCATCACCCGCTGGTTCGAGGGCATCCATGACAACATGACCATCAGCCTGTGGTTCCGCCGCGGCAGCGCGGGCAGCGTCTACTGCTCACAGACCGGCTCTCCCGTGATGACCTATGACGCGGGGGTGGTCGGACGCGAGGGCGCCGTCTTCTGGGATATGATCAAGGAATCAAAGCACACCGAACGAGTGGTCGTGGCAGACCACGTCCTGGACGATGATGGCATGGTCGTCGAGCAGACCGTGCAGGTGGTCGAGGACTACAGCTCCCTGGGCGCAACGAAGTGTCACCACGATGTGCCCGGGTACATCCAGCAGTTCATCGATTGCCTGCTTGGTCTGGATGAGCCGGTTCAGGACTACCTGGACGCGGCCGAGACTTTCAAAGCCTGCCTGGCGGCCGAGGCATCGGCCGAGCTGGGCGGCGTGGTGCTTGACCCCGGAGAGTGGTTCGAGAGTGTGTAGGCGGGCGCCCTTTGCAGGGGTTGTGAGCGGAAGGTGGGCCTAGTAGGTCTTCAATCTTAATTTTGTGCATCGGAATCCGGGAAGATTACTTTGGAGTGCCGCGACTTGTCGCAGCTTTCACTTTTCCAGGATGGCAGTAGAGACAATGACTGCGAGTTCTTTCTTCCTCACAGGCATCAGAAAGTGAAAGCGGTGACAAGTCACCGCACTCCAAAGTGGTGGTCGCGACTCGAACGTCTAAGCCCAAAATGAAAATTGAAGACCTAGCAGGCCTGGACAGAATCTCCAACACACAAGAACTCCATTCAAAGAACAACTCCCCATGTGCCACGTGGTTGCTTGCCAACCCGTGTCTTCCAAGTCTAGACAGAATATCCAACAAAGAAGAACTCCATTTATAAGGAGAATCCCATCTGTTTGCGCGGTTATTACTGGCCTGTAGATGCTCCTGACGCCATGCGAGTGGTAAAGTAACCCAAGCCTGTCTTTTCTTTAGACGGAAATCCCAGCACGTGAAAACACGGGTTGGCAAGCAACCACGTGGCACATGGAACATGGGTCGGGAAATGAGAGACCTTGCTCTTGTTAAACACGACCAGCAGGCCCCTCAATCTTTATTTTGTGCATCGGAATCCGGGAAGATTACTTTGGAGTGCTGCGACTTGTCGCAGCTTTCACTTTTCCAGGATGGTCAGTAGAGACAATGACTGCGAGTTCTTTCTTCCTTCAGAGGCATCAGAAAATGAAAGCGGTGAC